>LXNJ01000453.1_pt1 | contig 29388 bp, 25 predicted proteins | sample 809081 | NCBI WGS metagenome assembly LXNJ01 (sample SAMN04870510, study PRJNA318959) | sponge metagenome | biome: sponge; feature: marine sponge reef; material: water | host: Petrosia ficiformis | place: Greece: Milos, Mediterranean Sea | collected 2013-05-29 | depth 5-7 m | reverse complement strand
GCCGCCGATGCGGCAGCGGCCGAGGCGTCGGCCGCCCGCCAGGAGGCTGCGGCGGCGCAGGCTGAGGCGCAGGCGGCGCAGGCTGAGGCCGACGCCGCCCGCGCGGACGCCGAGGCCGCGCAGGCCGAGGCGGCGGCCGCGCAGGCTGAGGCCGAAGCGGCGATCGCGGCCACGGCACGGCCCTTCGAGGGCGTCACGCTGAAGTTCGGCAAGGCGCCGCACGGAGCGGACGAGATCGCACTGTTCGAGACGTGGCTCGCGCCCTTCGAGGAGAGGACCGGCATCACCGTGGAGCACACGGTTGTTCCGTGGGGGGACGTCGAGTCGACCTACACCGCCAGCTTCGCCGGCGACGACCCGTTCGACGTGACCTACCAGGTGAGCACGCACCTCACGCTGTTCGGCGATCGCGGCGCCTTTGTGGACGTGCTGCCGCTGATGAGCGCCCCGGAGTACGCCTCCGAGCGCGCCCACTTCATCGACAGCGCCATCGACGCCAGCCTCTACGAGGGCAAGCTGTACGGCGTGCCGATCATCATCGGCAGCACCGTGATGTTCGTGAACCTGGACCTGCTTGAGCAGGCCGGCGTCAGCGAGATCCCGAGCACCACCGATGAGCTCATCGCTGCGGCCCAGGCCGTGGAGGAGAACACCGACGCAATCGGCTTCCACGTGCCGATGACGACCGTGGACTTCAACTGGTACTTCAACCTGCAGAACGCCCACAACTTCGGTGGCGACATCGTCTCCGACGACTACACGTCGGCGACCATCGACTCCGACGCGGTGCGCCAGGCGACGCAGTTCAGCACCGATCTCATCTGCACCCACGGGGTGCAGCCGCCGATCGGTCAGTACAACCGCGAGGAGGGCATCTCGCTGTTCAAGGGCGGCCAGCTCGCAATGCTGCTGGACGAGCCACTGCGGGTCACCGCCTTCGAGGATGAGGGCCTGCCCTTCAACTGGGACATCGCACCGCCGGTCGGGGCACCCGACGGCACCCAGACGATGTTCTCCACGACGGGCCACTGGTCGGTCGCTGCGGAGAGCAGCAACCCCGAAGCCGCTTGGGAGCTGGCCAAGTTCCTCAGTTCGGCCGAGTTCATGACCGCCTACAACGAGGTCTACGGCTGGATCTCGCCGCGGGACGACATCACGACGTTCCTCGGCAACGACAAGCTGCAGAGGAACCTCGAATGGACTCTGGCGTCCTGGGACGGTCTGGTCACGCACCCGAACATCGCCCAGATCCTGGACGAGTACGGCCAGGCACTCGAGGCGGCGGCCTCCTGCGAGGTGTCGGTCGACGACGCTCTGTCCGAGGCCCAGGCGCGCGCCACGGAGATCCTCGAGCGCGGCTAACCAACGCACCGGCCGGCCCCGACGGTGAAGATCGCGGGGCCGGCCGCTGATACGCACGGTCCGGGGGCCGGCAGGTACCGATGAGGGCCTGCCGGCCCCCGGGCAGACCGACCACTTTGCACATTCTCGACATCGAGGCAGGCACGTGAAGGTGCGACCTCCCGGGGAACACATCACCACGAGGGCTTCGTGACCGCAGTCGACGTACCGGCACCGGAGATGGCGCCCGACGACTGGGCGGCGCCCAGCCTGAGCGACGCCGAGTACCGCTGGCGTGCCCGCCGTTACCGCTTCCGCACCGTCAGGCGCGCCGCAGGCTTCCTGTCGCCGTACCTCATCACTTGGGGCGTCTTCCTGGCCATCCCCGTCGTCTGGGGCATCTTCCTGAGCTTCAATCAGGGTGGCCTGATCAAGGGCGACCCGCGGGTCTTCGTGGGCTTCGACAACTGGACCCGCACCGTGAGCGACTCCGAGCTTCGCACCGCGGTCAAGAACACCAGCATCTACGTGGTCGTCGCCATCGCGGTGGTGTTCACCCTGGCCATCTTCCTGGCCTCGCTGCTGAACCACTACAAGAAGGGCAGCAACTTCTTCAAGGTGGCGCTGTACTTCCCGCTGCTGGCACCGCCGATCCTCGGGGCCATCATGTGGTTCTTCATGGTCAACTTCGACTTCGGGATCCTGAACCTGCTGAAGCGGTCGGTCTTCGGTGGCGACGGCGTCGCGTTCCTCGGCGACAATCCCCACGCCCTGTTGACCATCGTGTCCGTGGAGGTCTGGCGCGGCCTGGGCTTCTGGGTGCTGTTCTACCTGGCGGGCCTGCAGAGCGTGCCCGAGGAACTGCAGGCCGCCGCCCGCATCGACGGCGCGGGCAAGTGGCGCCGCTTCCGGCGCATAACTGTGCCGACGCTGCGCCCGCTGCTGCTGTTCGCCCTTGTGATCGCCGTCATCTTCAACTTCCAGCTGTTCGACTCGGTGCAGGTGCTCACCGACGGTGGTCCGAGACTCGGTACGGCCACGGTGGTGTGGTTCATCCACAAGCGGTTGTTCAAGTTCCAGGACACCGGCCTGGCGTACGCATCCAGCATCGGGATGCTGATCGTGGTGCTGGTGCTGACCGGGCTGTCGTTCTGGTTGCTGGGCAAGCGCCGTCAGCGCGAGGCATGACGTGGCCGGCGACGTGACCACCGATCCCGCGACCCTCACCGAGGCCCCGCCGCCGGAGGAGACCACCGAGGCCGACGCCATGGCAGCGCGACTCGCCGAGGCGGGACGCGCCAAGCGCCTCAACGACCGCACCCGGAGGATCATCGCCTACGCGGTGCTCACGCTGTTCGTGGTGATCGCCATCGGTCCGGCCTTCTACCTCATCTCGCCGGCGTTCCGCGACAGCGTCTCGCTGTTCACCTACCCGCCGGAGTGGATCCCCAGCGAGCCAACGCTTCACAACTACCGCTTCCTGTTCTCCAGCACCAGCTACGTGCGCTGGGCCATCAACACGCTGATCTTCGCCGGCTGCACCACCATTCTCACCCTCATCACCAACTCCATGGCCGGCTACGCCTTCGCCCGCCTGCGCTTCCCGGGCCGAAACGTGCTGTTCTTCGTGATCCTGGCGACCCTCATGGTGCCGGTGGCGGCCGTGCTGGCGCCCACGTACCTGACGGTGAACTTCATCGGGGATCTGCCGATCATCGGCGACTGGATCGACATCGACACCTACCTGGGCCTCATCCTGCCGAGCGCCGTGTCCCCCCTGGGGGTGTTCATGATGCGGCAGTTCATCGAGACCCTCCCCGACGGGCTCTACGAGGCGGCGCGCCTCGACGGGGCGGGCGAGTGGCGCATCTTCACCAAGATCGTGCTGCCGCTCATCAAGCCGGCCCTCGTGGTGCTGGGCATCTTCGTGTTCATGCTCACCTGGGCCAGCTACCTGTGGCCGCTGGTGGCGGCCACAGGCAATGATTACCGGGTCTTGACGGTGGGCATCGCCTCGCTGAAGGGGCAGTTCGTCACCGACTGGGGCGTGCTGGCTGCCGCCTCGCTGCTGACGATCGTGCCGGTGACCATCATCTTCCTGTTCTTCCAGAAATGGTTCGTGCAGGCGTCGATGGCCGGCGCCCTGAAACAATGATCCGCAGACGAAATCGGAGGCGCCATGGCTGAGGTGATCCTGCGCCAGTTGACCAAGCATTTCGGGAGCGTGGAGGCCGTCGAGAACGTCACCCTGCGCATCCCCGACGGGGAGTTCCTCGTGCTGCTGGGACCCTCTGGGTGCGGGAAGAGCACGATCCTGCGTCTGATCGCGGGGCTCGAGGACGCCACCGCCGGCGAGATCCTCATCGACGACGAACTCATCAACTTCAAGGACCCCACCAAGCGCAACGTGGCGATGGTGTTCCAGAACTACGCCCTCTACCCGCACATGACGGTGTACAAGAACGTGGCATTCCCGCTGGAGACGGCTCGGATGCCGAAGGAGGAGGTCTCCGAGGCCGTGCAACGGGCGGCGGAGATGCTGGAGATCGAGGCGCTGCTGAAGCGCCTGCCCGAGCAGCTCTCGGGCGGTCAGCGCCAGCGGGTTGCGCTCGCCAGGGCCATCGTGCGCCAGCCGCTGGTGTTCCTTATGGACGAGCCGCTCTCCAACCTCGACGCTCAGCTGCGCCTGCAGACGCGCCTGGAGTTGATGGGTCTGCACGAACGGCTCGGAATCACCACCATCTACGTCACCCATGACCAGGTGGAGGCGATGACGATGGGCCAGCGGATCGCGGTGATGAAAGACGGCCGCATCCAGCAGATGGGCGACCCGACCGCCGTCTACGACGTGCCGGCCAACACGTTCGTGGCCACTTTCCTGGGAGCGCCCCCGATGAACCTCATCGGCGGATCGCTCGACCGGGACAACGGGCGGGTCAGCTTCCGCTTCGAAGGGTACGAACTACCGGTCGACCCGGCAGTGTCGGGCATCGCGTCCGATGCGCTGGAAGGAGCCGTCGGCGACGCCCAGCTCGGCGTGCGTCCCGAGCATCTCACGTTGGCGTCCCCTGACGCCGAGGGCCTGCCAGGGGTGGTCCGGTTCCTCGAGCCCGTGGGTTCGGACCTGTTCGTGAGCGTCGAGGTCGCCGGGCGTCCGGTGCAGGTTCGCATGCCGCCCGACACGCAGGTCAGCACGGGATCCAACGTGCGCTTGGCGTTCGACCCGGCGCGCAGCCACATCTTCGACGCCGACGCACAAAACCTGCGGACTTGAGACGTCCTGCCCCTTGAGCGAGGCGTCGGCGGGTCGGTTCTCTTCTGCGGGGCACCGCACGAGCTTGTTGAATGATGCGACGGACCACGGATTGCGCCATTCCGGCGGAGGCTGGAATCCATTGTCCGGCGGTCCGCTCGGCCTTCCGGTGGATTGGTCGCCGGTCACCCATGGGATCGTGAACCATGCATGATCTGATCCTCTCCGGGGGGCATGTCGTCGACGGCACGGGCGGGCCGCCGTTCCGCGCTGACGTGGCCGTCACCGACGGGCGGATCGACTCTCTGGGGCGCGCCGGCGGGGCTCGGCGGGTCATCGACGTGTCGGGCCACCTGGTGGCGCCGGGGTTCGTGGACATGCACTCCCACTCCGATCTGGCGTTGCTGGCAGAGCCCACCGCCGACGCCAAGGTGATGCAGGGTGTGACCGGCGAGGTGATCGGCCAGGACGGATTGGCCTACGCGCCGCTGGACGACTTCACCCTGGCGGCGGTGCGCACCCAGACCGCCGGCTGGGTTGGCGATCCACCCGGACTGGATTACGGGTGGCGGTCGGTGGCGGAGTACCTGGCGCGCTTGGAGGCGTCGCCGCCGTCGCTGAACGTCGCCGTCCTCGTTCCCCACGGCAACCTCCGCATGATGACCGTCGGCACCGACGACCGTCCTGCCACCGGATCCGAACTCGCCGAGATGTGCGCCCTGGTGCGGCGCGGCATGGCCGAAGGTGCCCTCGGCCTCTCCACCGGCCTCACCTACACCCCGGCCATGTACGCCGGCACCGAGGAGCTTGTGGAGTTGTGCGCCGAGATCGTGCCCTTCGGCGGCTACTTCTCGCCGCACACGCGCAGCTACGGGCGCGGCGTGATGGAGGCCTATGACGAGATGGTCGACGTGTGCCTGCGATCGGGGGCGCCCCTGCACCTCACGCACTGCCAGGTCAGCTTCCCCGGCAACGAGGGGCGGGCCGGCGAGCTGGTCGAGCGGCTGGCCGCCATCGACCCGCGCACCCTGGAGATCTCCGCCGACAGCTACTGCTACGTGCCCGGCTCCACGTACATGGCCGCGTTCCTGCCCAACTGGGCCTGGACCGAGGGCCCCGAGGGAGTGCTGGCGCACCTGGCCGACCCGGCGGCCGCCGAGCGCATCCGCCACGAGTTGGAGGACGTGGGGACTGACGGCTTCCACGGGGCACTCATGGACTGGTCGGCTATCGAGGTCTCCTCGGTGGGCAGCGACGAGGGGCGGCGCTGGATCGGCAGGCGCGTCTCGGAGATTGCCGCCGAGTTGGCGGTCACTCCCTGGGAGGCGGTCCGCCGTCTCATGGTCGACGAGCGGCTGAACGTCAACATCCTCACCCACGTCGGCCACGAGGACAACGTTCGCACCATCATGCAGTTGCCGTTCCACATGGGCGGCAGCGACGGCATCATGACCGGCGCCCGCCCGCACCCCCGCGCCTGGGGAACCTTCGCCCGCTACCTGGCCCACTACGCCCGCGACGAGGGCCTCTTCGGCTGGCCGGAGATCATCCGGAAGCTCTCCGCCCTGCCGAACCTGCGGCTGCGGCAGTTCGACCGCGGGCTCCTGCGCCCCGGCTTCCGGGCCGACATCGTGGTCTTCGACCCCGACGGCGTGCGCGACACCGCCTCCTTCGAGAATCCCCGGCAGCATCCCGAGGGCATGCCCTGGGTGCTGGTGAATGGCGAGCTGGTGAAGGACGACGACGCCCACACCGGCGCCCGGCCGGGAGCGGTCCTGCGCAACCCGCACGGAGCGGCCGCGTGAGCACGCCCCTCGAGCGGCTGCGCGACGCCGACTGGGAGCTGCCGCCGTTGCCGACGCCCAAGGGCCTCTATGTCCCCGCCCGCCGTCACGGCGACCTGCTGCACCTCAGCGCGCACGGCCCGTTCGGCCCCGACGGGCGGTTCACGCACCGCGGCGTCGTGGGCGACACGCTGACGCTCACCGAGGGGCGCGCCGCCGCGGCGGCTACCGCCCTCAGCCTGCTGGCGAGCGCCGCCGCCGCCCTCGGCGACCTGTCGGCCGTCAGCGCGGTCCTGCGGATGACCGGCTACGTCAACGCCGCCGCCGGCTTCGAGGACCACGCCCGCGTGCTCGACGGGGCCAGCGAGGTGCTCGATGTGGCGTTCGGGCCCGACGCCCGGCCCGCCCGCTCGGTCGTGGGCGTGGCGAGCCTCCCGTTCGATTTACCGATCGTCACCGAGGCGACGTTCGTGATAGGAGCAGACGATGGCTGAACAGACGATCCCCGCCGGCGGCCTCCTGGACATCCCCGCCAGCATCGAGACGCCCTCCCTGGTGGTGGACCGCGCACGCATGGAGCACAACATCGCCGACATGGCCGCCTACGCGGCCGGCCGCGGCATCGGCCTGGCGCCGCATGCTAAGACCCACCGAACGCCCGAGATCGCCCGCCTGCAGATGGCCGCCGGGGCGGAGATGCTCTGCATCGCCAAGCTGGGCGAGGCGGAGGCGCTGGCCGACGCGGGTCTGGACAGCTTCGTCATGGCGTACCCCATCGTGGGGGAGGCCAAGATCGCCCGCGCCCGGCGGCTCATGCAGCGGGCCGACATCCTGCTGTCGGTGGACTCCTTCGGCGCCGCCGAGGCACTGGGGGCCGCCATGGCGGCCGCGGGCACCGTCGCCGACGTGCTGGTGATCACCGACACCGGCTATCACCGCTGCGGCGTGGACGCCGGCGAGGCCGCCGAGTTCGGAGCCGCCATCGCGCCCCTCCCAGGGCTGCGGCTGCGGGGGCTGATCACCCATGAGGGCCACGCCTACTCCAAGCCCGGCGAGGAGGGCCTGCACAACGCCTCGGTCGACGCCGGGGAGTTGATGGTCGCCGCCGCCGACGAGCTGCGGGCCAGGGGACTCGACATCGACGTGGTGTCGGTGGGCTCCAGCGCCACGGCCCGCCACACCACGGCGGTGGACGGGATCACCCAGGTCCGCCCCGGCATCTACGCCTTCAACGACTACGGCCAGGTGCTGCGCGGCGTGGTCGGCTTCGACCGCTGCGCGGCGCGGGTGGTGGCCACGGTGGTCAGCCACACCGAGCCGGACCGGGCCATCCTGGACGCCGGCTCCAAGTCGGTCAGCCACGACCGGCTCGGCATCCACGTGCCCGGCGCGCCCGGCGGCTACGGACTTGTCCTGGACCTGCCGGGCTGGGAGCTGTACCAGCTCTCCGAGGAGCACGGCTGGCTGCGCTGGACCGGTGACGGCCCGCCCAGCGAGTTGACCATCGGCCAGCGGGTGCAGATCCTGCCCAATCACATCTGCTCGGCGTTCCACATGCTGGGCCAATCCGAGATCGTCGACGGCGGCGAGCACGTGGCCACCTGGATCGCCACCGGCCGCGGCGAGAGCCGCTGACGCCATGCGACCGTTCCACGCCCGGCCGGGGATGCCGGTGGCGCTCCGGCGGCCTCCGAAAATGGCACGCCTGCGCTGGCCCCCGGCATCCCCGGCCTCGTCTTTCGATCATGCGGGCCCTTTCGCCCGTCATACCGGCGGGGGCCGGGACTCACTGCCCGGCGATCCCGGAGGGTGATGGCATGAGGCTGGACGGGAAGGTCTGCGTCATCACCGGGGCGGGCTCCGGGCAGGGCCGGGCGGCGGCGCTGCGCTTCGCGGAGGAAGGTGCCGGGGTGGTGATCGCCGAGATCGATGCGGCTGCCGGGGCCGCCGCGGCCGACGAGATCGGCGCGGCCGGGGGCGAGGCGATTGCCGTCGAGTGTGACGTGAGCAACGAGTCCGACTGGCAGCGCGTCGTGGTCGCCGCTGAGGAGCGCTTCGGCGGCGTGGATGTGCTCTACAACAACGCCGCGGTCGCCCCCGTCGAGGACGGGTCGGTGGTCGACGTGCCGCTGGAGGTCTGGGACCGCATCCTGGCGGTGAACCTCACGGGCCCGATGCTGGGTTGCCGCCACGCCATCCCGCAGATGCTGCGCCGCGGCGGCGGGTCGATCATCAACACGTCGTCCATCCGGGCGTTCGTGGGCGGCAGCCAGCCGATCGACGCCTACACCGCAAGCAAGGGGGCGCTGGTCTCGCTGACCCGCTCGCTTGCGGTGGTGTACGGACCGCAGGGGATCCGGGCCAACGTCATCGCCCCCGGCACGATTCGAACGCCCATGGCCCTGGTGCACGACGCCCATGGCGATGCGGGAAGTCAAATGCGACTTGCCCGCTACCCGGTCGGCCGCTTCGGCGAGCCCACCGAGATCGCCGACCTGGCGCTCTACCTGGCCTCGGACGAGTCGCGCTGGACCAACGGAGCGGTCATGGTGATCGACGGCGGGGCAATGATCAACTACGTCTGAGCGCCACGGGCTCAGCGGGAGCAACCGGGAGGGAACATGCGGACAGCGGAGGGATACGAGAAGAGCCCCTACAGGTCGGAGCGCCGGCGCCGAGAGCTGCTGGGTTACACCGACCCGCTGGTCGTTCACCCGGGCGACGAGGTGCGGGTCATGGTCAGCAGCGAGTTCGACTCCTACGAGTCGCAGGTGGTGCGGCTCATCCACGGGGACGCCTCGCCGGAGAGCCCCGGCTTCAAGGCCGAGCCGGTGGCGACATCGGCCGACGGCACGCACCCCGGGCGGATCCAGGACACGCACGCCGGGTCGTACGTCGAGGTGCCCGATGCCCCCGAGATCTCCGGCAGCTTCACGGTCGCCGCCTGGATCTGGCCGACCGTCCCCGAGGCGGGGGTGCAGACCATCGTGGCGCATCGGAGTGGATCCACCGGCTACAGCCTCGGGTTCGGCGTCCCGCGGGGAATGCCCACCGGGCCGGACACCGACAGCGCCGGCTGCACCATTCCGCCGGAGGGAACCGACGACGGGCTCACCCTGCGGGTCGGCCGCGCTGACTTCTCCTTGGGCACCTGGCCCACCGAGAAGCGCTGGCACTTCGTGGCGGGCTCCTGGGACGCCGCCACCGGCGAGGCGCGCCTGCTGCAGAGGATCAACGAGCGAGGTCCCGAGCCCTCGCTCGTTGCCACAGCGGATCTCGGGACGCTGGACGACGGCTATGCCGATCCCACCCCTGGCGAGCCCGGCACGCCGCTTCTCATAGCGGCCGGCTCACGCATCCACGGCACCGAGGTGGGCGCCTACGGTTGCTTCAACGGCAAGATCGAGCGGCCCTGCCTGTTCAACCGGGCACTCAGCGTCCAGGAGTTGGAGGCGCTGGCCGACGGTGCCGATCCCTTGGCGATGGACGGCGTGGCCGCGGTGTGGGACTTCGCCGCCACGGACGCCTCGGGCGTCGACATCGCCGATGTCACCGGCTCGGGCCACCACGGCACCGTGGTCAACTACGCCATGCGCGGGCTGACCGGCAACAACTGGGACGCCACCGCCTTCACCCGCTCCGAGGCGCCGGAGCAGTACGGCGCCATCCACTTCCACGACGATGACTTCGACGACAGCCGCTGGGAGGAGGACTTCCGGTTCACCGTCCCCGACGACGCCCGCAGCGGCTACTACGCCGTGCACCTACGGGCTTCCGACGAGACCGGCGGCGAGGAGGACAACATCCCGTTCTTCGTGACGCCCGCGCCGGGCGCACCCCGGGCCCGCGCCGCCTACCTCGCGCCCACCTGCAGCTACCTGGCCTACGCCAACGAGCGGGTGCTGTTCAGCGGCGGACACGACTTCAGCGACCTCACCAACATCCCCATCGTGGTGGACCCCTACGACGACTACCTGGGCGCCCGTGTGGAGCTCGGCGGCTCGGTCTACGACGTGCACACCGACGGCAGCGGGGTGTGCCACTCCACCACCCGCCGCCCGCTCCTTTCGATGCGCGCCACCGCCCGCCACTGGGTGACCAATGCCCCGCGGGGCTACGCCTTCGATCTCTACCTGGTGGACTGGCTGGAGAACCAGGGCGCCGACTATGACGTGATCACCGACGAGGACCTGCACTTCGAAGGCCTCGACTGCCTGGCCGACTACAAGGTCATCATGACCGGGTGCCACCCCGAATATTGGACCGGCCCCATGCTCGACGCCCTGGAGGCGTACCTGGACGGCGGCGGGCGGCTCATGTACCTCGGCGGCAACGGCTTCTACTGGGCCACCACCTATGACCCCGGGCGTCGCCACGTCGTCGAGATCCGCCGCGGCTTCGCCGGCAGCCGGGCCTGGGAGTCGCACCCCGGCGAGACGCAGTTCGCCTCCACCGGCGAGCAGTGCGGCATCTGGCGGCACCTGGGCCGCCCGCCGAACGCCATTGTCGGCACGGGATTCTCCTGCCAGGGCTGGGACGCCAACACGCCCGGCTACCGGCGCCTGCCCGACAGCTTCGACCCGCGGGCGGCGTTCATCTTCTCCGGCGTCGGCGGCGACGAGATCATCGGCGACTTCGGCCTGGTCATGAACGGCTGTGCCGGCGACGAGCTGGACCGGGTGGACCACAACCTCGGCACGCCCTCACACACGCTGGTGCTCGCCACCTCGGCGGGAGAGCACTCGGCCTACTACCTGATATGCCACGAGGACATCTTCGTGATGCACGCCAACATCGACGCCACCCGCAACGACGACGCCCGCGCCGACATGGTGTTCTTCGAGACCGCCAATGGGGGCGCCGTGTTCTCGGTCAGCTCCATCAACTGGTTCTCGGGCCTGTCGCACAACGACTACGAGAACAACGTCTCCCGCATCACGTCCAACGTGCTCAACAATTTCCTGGCCTAGCCTGAGCCGCCGCCCGGGCCGTCCCGAAGGAGAAAACGATGGCGAAGCAGCCGATCACCAGCACGTCCGCACCCCAGCCCTCGGGGGCCTACTCGCAGGGCATCGCCGCCGGGGGGTTCGTGTTCCTCTCCGGCCAGGGGCCGTTCACGCCCGACGGCGAGATGCCCGCGGGCGGCTTCGGCGCCCAGGCTCGGCAGGTCTTCGCCAACCTGGCGGCTGTGGCCGAGGCCGCCGGGGGTTCCCTGGCCGACGCCGTGCGGGTGGGTGTCTACCTGCACGACATGGCTGACTTCGGTGAGATGAACGCCATCTACCGCGAGACGTTTCCCGAGCCGCTCCCGGCGCGCACGACCATCGAGACGCCGCTACCGGGCTTCCTCATCGAGGTGGACGTCGTCCTGCACCTCGGCGACTGAGCCTGGGGCCGCGCGGCGGGCGCGGCGCGCTCAGTTGAACTCGGCGAGCAGTTCCTCGGCGATCTGCACGGCGTTGAGCGCGGCGCCCTTGCGCAGGTTGTCGCCCACGACGAACAGCGCCAGCCCGTTCGGAACCGTGGGGTCGCGCCGGATGCGCCCCACCAGGGTCTCGTCGATGCCGGTGGCCCCCAGTGGTGTGGGCAGATCGTCAAGCGCCACGCCCGGGGCGCCGTCCAGGAGTTCGGTGGCCTGCGCCGGGCTGATCGGCTCGGCGAACTCAGCGTTGATGGACAGGGAGTGTCCGGTGAAGGCCGGAACCCGTACGCAGGTGGCCGAGACGGCCAGGTCCGGGATGTCCAGGATCTTGCGGCTCTCGTTGCGCAGCTTCTGCTCCTCGTCGGTCTCGCCGCTGCCGTCGGAGGTCGCGCCGCCGCAGATCGGGAGAACGTTGAAGGCCAGCGGCCCGCCGAAAGGTCCGTCGCCGGGTACCTCGGCGGCCTGAGGGTCGAAGGCCAGGCCCGCCCGAGCCTCGCCGGGCGCGGCGATCTGTGCCGCCAGGGCGCTGACGCCGGCCCGCCCGGCGCCGGAGGCGGCCTGGTAACTGCTGATCACCAGGCGCCGCAGCCGGGCGGCCTCGTGCAGGGGCCGCAGCACCGGCATCGCCACCATGGTCGTGCAGTTGGGGTTGGCGATGATGCCCTTGGGGCGGTGCGCCAGGGCCGCGGCGTTCACCTCGGGCACCACCAGCGGCACGTCGGGGTCCATCCGCCAGGCCGAGGAGTTGTCGATCACAGTCGCCCCGGCCTGTGCCACCACCGGTGCCAAGGCCCGCGACGTGGTCTTGCCCGCCGAGAACAGGGCGATGTCGGTCGTCGAGTAGTCGGCGCCCGCCGCGTCCTCGACGGTGACCTCGGTGCCGTTGAACGCCAGGCTCCGCCCCGCCGAGCGGGCCGAGGCCATGAACCGCACCCGCTCGGTCGGGAAGGCGCGCTCGGCGAGCAGGGCACGCATCACCCCGCCCACCTGCCCGGTGGCGCCGACGACGGCTACTTCCATGCCGTCAGGCTACCGGCGGCTGTGCGGGCGATTCGCCGGGCTCGGGATCCGGCGCGTCGCGCAGTGCCCAGCCCATGAGGTGCAGCATTGCCCGCGCCGTGGGGCGCACCAGACTGCGGCGCAGGGGCCCGCACCGCAGGTCGTGAAGAGCCTGTGCCCACGGCGGCAGGCTGTCGAATGCCGCCCAGAACAGCACCCTGTAGGCCAGACGCGCCACGGGCGGCAGGGGGAACGCTCGGAGGAAGTAGGCGGCCTGGCGGCTGAGTTCTGTGGCGGCGACGGTTGGACCGAAACCGTCGATGGTTGCCGTGAGCTCGGCGTGGCTGCGCGGCGGCTCGTCGATCCCCAGCCGCTTCGCCACCGTTGCCATCTCGGCCACGTAGCGATCGGGCAGTTCGGCCGGTTGAATCCCGGTGGAGCCCGGAGCCTGCTCGCTTCCACTCCGGTGATCACCGCCGCCGGTTGCGCCCGCGCCGTTGCCGTTGCCCGACGGCAGGTTGGGGGCAAGGACCGTGCTCCTGCGCTGTGGCCGGCGGCCGTAGCGCAGGAAGGCCTCCAGGAAGCTGTCGACCTCGGTGGCGTGCACCCACGCCAGGAGATCCGGATCGTCGGCGCTGTACTGGCGCCCCTCCGGTGTCACGCCGGACACGCTCAGGTGGACCCGCCGGACCGCAGCGATCGCCGCTTCGGCCTCCGGCAGGGAGCAGTACGTCGTGGTGCCCAGGAAGAACACGGTGCGCCGCAGCCGCCCCAATGGATCGTCACGGAAGTCGGAGTGCTCGCCGACCCCCTGCATGGCGACGGGATGGAGGGACTGCAGCAGCAGCGCCCGGATGCCGCCGACCATCATCGAGGCCTCGGCATGCACCAGCCACGCGGCACCACCGGTGGGAAGCAGCGTGGGCGCTCCGGGCGTCGGGGCGAACTTCCGGGTGCCGCTACCGGAAAGCACCGTCCGGATCGACCACGCCAAGCGGTTCCGCAGAGCCTCGCCGAGGCTCATGGCTCGCGTTCGAGAACCGCCGGCCGCTCGACTCCGAGCCGGAGGTGAGTCGGGCAGGCGGGATTTGAACCCACGACCTCTTCGTCCCGAACGAAGCGCGCTACCAAGCTGCGCCACTGCCCGTTCAGGGCCGAGGATACCAAGGCCACACGGCGGCGCCGGGCGGATCAGCCGGCGCTCTCGTGGAAGGTTCCACCCTCGGCGAGTGCGGCGCGCCCCCTGCGCAGACGGAAGGCGTCGAGAGGTTTGATCAGCCAGCCGTCGGCGCGAGCCCGACGGGCCAGGAACACGTCCGCGGACCGGTCCAGCAGCATCAACACCTTCTGGGGCGGCAGCCGGCCGGCGTCGCTCTCCGCCCGCAGCTCCAGGCACGAGGCCATACCGCCCATGCTGCCGATCTGCAGGTCGAGGATCACCAACTCCGGCTGCAACTCCTCGGTCACGGCCAGCAGATCCCGCCCCGAACGGACGCGGCTGACGCGGGTCTCGTCGTCGATGAGGGCGCCGGCAACTTCGTCGAAGGTCCAATCGGCGTCGGTCGCCAGCAGCACGTCGGCCATAGCGTGAGGCTACCGGGGCGGTAGCATCCCGGGCGAGACGGGAGGTTGCGGAGTGTTCGAAGTTCAGGTCGAGGTGGCGGAGGACCACACCGTCTGCCGCCCGATCGGTGAGTTGGATGCCTACACCGTCGGCGACTTCCGCGAGGCCCTCAACGGCGTCGACGAGACGTCGCGCCTCGTCGTGGACCTGTGCGGCGTTCCGTTCATGGACTCCGCAGGCCTCGGCGCCCTGATCGGTGGGATCCGGCGCGTGCGCGACGGCGGCGGCAGCATCTCCGTGCTCTGCGATCGTCCCCCTATCACCCGGCTCCTGCACACGACCGGTTTCGACCGGATCGTCCCCATGGTCGAGACCATGGAGGCGGCTCTCGAGGCGCTCGGTCCCGTCGACGAATCCTGATCGTTCGATGCTCCGGAGCCGCTCCCGCCGTGTCGGCGCGCGCCGCCCCGCCGCGACGCGACGGATCCTTCTCGGCCTGGTCGTCGCCGGATCGGGCTGGCTGGTGGGGCTGTCGGGCCCCGCCGCGGCGCAGGCGCAGGACTGTCCCGAGGGCGCGGCCGCCGCAACCGTGGCACCGACGGCGGTTGTCGCGGGTGACGTGGTGCTGGTCGTCGAAGTGGTCGGCCTGATGGACCCGGTGCTCGCCGACTTCGTCGTCGATCGGATTCGCGCCGCCTCGGCGCCGGGCAGCGACGTGCTGGCCGTGGTCCTCCGGGTTGACAGCAGGCGGGCCGTCGTCGGCTCGACGGAACTGGCGGCCGTGGCGCGGGCCATCGTCGACTCATCCGTGCCCGTCGTCGCCTGGGTCGGCCCCTCGGGCGCCCGGGCCACCGGGGAGGTGGCCCAGCTGCTGGCACTCACACACCGCGTGGGCGTGGCGCCGGGCGCGCGGTTGGGCGAGACCGGCGCGCAGGCACTGGACTGCGCCGAGTTCGGGCGGCTGTGGGGATCGCATGCGTCCCTGCTGGCCGATCGGACCGTCAACCACAGCGAAGCCGTCGGCTCGGGCGTGGCGTCGGCACCGGCGCCGACGCTCGGCGAGTTCCTGTTCACCCTGGATGACCTGGGGTTCCGGATCGTCGAGGTCCTCGACGAGGAGACGGGCGAGATGCGCCTCGAGCCGCAGACGTCGGTGCGGTTCGTGAGCCTCCCCTTCGTCGGCGGGATCATGCACACCGTGGCGAGCCCCCCGATGGCGTACCTGCTGTTGCTCGTGTCGCTCGCCCTGATCCTGCTCGAGCTCTACACCGCCGGTGTCGGCATCGCCGGCGTGGTGGGCGCGGCCTGCGGCCTCCTGGCGCTGTACGGCTTGGCGGTGCTGCCGACCAATGCGTACGCCATCGCCCTCATCGTCTTCGCCTTCTTCGCTTTCGCCATCGACGTGCAGACCGGCGTCCCGCGCACGTGGACCGTCATCGGCACCGCCAGCGTCGTTGCCGGCACGCTGACGCTCTACGACGGCGTGTCGATGTCGTGGGTTCCCATGCTGGGAGGACTGGTCGGCCTGATGCTCGGCGTCCTGGGCGGCCTGCCCCCGCTCGTGCGCAGCCGCTTCTCCACGCCCACGATCGGTCGCGAATGGATGATCGGGATGGAAGGCGAGGCCGTCGAGGCGGTTCAGCCGCTCGGCGTGGTGCGCATCGCCGATTCTCTCTGGCGGGCTCGCACGTTCCGCGCCTCGCCCATCGCGCCGGGCGAGACGGTACGCGTCACCGGCATCGACGGGCTCATGCTGGAGGTGGCGCCCGTGGATATTGGCGGCGAGGCCGAAGGCGATGACGGCGACGCCGCGGACGGCACCGCAGCGCCACCGGCGAGCTCGGAGGCCGACGGAGACCCCGCCTAGCGGTCGTCCGGCACCCCTGCCGAAAGAATCCTCGAATCTCGTCTTGTGCTGGCTTGAATGCCGTCCTATGGTCGCCGTCGTGACAGGGGATTGTGGTGAGCGCGGTCGCTGACGGCGTCGAGTGGCAGATGCGGGCGGCCTGCCGGGGCCCGCAGTCGGTCGTCTTCTTCCCGCCGACCGTGGCGGAGGGCAAGGACGAGCGATCCGAGCGCGAGCGCCGCGCCAAGGCCATCTGCGCCCAGTGCACGGTGATCACCGATTGCCTCGAGTACGCGCTGCGGATCCGCGAGCCGCACGGCATCTGGGGCGGTCTCAACGAGCAGGAGCGCCGCCGGCTGTTCTGAGTCGGTCCGGCGGCCGGCGTTGCTCAGCCGGCGCCGGCGGTCGGCGAGGCGGGAGAACCCAAGCGGCGACCGGCGATCCGAACGTCGCCGCGTCGGCGGGTCATGCCGTTGCCGTCCAGCGCAGCCAGCAGCGGTAGGGCGTACTTGCGGGTCGTGCCAACCTCGTCGCGGAACTCCGCCACCGTGAACCCCTCGGTCCGGCGTGCGAGGAGGTCGGCGACGGCTTCGGCGGCCCGGCTGATGGCGGTGGCCGGAAAGATGATCCCGTCGAGGGAGACGACCAGGCCCCGCCGCAGCAGCTCGCGCAGCTGCTCGGCTTCGACCGGTGGGGTTCCCGGCGCGGAGGGCTCGGGTGGGGAGAACGGTTGCTCCTCGAGCGCGGCGAGGAACGGGTGCTCGGCCAGCGTGTCGACCCGGCGCCCGGGATGCACCCTCCCCGCCTCGACGACGATGCCGTCGAGATGCTCGGCGACCACCCGTTCCCGCTCGCTGAGAGCCGCCATGTCGAGTCCCAGATCGGACGCCTCGGCGATCCGAGCCCGGAGTTCCGTCTCGGTGGCTCGCAGCGCCGCCGGATCCACCACCCAGCCGCCCAGGGTCGGCTCCCGTCGCTCGCCGGTGAGTCGCCAGAGATCCTCGGGCCGAACCCAGCCGCGCTCGGCGACGACCCTGTCGACGGAGCGATCGGGTTGGGCCACCGCGGCCGGAAGGCGCGGTTCCACGTCGAGGATCTCGCCCCCGCCGATCGTCTCGGCGCGCCCGCTCTCCCGCAGCACGAAACGGTCACCCGGTAGCAACGGCAGCCTGCACGGCAGATGGAGGCGCACGAAACCCTGCGCTCCCGGCTGCAGCGATTCCGTGCCCAGGATGCGCAGGCGCACGCTGAACTCGCCGGCTCCGAGGTAGGCGACGTAGGCGCCCCGGCGGGAGACCTCGTGGTCGAGCGAGGGGAGAACGCCGAGCGAGGCGTCGACGGTCCGGCTCAGGTGCCACTGGTCCGGGCGTACCACCACGTGGCCGCGCCCCACGTCACCGTGGTTGACGCCGGCCAGGTTGAGGGCGGCGCGATGCCCCGTGGCGACACTGGGCTGTGCCGCGTACAGGCTCTGGATGGCGCGCACCCGCACCCGCCGGCGGCCGGGCCGGACGGCCAACTCGTCGCCGACGCGCACGGCACCTCCCGTGAGGGTGCCGGTGACGACGGTTCCGGCGCCCGGTGCCACGAATGCCCGATCCACCCACAGGCGTGGCCGCCCGACGTCGGCGGCAACGGGCGTGCGGGCCAGCAGCCGGTCCAGGGCCGCGGCGAAAGCGCTCATGCCGGTCCCCGAGAGGCTGTCGGTGGCCACGATCTCGGCACCCTCCAGGAAGGTGCCCGCCAAGTGGTCCGAGATGTCGAGGTGGGCGATCTCGGCGTGTTCCTCGTCGACGAGGTCGATCTTGGTCAGCACCACCAGTCCGCTGCCGATGCCCAGCAACTCCAGGATCCGGAGGTGCTCCTCCGATTGGGGCTTCCAGCCCTCGGTGGCGGCAACGACGAAGATGCAGGCGTCGACGGCACCGACGCCGGCGAGCATGTTCCTGATGAACCTGATGTGGCCGGGGACGTCCACGATGGCGCAGCGTCTCCCGCTCGGCAGCGTGGCCGAGGCGAACCCCAGGTCGATCGTCAGGCCGCGGCGGCGTTCCTCCTCGAAGCGATCGGGGTCGGTGCCCGTCAAGGCCTTCACCAGCGTCGACTTGCCGTGGTCGACGTGACCCGCGGTGGCGACGACGTGCACGGGACCTCGCCGGGGGACGCCGCGGCCTAACGGTCCCCGGGGGCGGCGGAGGCCCGGCGGGCGGCGTCGGCCAGGGCGTCGTCGTCGGCCGGGTCGACGGTGCGCAGATCGAGGTAGGTGCGCTGCCCGGCGACGCGGGCGACGACCGGCACCTCGGCGCTGCGCAGCGCCGCGGCCCGGTCGCCGTCCAGCGCGATGCCTGCCGACGGGATCTCCACACCCGGAAGGGTCCCGCCGCCGGTCGTGGCCGACAGCGAGCACACCTCGCCGACACCGAGCGCCTCGGCGCGGTGGCGCAACTCGGCCACGGTGCGGGTGGCCATGCGCCAGAACGGGATGTCGTCTCCACGCCGGTGCAGGTAGGTGAGTGCAACCGACTGCAGCGCCGCCAGGACCATCCCTCCCGCCCGGAACGCCCGGGCCAGGGGGTGGCGGGCGCACCGAGCCACCAGCTCGGCTCTCCCGGCGATGATCCCCGCCTGCGGTCCGCCCAGCAGCTTGTCGCCGGAGAACGTCACCAGGCCGGCGCCGGCGGCGAGCGTCTGGCGAGCGGCGGGCTCGCCCCGCAACCACGCCGGGGGCCCGCCGGCCAGCCACTGGCAGGCCTCGTCGAGGAGCCCCGAGCCGATGTCGGCGACCAGCGGCACGCCGACGGTGGCGAGATCGCGGACGCTCGGCGCCTCTGTGAACCCCACGATGCGGTAGTTGGACTGGTGCACCCGCAGGCACAGCGCCACGTCGGCCGTCTCGACGGCGCGCGCGTAGTCCTCGCGCCGGGTGCGGTTCGTTGTGCCGACCTCCACCAGGCGAGCACTGGACTGCGCCACGATCTCCGGCACGCGGAAGCCGCCACCGATCTCCACGAGTTCGCCGCGGCTGACCGCCACCCCGCGCCCGGCCGCCAGCGCCCCCAGCACCAGCGTCACCGCCGCCGCGCAGTTGTTGACCACGAGGGCGGCCTCGGCGCCGCACAGCCGCGCCAGGAGGGTCCCGGCGTGGGCGTGGCGATCGCCCCGGATGCCTCCCTCGGTATCGAACTCCAGATTGCTGTAGCGGGCCGGCGCATCGGGCGGTCCGGTCGGGGCGATGCCCAGCGGGGCCCGACCCAGGTTCGTGTGCAGCAGGACGCCGGTGGCGTTGATGACCGGGCGGAGCAGGGACCGCTGAACGGCCTCGGCGCGCCCGGCGGCGCCTGCTGGATCGCCCGCGGCGATGGCGGCGCGGGCGGCGTCCACCAGGAGCGCGTGCGGCAGGCCGCTCCCGGCGAGGGACTGCGCCAGCGAGTCGACGCTCGGCGGCCGGTCGCTCACGAGGTCATGCCCCGTTACAGCGCCCGCGGCAGGCCGCAGGACTCGGCGATGAGGCTGCGAGCCATCTCGTTGTTGATCGGCGCGATGCGGTAGATGCGCGTGTCCCGCCAGTAGCGCTGCATGTGCGTCTCCATGGCGTAACCCATTCCCCCGAGCATCTGGATGCCCAGGTCGGCCGCCGCGACGGCGTACTCCGAGGCCAGAACCTTGGCCATCGTGGCCTCCGTCCCGCACGGCTCGCCGACCGTCTGCAGCCAGGCGGCCTCGTAGGTGACCAGCTCGGCCTGGCGCTGCCACATCCTGATGTCGGCCACGTTGTGCTGCAGGGCCTGGAACTCGCCGAGCCGTCGACCGAACGCCTCCCGCTCGACGAGGTGCGCCACCGCCTCCTCCAGCACGCCCTCCAGCACACCGCAGCACAGCGCGGCCACCAGGATCCGCTCGTTGTTCAGCGAGGCCAGCAACTGGTGCCAACCGCCCCCCGGCTCACCGAGCACCAACTCGTCGGGCACGAAGACCTCGTCCAGGTGGACCTCGTAGGAGGGAACGGCGCGCATGCCCAGCTTCGGGATCGACGTGAGTTCGAGACCGTCGCTGGGCTGGGGAACCAGGAACACGGTGGTGCCCAGGCTCTTGCGCGGTGGGTCGGGGTCCGAGCGGGCGAGCAGCAGCAGGTAGTCCGACTGTGCCGCCGCCGTGCACCAGATCTTGCGCCCACAAATGCGCCAACCCCCGTCGCAACGTGCCGCCGTGGTGCGCAGGGCTCCCAGCAGGTCGGTGCCGCCGCCGGGCTCGGTGACGGAGATGGCGAAGCGCAGCCTGCCCTCGGCCAGGTCGGGCAGGAAGCGCTCCTTCTGGGCCTCGCTGCCGAAGGCCGTGAGCGATTTCGCCCCGGCGAACGAGGAGATTCCCCAGATCCAGGTCAGCCCGGCGAGCGACCGGCCCAGTTCCTGGCACAGCAGGGTCTGATCGACGACCGTCCCGCCCTGGCCGCCGTAGGCGGGATCAATGCCGATGGCGTGGAATCCCGCCTCGGTCATGCTGTCCCAGAGTTCGAACGGGTACCGGCCCTCGGCGCTCTCGAGCTCGCGGGCCACCGACTTGGGGCACTCCCGCTCCACCCAGTCACGCAGCATCCGGCGGAACGCCAGCTGCTCGTCGCTGAAGCGGAAGTTCACGAACCGCGTCGTTGCAAGCTGACGGGAGTCCCGGCCAGGTGCGCGCTGCAGCCGGCGAGCTCACCCGCCGGTACCAGCTCGTCGACGAGCCGTTCGGCGATGCCGCGGATGGCTTCGGCGGCGGCTCCCTCGCCGAGCACGAACGGCTCACCCGCGTCGCTGGCGGGTGAGACCAAGGGGTCGATCGGCACCTTGCCCAGCAACGGCGCCCCGATCTCTGCGGCCAGCGCCTCGCCGCCGCCCTCGCCGAACATCGCATGCCGCGTACCGTCGGGGGCCACGAAAGCCGTCATGTTCTCGATGACGCCGGCGATGCGCAGGTAGTTGTTGCGGCCCATGTTGGCGGCGCGGGCCGCCACGTTCTGCACGCTGCGCGACGGGGTCGTGACGATGATCATCTCCGCCCGGGGCAGCAGCTTGGCGATACCCATCTGGACGTCGCCGGTTCCCGGGGGCATGTCCACAACCAGGAAGTCCATGGGGCCCCACAGCACGTCCTCCAGGAAGTGGCGCACGGCACGGTTCAGGATGAGGCCGCGCCACATCAGCGCCGTCTGCTCGTCGTCCACCAGCAGCCCCATCGAGACGACCTTGAGCGCGCCCTCACCGATCTCCCGCACCTGCGGGAGGATCTTGCGCTCGGTCTCGGCACCCTCCAGCCGGCCGGTCAGGTCCAGCATGCGGGGCACCGAGTAGCCCCAGATGTCGGCGTCCAGCAGCCCCACGGTGTGGCCCTCGGTGGCCAGTGCGATGGCGAGGTTCACCGAGATCGAGGACTTACCGACGCCCCCCTTGCCCGATGCGATCAGCAGCACCTTGGTGGTGTTCGGGATCTCGGTCTCCGGCGCGTTCTCGGCAACGTTGCGCCGGGCGATGGACATGGCCTTGGACTTGCCCTCGGCGGAGAGCTCGGTCCAGGAGATGTCGACGCCGCTGACGCCCGGCAGCGTCGCCACCCGGTTGCGCACGTCGCGCTGGATCTGCGCCCGCAGGGGACAGCCCATGGTGGTGAGGGCGACGGTGACCGTGACCAGGCCGCCGGCGTCCACCGCGGTGCCCTTCACCATGCCCAACTCGACGATGTTGCTGCCGAGTTCGGGATCGATGACGTCCCTCAGCAGCGCCAGGACGGCATCCGCGCTCGGCGGTGGTGCGCTCGGCGGATTCGCCTCTGGGGGGCCGCCGGGCGGCTCCCGATCTCGGGTGACGGAGACGGCCACGCAGCGGAGTCTACGGGCGCGGTTCGCGCCGACGGCCCCTGCGGGCGGGGGGACGACCGCGGATAGACTGTCCGGAGCGGTCCGCCGCCGAGGTTGTCGGCGACCTTCCTTGCCGGAACTACCGGCCGGGGAACGACCGGGCCCGGCGACCGGCCGGGCCACGAAGACGATCAAGGAGTGCCCCATGATCACGCTCACTCCCACCGCAGCGAGCAAGGTCGGCGAGTTGCTCGCACAGGAGGGCGAAGAGGCTCTGGCACTGCGTGTCGCGGTCCGCCCCGGCGGTTGCTCGGGTTTCAGCTACGAGATGTACTTCGACACCGAGGTCAACGACAGCGACCAGAGCGCCAACTTCGAGGGCGTCGACGTCATCGTGGATCCGTCGAGCGCAATGCTGCTGCAGGGCGCCACCTTGGACTACAGCGACAGCCTGCAGAACGCCGGCTTCTCCATCGACAACCCCAACGCCCAGCGCACCTGCGGCTGCGGGCAGTCCTTCAGCTGACGTCCCTGCCGGCGCCGGCCGGCGACCACATCAGCCTCACCGTCGACGGCCGCCCCGCCGTCGCGCCCACCGGCGACTATTCACTGCTGACGCTCCTGCGCGAGCACCTCGGCATCTCCGGGGTGAAGGACGGCTGCAGCCCCCAGGGACAGTGCGGGGCGTGCACGGTGCTGGTGGACGGAGCGGCCCGGGTTTCCTGCGTCACCCCGGCTCGCCGCGTGGCGGGTCGCCAGGTCACGACGCTGGCGGGGCTCGATCCGCTCCGCCGGCAGGCCTGGGCCGAGGCGTTCTGCGCCACCGGGGCCAGCCAGTGCGGGTTCTGCACGCCGGGAATCATCCTGCGCCTCGAGGGCCTCGCCCGCCGCTCGCCGGGCGCCGGACCCGCCGGCGCGCTCGCCGCCCACCTCTGCCGCTGCACCGGCTGGCAGACCATCCTGGAGGCCGCCCGGCTGGTCACCGGGGAGAGCGGTGCCGCGGCGCAGCCGCCCCGGGACTATGCCGCCGCGGCCCGCCGGGCGGCCCTCGAGGGCGGGTGCCCGCAGGCCGTCGGCCCCCACGTGGCCTGCGGAGAGGGCGGCTTCGCGGACGACACCGCGCCGGCCGATGCGCTCGTGGCGGTCCCGGCGCCCGGTGGGGGCTGGGCACTGGGAGAGACGCCCGCCGAGGCGCGCCGCGCCGCTGGCTCCGTCGAGGGACGTCGCAGCACGCTGCGCGCCGAGGCGCCCTTGCGGGTCCCGCCGGGCGACTGGGACTGCACGCTGCGTACGTGCTGGAGCGAACCCGGCTACCTGGAGCTCGACGCCTCGTGGTGCCTCCCGGGAGGGGAACCGGCCGACCCGCTGGCCAACGGCGGCGCCTTCGGCGCCAAGACCCGCTCGGCGGCGGCCGCAGCCGCCCGCCGGCTGGCCGACGAGACGGGTCGGGCGGTGCGGATCCTGTACTCGCGCCCCGACGCCACTCGCCTGGGGCCCAAGCGCCCACCCGTCGCCGGCGGTGCCAACGCCGACGGGACGGGGCGGCTCGCCGTGGCCCGGACACCGGGTGTCGTCGAGGCCATCGCCGCGGTGGCGCCCGGGCTGGAGGTCGTCGAGGTCGACGTCGCCGGACCACCCACCTCGGCGGACATCCGCGCCGCCGGTGCCCTCGAGGCGCTTGCCCTGCTGGCCGGGGCCCGCGGCGCCGCGGGCCCGATCCGGCTTCCCGGCGGCGGTGAGGCGGCCGCGCAGGTAGCGGAGAAGATCACCGTCGAGGTCTCCTGCGGGCGCCCCCTCGACGAGGTGGTGCTGCGCTCCTACTGCATCGGTGCGGCGCACATGGCCTACAGCCTCGTGACCTCCGAGGCGATCGCCACGGACGCCGACGGGACGGTCGTGGACCTGACGGTGCGATCCTTCGGCGTCGTGCCGGCGGCGCGCACGCCGCCGGTGGAGGTGACGATCGTGCCGAGTGACGCCGAGCCCACCAACGGTTCGGACTCGGTGTTCGTGGCGGTGGCGGCCGCGACCTGGCTGGCACGCGGCTGCCTGCCGGTCTGGCCCACCGACCGCCGATCCTGACCCAGCGGGCTGCCTTCGGGGATCTTTGCTGGGATTTTGTTGTACTCGAGGGGAGATCGAGGTTTGTTGCGCGCCCGGGTCGCGCGAAGTCGCTCGTAGACTTTCGCTGTCTCCAGCCAATGCCGTCGGGGACATCGCGGGGCTGACGGCTACGGCGCCGTACCGTCGCCCCTCGAATGCGTCTCCAGTCAAAGACGCCGGGGGACGTGGCACCAGCAATCTCCGATCTGCCTGGAGGTGTCCCCATGACGACCCCCGCCGAAGTCGTCGCGCGACTCGCCGACGAGGACATCGAGTTTGTCGAGTTCCGTTTCACCGACGTGCCCGGTCTCCAGCATCACTACACGCTCCCCTCCCACGAGCTCAACGAAGGAGTCTTCGCGGAGGGTCTTGGATTCGACGGTTCGTCGATTCGTGGCTTCCAGACAATCGACCGCTCGGACATGCTGCTGGTCCCCGACGTCGAGGCCGGGTTCATCGATCCGTTCTACAAGCACAAGACGCTCATCCTGCATTGCACCGTCTACGACCCGGTCACCGGCTACGAGTACTTCAAGGACCCGCGTGTGATCGCCAAGAAGGCGGTGCGCTACCTGCGAGGAACGGGGCTGGCCGACACCTGCTACATCGGGCCCGAGGCCGAGTTCTTCATCTTCGACGGCGTCAACTACCACAACGAGCCCTACGGCGCCGCCTTCGAGGTGCGATCCGTGGAGGGCGTCTGGACCAGCGGCGACACCCTCGACGCCCGCGACGATCCGAACCTGGGCCACAGGATTCGCTACAAGTCCGGCTACTTCCCCCTGCCGCCGCTGGACCGCCACCAGGATCTCCGCGCCGAGATGGTCTCGGTGCTGGAGTCCTGCGGCGTGCCGGTCGAACTCCACCACCACGAGGTCGGAACCGCCGGCCAGGCGGAGATCGACATGCGCTACGACGAGTTGGTGGCCATGGCCGACAAGGTCCAGCTCTACAAGTACGTGTGCAAGAACGTGGCCCACCAGGCCCAGAAGACGGTGACGTTCATGCCGAAACCCATCTACGGCGACAACGGGTCGGGTATGCACACCCACGTGTCGCTGTGGAAGGACGGCGAGACGCTGTTCTTCGACCGCAACGGCTACGCGGGCCTGTCGGAGATGGCCCGCTACTTCGCCGGCGGGCTGCTGGCGCACGCCGCATCCATTCTGGCCTTCGCGGCGCCGACGGTGAACTCCTACAAGCGCCTGGTTCCGGGCTACGAGGCGCCGGTGAACCTGGCCTACTCCGAACGCAACCGTTCCGCGGCCATCCGGGTGCCGATGGTGTCGGACAACCCGGCCGCCAAGCGCCTGGAGTTCCGTTGCCCGGACCCCTCGGCGAACCCGTACCTGGCCTTCGCGGCGATCCTGCTGGCGGGCCTCGACGGCATCCAGAACCAGATCGATCCCGGCGACCCGCTCGACGCGGACATCTACTCGCTGTCGGCCGACGAGGCCGCGGGTGTGCCCCAGGTACCGGGCTCGCTGGGCCGGGCACTCGATGCCCTGGAGGCCGACCACGACTACCTGCGCGTGGGCGGCGTGTTCGGCGAGTCGTTGCTGGCGTCGTACATCGAGGCGAAGCGGGAGGAGATCGACACCGTCCGTCTGCGCCCGCACCCCATGGAGTTCGAGCTGTACTACTCGATCTGATGCCGGGCATGCCCCGGAATTGACCCCGGGGCGGTCTCGGTAGCCTGACGGGATGCTCCGCGTCGGCATCTGCCAGTTGAATCTGGTCGTTGGCGATCTCGACGGCAACGTCGAGCGGATGATCGCGGCGCTGGCGGAGGCGTCCGAGGGCGGCGCCGACGTGGCGATCTTCCCCGAGCTGGCGGTGAGCGGCTACCCGCCGGAGGACCTGCTGGCCAAGCCCCGGTTCGCGCAGGACTGCCTGGCGGCGCTCGAGAAGATCGCCGCGGCGTCCGGTCGCTGCGCGGCGGTCGTGGGACTCCCCGTCGCCGGCGAGGGCGGCGCGCTCTTCAATGCCGCCGCGGTCTGCGCCGACGGCGCCATCGCCGGCTTGGCGCGCAAGGCCCACCTGCCCAACTACGGCGTCTTCGACGAGAAACGCCACTTCACGCCGGGCACGCCCGAGGCCCTCTTCGAGATCGCCGGCGTGGCTGTCGGGATCTCCATCTGCGAGGACGTCTGGATCGACGGCGGGGCCGTCGAGCAGCTGGTTGCGGGCGGCGCCCAGTTGATCGTCAACGTGAACGCCTCGCCGTACAGCATCGGCAAGCTCGACGAGCGGCTGTCGGTCCTGCGCCGGCGCATCGCCAGGGTCGGGTGCCCGATCATCTACGTCAACCTGGTCGGCGGCCAGGACGAGTTGGTGTTCGACGGCCGTTCGCTGGTGCTGGACACCGGCGGTGCGGTCGTGGCGCAGGCCGGAGCGTTCACCGAGGAGATCCTGCTCGTCGACGTGGGGCCGGGGTGCGCCGGCACAGTCGCCGGCCGGGGGCCGGCTCTGGCCCGGATCCGCGTGAGCGATCCACCGGCGGTTGCCCCGCAGCCGCTGCCCGTCCCCACGCTTCCTGCGCCGCTGGAGACTCTCGACGAGGTCTATGCCGCCCTCGTGCTGGCCACCCGCGACTACGTCACGAAGAACGGCTTCACCGACGTCTGCGTGGGCCTCTCCGGGGGCGTGGACTCGTCCCTCGTCGCCACGGTGGCCGCCGACGCCCTCGGCCCCGACCGTGTGCACGGCGTGCTCATGCCGTCGCGTTACTCCTCGGATCATTCCGTGGCGGACGCCGAGGCGCTCTGCGCCAACCTGGGGATCGAAGGACGCCTCATCGGCATCGAGCCCGCGCACGACGCCTTCGAGGCGATGCTGGCCGCGGCGTTCGCGGGTCGGCCCCCCGGCCTCGCCGAGGAGAACGTGCAGCCGCGCATCCGAGCGGTCGTGCTCATGGCGCTGGCCAACAAGTTCGGCTGGCTAGTGCTGACCACCGGCAACAAGTCCGAGAGCGCGGTTGGCTATTCCACGCTCTACGGCGACTCGGCAGGTGCGTTCGCGGTCATCTCCGACATCTGGAAGCTGCAGGTCTACGAACTCGCCCGGCGGCGCAACGCCACCGCCGGCCGGGCGCTGATTCCCGAGCGTGTGCTCGCCAAGGAACCGTCCGCCGAGTTGCGGCCCGATCAGCTGGACTCCGACAGCCTGCCGCCGTACGAGCTACTGGACCCTGTGGCCCGCGCCTTCGTGGAGGGCGACAAGACCGTCGGCGAACTCATCGCGGGCGGCGCCGACACCGAACTGGTGCGACGGGTCGGGCGGCTCGTGGACGTGGCCGAGTACAAGCGCCGCCAGGCCCCTCCCGGGGTACGGGTGACGCCCAAGGCCTTCGGCAAGGACCGGCGGATGCCCATCACGAACCGCTACCGGGGCGAGGCCCGGGACTGAGCGGCAGGCCGCGTCCCTGCCCCGAAGCGGGGCACACCCCGGAGGAACGCCCATGATCATCGAAGACCTGAACGATGCGCTGGGAGGCTACGCCTGGCTCCAGCGGAACCTGGCGGATGCCCTGCACTCCTGGCGCGGCGCCGAGAGCGACGCCGAGGTGGCCACGTTCCTCCACAGCACGGCCCGCCGGTTCGAGCAGCACAGCGCCGGCTGGGAGGCACTGCTGGCCGACTCGCCGGCCCTGGCGGCCTCCGAGCGCGTGCGGCCGCCGTCGCCGGGATGGGAGCAGTTGTTCGATGGAGCTGCCACCGAGACGGCGGAGCGTCTCGTCGTCCTGATCCACGTGGTGCTGCCCCGGATGCTGACCTCGCTGGAGCGTTTCGCCGGCCACCTCGGCGAGGTGTCCGAAGCGGAGGAGCAGCGATTCTGTGCGGCCGTGACCACCGATCTCCGCGCACAGCAGTCGCGCGGAGTGGCGCTGCTGGACCAGCGGACACCGGCGCCGAGCCAGCGGCGGCTCTCGGCGGCGCTCGGCAGGCGACTGGCCGACCTGTCGTGCTGAGGAGTGGCGCCGTTGAACCGGCCACCGCGCTCGGTAGTGTGAACTCACGGCTCGGGGCCAACGGAGTCTCCGGTTACCGGTACTAGCCGCCTGCTGATTCTGGGAGACGTCGTCTGTGGCGCGAGAGCGGGTCGAGCGGGACGAGGAGGATCTCGTCCGCCTCTATCTCACCGATATCGGCCAGTACACGCTGCTCACCAAGGACGACGAGGTCGAGCTGGCCCAGAAGATCGAGGCCGGGATCGAGGCCCGCGAGGAGTTGGCGGTCGGCAAGTCGCTGCGCCCCAACCGGCGGGTCGAGTTGCGCCGGCTGGTCCGCGAGGGCGAGCAGGCCGAGCGGCAGTTCGTCCAGTCGAACCTGCGCCTCGTGGTCTCGATCGCGAAGAAATACCAGGCTTCGGGCCTGCCGCTCTTGGATCTGGTCCAGGAGGGGAATCTCGGCCTGATGCACGCCGTCGAGAAGTTCGACTGGCGCAAGGGGTTCAAGTTCTCGACGTATGCCACCTGGTGGATCCGCCAGGCCATCACCCGGGGCATCGCCAACACCGGCCGCACGATCCGGCTGCCGGTCCACGCCGGCGACACCCTCACCCGGTTGCAGAAGGCCCGTGCGCGGCTCGAGTTGCGCTATGGCCGGCCGGCCACGCTCAGCGAACTGGCCCGAGAGGTGGAGATGCCCGAGCAGAAGGTGACCGAGGCGCTGCGCTTCGCCGCCGAGCCGCTCTCGCTCTCCGAACCGCTGCGCGAGGACGGCGATGCGGAACTGGGCGACGTGGTGGAGGATCGGTCGGCCGAGTCGCCGTTCGAGGTGGCGGCCACCTCGCTGCTTCCCGAGGAGATCAGGCGTCTCCTGTCGCCGCTGGACGAGCGCGAGCGGGAGATCCTCACGCTGCGTTACGGGTTGGACCGCGGTGAGCCGCGCACCCTCGAGGAGGTCGGTGAGCACTTCAACCTGACCCGCGAGCGGATCCGCCAGATCGAGGCGCGGGCGATGTCGAAGCTGCGCCACCCCTCCTCGGACACCGGCGCCCGGGACCTGCTGGCCGTCTGAGCCACGTCGCCGGGCCGCGTAACCGTCCGGTCCCGCTAGGGTCGCCGTGGAGGTGTCCGAGCGCCTGGTGGGCTCCCCCGCCTTCAAAGCGGGTGGGACGGGCGATCCCCGTCCGGCGGGTTCGATTCCCGTCCACCTCCGCTGTTGCGCGGCCCCTGCTTGCCGCCGGGCGGCCCGCCGTCGGGCAGCGGGCGCCGTCGTGCGGTGGCCGCCGGGCAGGCA
>LXNJ01000452.1_pt1 | contig 29389 bp, 41 predicted proteins | sample 809081 | NCBI WGS metagenome assembly LXNJ01 (sample SAMN04870510, study PRJNA318959) | sponge metagenome | biome: sponge; feature: marine sponge reef; material: water | host: Petrosia ficiformis | place: Greece: Milos, Mediterranean Sea | collected 2013-05-29 | depth 5-7 m | reverse complement strand
GCCGAGAATCCGGCGGCCAGACCAGCGACGACCAGGAACGTGATGGCGGTGCCGATGCCCCGGCGGATGCCCCGATCCGCCATGGCGTTGACCGCCGGCTCCAGCGCGAACGCGACGAACAGCGACACGACCAGCACTACCAGCAGCGTCCTCAGGGCCCGCACCACCCCGACCGCGTAGAAGGTGGCCAGTCCGCCGAGCCAGAACCAGACGATGGCCCGCTTCACCCAGACTGGCACGGTCCTGCCGTCGTCCATCGTCGCGACCATAGCCACCGGCGCCTGCGGCCAGGGGGACCGCACCAGGGCTGCCGCAGGGTTGGGGGGCAGGGTGGGCGCCGTTACACTCCGCGGTTCGCCCCGGGCGGCCCGGGGCGGTACGAATCGACGTCCGCTCAGGCCCTGGCGGTCCTACCGCGGGGGAACCGTGCGGCACAACCGAGTCGCCGCTCCGCCGGGCAAGCCCGAGCGGAGCGTTCGCGTGAGCGGCCGCTCACGCCGAGATGTCAGGACGAGGCCATGGCCACCAAGGCGATCGTGGGCACCAAGGTCGGCATGACCCAGGTGTGGGACGAGAACAACCAGGTCGTCGGAGTCACTGTCCTGCGCGTCTCGCCCTGCCGGGTCGTGCAGGTGAAGACCAACGAACGCGACGGCTACAGCGCGATACAGGTGACCTACGGCATGATCGATCCGGCTCGGCTGACCCAGCCCGAGGCCGGGCACTTCCAGCGGGCCGGGGTAGACCCCGGCCGGACTGTGCTGGAACTGCGACTCGACGACGTGAGCGAGTACGCCGTGGGCCAGCAGATCGGCGTCGACGTGCTCGCCTCAGGCGAGAAGGTCGACGTGACCGCGGTCTCCAAGGGCAAGGGATTCACCGGCGTCATGAAACGCCACGGCTTCAAGGGCCAGCCCGCCGGCCACGGCGCCCACAAGGTGCATCGCAAGCCTGGCGCGGTGGGCCAGTGCGCGACCCCCTCGAGGGTGTTCAAGGGCAAGAAGCTGCCGGGCCGGGCCGGAGCCAACCGGGTCACCACCCTCAACCTCGAAGTGGTCAAAGCCGACGCCGACGCTGAGGTGCTGCTGGTGAAGGGTGCCGTACCCGGCCCCAAGGGCGGAACGGTCGTCGTGCGCAACGCAGTCAAGGACGGTTGAGCACATGGAGCCGGTGAAGGTGGTTTCGTCCAAGGGCCGCAAGGTCGGTGAGGTCGTCCTCGACGACTCGATCTTCGGCGTGGAGCCCAACATCGGCCTGATGCACCAGGTGGTCAACGCCCAGCTTGCGGCCCGCAGGGCCGGCACCCACAGCACCAAGGGCCGGGCCGAGGTGGCCGGCGGCGGTGCCAAGCCGTGGCGCCAGAAGGGCACCGGGCGGGCCCGGCACGGCTCGATCAGGTCCCCCCAATGGCGGGGCGGCGGCGCGGCCCACGGGCCCAAGCCCCGCGACTACCGCCAGCGAACCCCCAAGAAGATGAAGCGCCTGGCCCTTGCCGGCGCGCTGTCGGACCGGGCCCGCTTGGGGCAGATCATCGTGGTGGACCGGTGGCGCTTCGACGCGCCCCGCACCTCCGACGCCGTCACCGCGCTCGACGCCATCGGAGCGACCGGCAAGGTCCTCGTGGTGCTGGGCGACGACGATGCCGACGCCCAGAAGAGCTTCCGCAACCTCCCGCCGGTGCACTGCCTGCACATACGCGAGCTGAACACCTACGACGTGCTCAACAGCGATGTCGTGGTCTTCACCTCCGACACCCTGCCCACCTCCGGCGCAGGGGGCGGTGACGCCGGTGACGGCGACGCAGCCGATCGCGGCACCGAAGAAGGCGGTGACGGCGATGCGTGATCACCGCGACGTGATCCTGCGCCCGGTCGTGTCGGAGAAGAGCTACGCGCTGCTCGCCGACAACGTCTACACGTTCATCGTCGCCCCCGAGGCCACCAAGCCCGAGATCCGGGCCGCGGTGGAGTCGATCTTCGACGTCTCGGTGGTGAAGGTCAACACCCTGCGCCGCAAGGGGAAGCGGCGGCACAACCGCCGCAACAACACTTGGGGCCGCAGGCCCGAAACCAAGCGCGCCCTGGTCACTCTGGTCGCGGGCGACTCGATCGATCTCTTCGAGGCCTGACCATGGCGATCCGCAAGCGCAAGCCGTCCAGCCCGGGCCGTCGATTCCAGACCGCCTCGGACTTCTCCGAGGTCACCCGCTCGACCCCCGAGCGCAGCCTGCTCGTCAAGCAGTCGGGCACCGGTGGTCGCAACAACCTCGGCCGGAAGACCTCCCGCCATCGCGGCGGCGGCCACAAGCAGCGCTACCGCAAGATCGATTTCGTGCGCACCAAGGACAACGTGCCGGCCACGGTGGCCGCCATCGAGTACGACCCGAACCGCACCTGCCGCATAGCGCTGCTCCACTACCACGACGGCGAGAAGCGCTACATCCTTGCCCCCAGGGGCCTGGAGGTCGGCGACCGGGTCATGTCGGGCCAGGGCTCCGAGATCCGACCCGGCAACGCGCTGGCGCTGCGCTACATCCCGGTCGGGACCGTGGTCCACAATGTCGAACTGAAGGCGGGCGCGGGCGGCCGCATAGGCCGCAGCGCCGGAGCCAGCGTGCAGCTGGTGGCCAAGGAGGGGCGCTTCGCCACGCTGCGCCTGCCCAGCACGGAGATGCGGCGGGTGCCCATCGACTGCCGGGCCAGCATCGGCGAGGTCGGCAACTCCGAGCACGAGCTCACCAAGATCGGCAAGGCCGGTCGCAACCGCTGGAAGGGCGTGCGGCCCCAGACCCGGGGCGTTGCCATGAACCCCGTCGACCATCCCCTCGGCGGGGGCGAGGGCAAGTCCTCGGGCGGCCGCCATCCCGTATCGCCCTGGGGCAAGCCCGAGGGACGGACCCGAGCCCGCCGCAAGGACTCCGACAAGATGATCGTTCGCCGCCGCCGCAGGCGCGGCACCCGGAGGTAACTCAGATGCCCCGCAGTCTCAAGAAGGGTCCCTTCGTGGACGACCACCTCCTGCGCAAGATCGACGACCTCAACGAGCGCAACGAGAAGCGGGTGGTGAAGACGTGGTCGCGCCGGTCCACCATCATCCCCGACATGGTCGGCCACACCCTCGCAGTGCACGACGGCCGCAAGCACGTGCCCGTCTACATCACCGAGTCGATGGTGGGCCACAAGCTCGGCGAGTTCGCCCCCACCAGGACGTTCCGGTTCCACGCCGGCCAGGAGCGGGGAGCCCGCCGCTGATGGTCGGCACCAAGACGAACGAGCGGCCCGGCACCCGGGCCCGGGCCTCCTACGTGCGGAGCTCGGCCTACAAGGCCCGAGAGGTTCTGGACCTGATCCGGGGCAAGGGCTGCGCCGACGCCCAGGACATCCTGGCCTTCTCCGAGCGCGATGTCGCGCAGCCGATCGCCAAGGTGCTGGACTCGGCGCTGGCCAACGCCGAGCACAACGACGGCCTGGACGCCGACGAGTTGTACGTCTCGGCGTGTTACGCCGACGAAGGCCCCACTCTCAAGCGCTGGCGCCCCCGGGCCCGGGGGAGGGCCACCCGCATCCGCAAGCGCACCTGCCACATCACCGTGATCGTCAGCCGCTACGACCCCGAGACGCTCGAGCGGATGCAGGCTCTGCAGTCGCAGCGCGGCGTCGCCGCGGCCGCGGCCCGCCGGCGCCGGGTGGCCCGGTCCCGGGCGGCCGCGCCGCAGGAGGTCGAAGCCGAACGCTCCGACGCCGAGGTGGACGTGGAGGCTCAGGCCTCCGCGGTGGTTCAGGCCACCGAAGCCGCCCTGGCCGACGACCCGACCACCGATCTCGACGAGGGCGAGGACCTCGACATCGAGGCATCCGAGGACGCCGGCGACGACATCGAGGCATCCGAGGACGCCGACGACGAAGAGCCCGGCAAGTCAACAGGGGGGAACTGATGGGTCAGAAGGTGAATCCCTACGGGTTCCGCCTAGGCGTCACCACCGAGTGGAAGAGCCGGTGGTTCGCCGATCGCAAGGAGTACGCGGAGAACGTCATCGAGGACTGGAAGATCCGGGACTTCCTCATGACCGAGCTTCCCCACGCGGCCATCAGTCGCGTAGAGGTGGAGCGCACCCGCGACCGGCTGCGGGTAGACGTGCACACGGCCAGGCCCGGCATCGTGATCGGCCGGCGCGGCGCCGAGGCCGACCGGCTCAGGGCCGGTCTCACCGAGATCAGCGGCAACCCGCGGGTGCAGCTCAACATCCAGGAGATCAAGCAGCCCGAACTCGACGCGGCTCTCATCGCCCAGGGCGTCGCCGACCAGCTGGCCGGCCGGGTGGCCTTCCGTCGAGCCATGAAGCGGGCCGTGCAGAACGCGCAGCGGGCCGGCGCGCTCGGTATCCGGGTGCAGTGCTCGGGTCGCCTCGGCGGCTCGGAGATGGCGCGCACCGAGTGGTATCGCGAGGGCCGGGTGCCGCTGCACACCCTCAGAGCCGACGTGGACTACGGCTTCCGCGAGGCCCGCACCACCTACGGCCGCATCGGTGTGAAGGTCTGGCTCTACAAGGGCGACATCCTGCCCTACAAGACGCTCTCGGAGGACAAGGCCTCCAAGGAGGCCGCCATGGCCGCCGGCGAGACCTCGGGTCCCGGCGCCCGCCCCCGCAAGATCGTGTCGTCGTCGTCGGCCCGCCGCCGCGAGTTCACCGACGAGATGGTCGACGAGGAGCCCGCACCGCTGATCGGCGAGGCCGACCCCGAGTTCGAGAAGCTGCTCGACGAGGAGGCCGCCATCGAGGCCTCCACCCGCGAGCACCACGAGACGCCCCACTTCCGTCCGGGCGACGACTGAGGGGCTGCAAGACGATGTTGATGCCGCGCAAGGTCCGCCACCGCAAGCACCACCGGGGCCGCACCAAGGGCGTCTCGAAGGGGCGCACCGACGTAACTCACGGCGACTTCGGCATCCAGGCGCTCGAGCCGGGATGGCTCACGTCGCGCCAGATCGAGGCCGCCCGTGTGGCCATGACCCGCCACATCAAGCGGGGCGGCAAGGTCTGGATCAACGTCTTCCCCGACAAGCCCGTGACCCAGAAGCCCGCCGAGACCCGGATGGGTTCGGGCAAGGGCAACCCGGAGCACTGGGTGGCGGTGGTCCGCCCGGGACGCATCCTGTTCGAGCTCTCCTACCACGACACCGAGATCGCCCGCGGCGCCATCGACCGGGCCATCCAGAAGCTGCCGATGAAGGCCCGCTTCGTCACCCGCGAGGAGGAATTCTGATGGCGCGGGCCAAGGCCCTCACCGACCTCGGCGACACCGACCTGATCGAGCGCCTGTCAGAGTCCAAGGAGGAGCTGTTCAACCTGCGCTTCCAGTTCGCGACCGGCCAGCTCGACAACCCGGCGCGCCTCAAGCAGGTGCGCCGCGACATAGCCCGCATGCTCACCGAGCTGCGGGCCCGCGAGATCGCGGCCGCAGAGGCAGAGCCGGCCGCAGCCGAGGAGAGATGACCATGGCCCAGGATTCCCAGCCCCGTCCCAACCGTCGCAAGGTCCGCGAGGGCGTCGTCGTCTCCGACCGCATGGACAAGACGGCGATCGTCGAGGCCACCGAACGGGTCCGGCACGCCCGCTACGACAAGACCGTGCAGCGGACCGCCCGCCTCGCGGTCCACGACGCCCAGAACGAGTTGGGTGTCGGCGACCGCGTCCGGATCGCCGAGACCCGGCCCCTGTCCAAGACGAAGCGCTGGCGGCTGGTCGAGATCGTGGAGCGTGCCAAGTGATCCAGCAGGAATCCCGGCTGCGTGTCGCCGACAACTCCGGCGCCAAGGAGGTGCTGTGCATCAAGGTGCTCGGCGGCTCCAAGCGGCGCTACGCCTCGGTTGGTGACGTGTTCGTGGCCACCGTCAAGGACGCCATCCCCGGCGCCCAGGTACGCAAGGGCGACCTGGTGCGCTGCGTAGTGGTGCGAACCCGCAAGGAGAAGCGCCGCGGCGACGGGAGCTACATCCGCTTCGATGAGAACGCCGCGGTCCTGATCAACGAGCAGGACCAGCCGCGGGGCACCCGCATCTTCGGGCCCGTCGGCCGGGAGCTTCGAGACAAGCAGTTCATGCGCATCGTGTCGCTGGCGCCGGAGGTGCTCTAGATGGCCACCCGCTCCAAGCGTCCCCCCTCACGTTCGATGAAGATCATCAAGGGCGACCGGGTCGTGGTGCTGTCGGGCAAGGACGCCGGGCTGGAGGGCACCGTCGAACGGGTCATCCCCACCGCGGGCAAGGTGATCGTGGAAGGCGTAAACGTCGCCAAGCGTCACCAGGCGCCCACCCGCAACGTGCAGCAGGGCGGCATCATCGACAAGGCCATGCCCATCGACGCGTCCAACGTGGCCGTGGTGAGCCCCACCGACGGCAAGCCCACCCGGGTGGGCTACCGGTTCACGCCCGAGGGGGCCAAGGTGCGCATCTGCCGGCGCACGGGAGCAGACCTATGACCGCGGCCACCGACTACCGGCCCCGGCTGCGAGCCTCGTTCGACGACGAGGTCAAGCCGGCCCTGATCGAGCAGCTGGGACTCTCGAACGTGATGATGGTCCCCAGGCTCGACAAGATCGTTCTAAACATGGGCGTCGGCGACGCCACAACCCAGGCCAAGCTGCTGGAGGGTGCGCTGGCCGACCTGGCGGTGATCGCGGGCCAGAAGCCCGTCATCACCCGGGCCAAGCGGTCCCTGGCCAGCTTCAAGCTGCGCACCGGCATGGCCATCGGCGCCAAGGTCACCCTGCGGGGCGACCGGATGTATGAGTTCTTCGACCGGCTCATCTCGCTGGCCATCCCCCGCATCCGCGACTTCCGCGGACTGTCGCTGAAGTCCTTCGACGGCAGCGGCAACTACACGTTCGGCATCACCGAGCAGCTCATCTTCCCGGAGATCGACTACGACAAGGTCGACACCATCCGGGGGATGGACATCACGATCGTCACCACAGCCAAGACCGACACCGAGGGCCGGGCGCTTCTGGAGGCGTTCGGGTTCCCGTTCCGGCGAGAGGGGCAATGACCGATGGCTAAGAAGGCTCTCATCCAGAAGCAGCAGCGCACCCCCAAGTTCAAGGTGCGGGCCTACACGCGGTGCCGCAAGTGCGGCCGACCCCGGTCCGTGTACCGAAAGTTCGGCCTGTGCCGCATCTGCCTGCGCGACCTGGCCCACGCCGGCGAGTTGCCCGGCGTGAAGAAGGCGAGTTGGTGAGGTGATTCGCCGATGACGATGACAGATCCGATCGCCGACATGCTGACCCGCATCCGCAACGCCAACGTGGCCATGCACGACGAGGTGTCGATGCCCTCGTCGAAGCGAAAGCTCGCGCTGGCCGAGGTGCTGCGCCGGGAGGGCTACATCGCGTCCTACGCGGAGAAGGAGAACGCGCCCCGTCCGGGCAAGACCCTTACGATCGAGATGAAGTACTCGCCCGAGCGGGACCGTGTCATCCGCGGGCTGAAGCGCATCTCCAAGCCCGGGCTGCGCATCTACCGCAAGCGCGACCAGATCCCGCGGGTCCAGGGCGGGCTCGGCGTTGCGGTCGTGTCGACCAACAAGGGCCTTATGAGCGACCGGGAGGCGAGGAAGAACCGCATGGGCGGCGAGATCCTCTGCTACGTGTGGTGAGGGGCGGGCAATGAGTCGCGTTGGAAGCGCCCCTATCACCGTCCCCAGCGGGGTGGACGTGGCCGTCGAGGGCCGCACCGTCGTGGTGACGGGCGCCAAGGGAAAGCTCAGCAAGGAGCTCCCCGGTGAGATCACCGTGCGCTCAGCCGACGGCTCGCTGCTCGTCGAGCGCCCCGACGACACCGCCCGGAGCAAGGCACTGCACGGGCTCACCCGGTCGCTGGTGCAGAACATGGTCACCGGGGTGAGCGAGGGGTTCAGCAAGGAGCTGCGCATCCAGGGCGTGGGCTACCGGGTCGCCGAGTCCACCCCGGCGTCGCTTGAGCTGGCCCTCGGCTTCAGCCATACCGTGAAGATCACCGCCCCCGAGGGAGTGGAGTTCGAGGTGCCCCAGCGCACACAGATCCTCGTCAAGGGCATCGACAAGCAGCTCGTCGGCCAGGTGGCCGCCGACATCAGGAAGTGGCGCCCGCCCGAGCCGTACAAGGGCAAGGGCATCCGGTACATCGACGAGCGCGTCAAGCGCAAGGCCGGGAAGGCGGCGAAGTAGCCATGGTTGATCAGGCCAAGAGGCGCCGCGAGAGCCGGATCCGCCGTCACCGGCGAGTCCGCAAGAAGGTGCGCGGCACGGCCGAGCGTCCCCGGCTGTCGGTCTTCCGGTCGAGCAGGCACATCTCGGTCCAGCTCATAGACGACGAGGCGGGCACGACCGTGGCCTCGGCGTCCACGCTCGAGGCCGGGCTGCGCTCGGTTCCGGGAGGCAATGTGGCTGCGGCCCGCTCGGTCGGGACGCTTATCGGGGAGCGGGCCCAAGAGGCCGGCATCAAGGCCGCCGTATTCGACCGGGGCGGCTACCGGTATCACGGCAGGGTGGCCGAGCTCGCCGAAGCGGCGCGCTCTGCCGGATTGGAGTTCTGATGGCTGAGGAGCGCACGATGGGCCCGCAGCTTCGAGAGTCGCGGGTCATCAACATCAACCGGGTGGCCAAGGTCGTCAAGGGCGGCCGCCGCTTCTCGTTCACCGCTCTGGTGGTGATCGGCGACGGGGCCGGCCGGGTTGGTCTCGGCTACGGGAAGGCCAAGGAGGTGCCGCTGGCCATCCAGAAGGGCACCGAGGAGGCCAGGCGCAATGTGTTCGAGGTGGCGATGGCGGGCACGACCATCATGCACCCGGTGATCGGCACGACCGGTGCCGGCCGTGTGCTGCTCAAGCCCGCGGCTCCCGGCACGGGCGTGATCGCGGGCGGCGCGGCCAGGGCCATCCTGGAGGAGGCGGGTATCGGTGACGTACTGTGCAAGTCGCTCGGCTCGCCCAACCACATCAACGTCGCCCGGGCCACGATCTGCGGGCTGCAGGCGCTGCGCCGCCCCGACGAGGTCGCTCGCATGCGGGGTCTGGACCCTGAGGAGTTCCTCCCCAAGGGCCTATGGGACGCCTATCAGGCCACCCGCATCGACCGGGCCGCAGCCGCCCAGCAGGACTACGGGGCGGAGGAGAAGTGATGGCCCTGCTGGTGACCCAGACTCGCTCCACCATCGGCACCAAGCCCAAGCAGCGCGGTACGCTGCGGGCCCTCGGCCTGGGACGGATAGGCAGGAGCAACACGCTGCCCGACCGCCCCGAGATTCGCGGCATGATCGATAGGGTTCCCCACCTGGTCTCCGTTGAGGAGGTGGACGGGTGACGAAGCTGCATGACCTGACAGCCGATCCCGGGTCGCGCAAGCGCTCCAAGCGGGTAGCCCGCGGCATCGGCGGGCGCGGCGGCAAGACCGCGGGCCGCGGCATGAAGGGCCAGAAGGCCCGCAGCAAGGTGCCAGTCGGCTTCGAGGGCGGGCAGATGCCGCTGCTGCGCCGCGTCCCCAAGTGGCGCGGCTTCACCAACCCCTTCCGAGTGGAGTACCAGCCGATAAACCTCGACACCATCGAGGAGACCGGACTCGACGAGGTCTCGCCCGAGATACTGCGGGAGCGGGGCCTCGTGGCCAAGAAGGCGCTGGTGAAGGTGCTGGGCCGCGGCGAACTCCATCGAGCGGTGCGGGTACGCGCCCACGCAGTGTCGGAGAGCGCCGCGGCGGCCATCACGGCGGCCGGAGGCAGCGTCGACATCCTGCCGCTGCCGTGGGGCGACCGCCGGCCACCGCACGGCAGCTACAACCAGCACACCAACCGCTGATCCGGAGAGTGCTGTGACGACCCGGGAGGATGACCTGAGCGGGAGAGTGAGCCGGCTGTGCTGAACCGGGTTCTCAACATGTTCCGCATCCCGGATCTACGCAACAAGATCCTGTTCACCCTGTTCATCCTCGGCGTGTACCGCCTCGGGGCCTTCATCCCGGCGCCCTACGTGGACACCGACGCGGTCCAGTTGATGCGGGACCAGGCCAACACGTCGGGCGGGATCCTGGGGTTCGTGCAGCTCTTCTCGGGCGGCGCGCTCACCCAGTTCGCCATCTTCGCGCTGGGCATCATGCCCTACATCACCGCGTCGATCATCATGCAGATCCTGGGTGTGGTGATCCCCCGCATCGAGCAGTGGCAGCAGCAGGGAGCGGTGGGGCAGCGCAAGATCACCCAGTGGACCCGCTACCTCACTGTCGGCATCGCCTTGTTGCAGTCGACCAGCTTCGCGTTCCTGTTCCACAGCGGCGCGCTGGTGAACGGGATCGACCTGCTGCCCGACTTCACGGTCTGGGTCGTGTTCGTGGTGGTCCTGACCCTCACCACCGGCACCGCCCTGCTCATGTGGATGGGGGAGCTGATCACCCAGCGCGGCATTGGCAACGGCATGTCGCTGCTGATCTTCACCAGCGTCGTGTCGACGCTGCCGTACCAACTGACCTGGGTCAACGCAAACAAAGGGGTCAACGCTCTCATCGGCTTCATCGTGGTGGCGATAGTCCTGCTGGTGTGCATCGTCTTCGTGGAGCAGGGCCAGCGCCGCATCCCGGTGCAGTTCGCCAAGCGGGTCGTTGGCCGGCGCATGTACGGCGGCCAGAGCACCTACATCCCGTTGAAGGTCAACCAGTCGGGCGTGATCCCGATCATCTTCGCCAGTTCGGTGCTGTACCTGCCCACCCTGATCGGAGCGGCCATGCCCGACGGAGGCATCGGCGGCATCATCCAGTCCTTCGTCAACGACCACCTCACCGTCCCGACCAGCCCGGTGTACTTGTTCTTCTATGGGCTGATGATCATCGGGTTCGCGTACTTCTACACCGCCATCACCTTCGACCCGGTGAAGCAGGCCGACACCATCCGCAAGCAGGGCGGGTTCATTCCCGGCATCCGCCCCGGCATCCAGACCGAGCGCTATTTGGCCAAGATTCTGTCGCGCATAACCCTGCCCGGGGCGCTGTTCATCGCCTCTGTTGCGCTGGTTCCCTCCATCCTCGTCGCGTTGACCATCGGCACAGACGTGCCCGCCGGATCGGGCGCCGGGGCGTTCAATATCGCCTTCGGAGGCATCTCGCTGCTCATCGCCGTCGGTGTGGCCCTCGAGACCATGAAGCAGATCGACAGCCAGTTGATGATGAGAAACTACGAGGGCTTCCTAAAGTAGTCGTTGATGGCTCCCCTTCGCATGGTGATCCTGGGCCGTCAGGGCTCGGGCAAGGGAACGCAGTCGGAGCGCCTCACCGCGACGTTCGGCTGCATCCATCTCTCCACCGGCGACGTGCTGCGGGCCGCGGTGGCCGACGGCACCGAGCTCGGCCGGCAGGCGCAGGCGGTCATGGACTCCGGCAGTCTGGTGGGCGACGACATAATGAACGGCATCGTGCGCGACCGCCTGTCCTGCGCCGACATTGCAGCCGACGGGGTGCTGCTGGACGGCTTCCCGAGAACCAGCGACCAGGCCGATGCCCTGGAGGCCATCCTGGACGAGTTGGACCACCGTCTCGACGTGGCCGTGAACATCGACGTACCCATCGACCTGGTCACCGCCCGGATGCTGGACCGGGGGCGCTCGGACGACACGCTGGAGGCGATCCAGCGCCGCCTCGAGCTGTACGAGAAGCAGACCGCGCCCCTGCTCGACTGGTTCGATGCACGCGGGCTGCTGGCGACCATCGATGGCGTGGGCACCCCCGATGAGGTGTTCGAGCGCGTCGTGGCCGCCGTCGAGCTCCACCGCCGCTAGCGGGGGTTCGTTTGTTCCCGCTCTTGTTCGCTGCGCTCACGGGCCGCTCGGGCCACGGCCTCGCTCAGCGCGATCGAAGCCCGTGACGCGCTCCTCCGCTCGGCCTCTGGGGGTTGGATGGACGCCCCGTCGCAGGTAGCGTTGCCTTTCGGCCTCGGGCCGGTGCCGACGCGCGCCGACCGGGGCTCACCCCACAGGAGGCCAGACACTGCCGAAACCCAAAGAGGACGCGATCGTATTGGAGGGAACCGTCACGGAGTCCCTTCCCAACGCGATGTTCCGCGTGGAGCTCGAGAACGGCCACTACGTGCTGGCCCACATCTCGGGCAAGATGCGGATGCACTACATCCGGATACTCCCCGGAGACCGCGTCCAGGTTGAGGTCACGCCCTACGACCTCCAGCGGGGGCGAATCACCTATCGCTACAAGTGAGCATCGAACATCCATGAAGGTCCGACCCAGCGTGAAGAAGATCTGTGACCGTTGCAAGGTCATCCGTCGGCGCGGGCGCGTCATGGTGATCTGCGACAACGCTCGTCACAAGCAGAGGCAGGGCTGACATGGCACTCACCTCCACACCAGGAAAGCAGGGCTAGATGGCGCGTATCTCCGGCGTCGACATCCCCCGTGAGAAGCGGGTCGAGATCTCCTTGACCTACATCTACGGCATCGGGCGCAGCACCGCCCGGCAGATCTGCCAGGCGGCCGAGATCCATCCCGACACCCGGGTGCGGAACCTCACCGACGACGAGGTGGCCCGGCTGCGCGGCTTCATCGACGCCAACGTCCAGGTGGAGGGCGACCTGCGCCGCGAAGTGTCCCAGGACATCAAGCGCAAGATGGAGATCGGCTGCTACCAGGGGCTGCGGCACCGTCGCGGGCTTCCCGTGCGGGGTCAGCGGACTCACACCAACGCCCGGACCCGCAAGGGCCCCAAGCGCACGGTGGCCGGCAAGAAGAAGGTCACGAAGTAGGCGGCTGGCACCAATGGCGAAACCATCCTCAGACCGGCGGCGCACCCGCAAGCGTGAGCGCAAGAACGTCACGCACGGCGTGGCCCACATCAAGAGCTCGTTCAACAACACGATCATCACCATCACCGACCTTCAGGGCAACGTGGTGTCGTGGGCGTCGGCGGGCAACGTGGGCTTCAAGGGCTCCCGCAAGTCCACGCCGTTCGCGGCTCAGATGGCGGCCGAGCAGGCCGCCCGCAAGGCCATGGAGCACGGTCTGCGCAAGGTCGACGTGCAGGTCAAGGGGCCCGGCTCGGGCCGCGAGACCGCAATCCGCTCGCTGCAGAACGTCGGCATCGACGTGACCGGCATCACCGATGTGACGCCCGTGCCGCACAACGGCTGCCGGCAGCCCAAGCGCAGAAGGGTCTGACATGTCGCGTTACACGGGACCCAAGGCGCGAGTGTCGCGCCGGCTCAACACCAACATCTGGGGCACCAAGGGCGAGGCGATCGCCCTCGACCGGCGACCGTACCCTCCCGGCGAGCGGGGTCGCTCCCGGAGGCGCAACACCGCCTCAGAGTTCCTGGTGCAGATGCAGGAGAAGCAGAAGGCCCGCTTCACCTACGGGCTCACTGAGCGCCAGTTCCGCAACCTATTTGCGGAGGCCAGCCGGCGCCAGGGCGTGACCGGCGAGAACATGCTGCGCTACCTTGAGCTGCGGCTCGACAACTTCGTCTACCGCATAGGCTGGGGCGCCACCCGCCCCCAGGCCCGCCAGATGGTCAACCACGGCCATGTGAACGTCAACGGCTCCCGAGTCACGATCCCCAGCTACCGGCTGCGCAAGGGCGACGTCGTCGAGTTGCGGCCCAAGATCCGCGACTCGGCCACGATCCAGTGGAACGTGGACGTGCTCGACCGCAACCCGCCCGCCTGGATCGACCGCGGCGAGGATGCCTTCACGGCAACGGTACGCGACCTGCCACTGCGCGAGCAGATCGACGTGCCCGTCCGAGAGCAGCTCATCGTCGAGCTGTACTCGAAGTAGTTGAATCTCATACCCACCGGGCAGCACTCGGCGCCGGCCGAGGCCTGCCCGACGCAGCAGAGTCGAGGAGTCCCATGCTTGTAATGCAGCGCCCGACGGTCGAAGTACGCGAGGCGACCGAGGGCAACCGTCAGCAGTTCGAGATCGGCCCGCTCGAGCCCGGCTTCGGGTTCACGATCGGCAACTCGCTGCGGCGCACACTGCTCTCGTCGATCCCCGGAGCCGCGGTCACGCAGGTTCGCTTCGACAGCGCCCTCCACGAGTTCGCGACCATCGCAGGCGTGGCGCAGGACGTCACCGACATCATCCTCAACCTCAAGGATCTGGTGCTGGTCGTGGAGTGCGAGGAGCCTGTGACGCTGCGGCTCGATGCTCGGGGCCCGGCCGATGTCACCGCGGCCGACATCCAGAGCCATCCCGATGTCGAGATCCTCAACCCGGACGCACCCATCGCCACTCTCAACAAGGCCGGCCGCCTGGCGGTCGACATCACGGTCGCCCGGGGCCGCGGCTACGTGTCGGCGGAGGAGAGCAAGGAGCTTACGGCGGCCATCGGCGTGATACCGGTCGACTCGATCTACTCGCCGGTGCGAAGGGTCGCCTTCAACGTCGAAGCCACCCGCGTCGAGCAGTCGACCGACTACGACCTGCTGGTGCTGGACGTCGAGACCGACGGGTCGATCTCGCCGGCCGAGGCGGTGGCCTCAGCCGGTGCCACCCTGCGCAGCCTGATCGAGCTCGTCGAGGATCTCAGTGACGACCCTCGCGGTCTCGAACTCGGCGAGATAGTGGCCGCACCGCAGGGGGAGGCCGAGGCCGAGTCCATGGTGGACGATCTGGAGTTGACAGAGCGTCCCCGCAACTGTCTCAAGCGGGCCCAGATCAACACGCTCAGCGAGCTGCTGGACAAGACCCCCGACGATCTGTTGGCCATCACCAATTTCGGCGAGAAGAGCCTCGACGAGGTCGTCGCCAAGCTCGACGAGCGGGGCCTGGCGCTGCGGGGCGGGGGCTGACATGCCGGGCCGTCCCCGCAAGGGACGACGCTTCGGGGGCAGCGGCAGCCACCAGAAGCTGATGATGGCCAACCTGGTGGCGTCCCTGATCGCGGCCGAGGGCATCACCACCACCGAGTCGAAGGCCAAGGCCATGCGACCCATCGCGGAGAAGATGATCACCAAGGCCCGCCGCGGCGGAGTGCACAATCACCGCCAGGTCGTCCGTTTCCTGGGCGACCGGGAGATGGCGTCGAAGCTCTTCGACGAGATCGGCCCGCGCTATGTGGACCGCCCGGGCGGCTACACCCGCATCGTCAAGCTGGGTCCCCGCCACGGCGACAACGCCCCGATGGCCCGCATCGAACTGGTCTAACCCCCGAGGGCCGTTGATTGCCTGACGGTCCGGAACCGGTGGGCGTCGTCCGCATGCGGATGACGGTCGCGTACGACGGCTCGGAGTTCTACGGTTTCGCCCGCAACGAGGGAGTGCCCACGGTGGCCGGGTCCCTCGGCGATGCCCTGGCCAGCGTGCTGGGACATCCCGTCGACATTGTCTGCGCGGGCCGGACCGACCGCGGTGTGCACGCCCGGGCGCAGGTGGTCTCCTTCGACGCCGACATGGAGCGCGCCGACCCGGTCAGGCTGGTGCGGGCCATCAACCGCATGTGCGGTCCGCGCATCTCGGTGTCGAGGGCCAGCATCGAGTCCCCCGACTTCGACGCCCGCCGGTCGTGCACCGGTCGGGTCTACCGCTACCGGGTGCTGAACTCGCCCGTGCCGAACCCGTTGGCGGCCGGACTGTGCTGGCATGTCGAGCGGTCCCTGGATCTGCGGGCCATGCGCACCGCCGCGGACCGGCTGCTGGGCGACCACGACTTCAGCTCGTTCTGCCGCCGCAATCCCTCGAAGGTGGACCAGTCGATGGTGCGCACCGTGCGACGGGCCGTGTGGTGGCTCGAGGGCGATGTCGCCGTGTTCGAGATCGAGGCCAGGTCGTTCTGCCACCAGATGGTGCGCTCTGTGGTTGCGCTGCTGGTGTCGGTCGGCCTGGGCCGCCACAAGCCCTCCGATGTGGGGACGGTCATCGCGGCCCGCGACCGCAGCGCCACGCCCAGCCCGGCACCTCCCCATGGTCTGGTGCTCTGGGCCGCCCTCTACCACCAATCGGCTACGGAGTAGTAGGCGGTCACGTCATATTCATCGGAATAACACAGTCGCAGGAGGAACTGGCCTGCCGCGTCGTATGCAGGCAAGGGGATGACCTCGGGCCCCTCGGGGCGGGCCACGATCAGCAGGGCCTTGTCTTGGCTCGACTCGATGGCGGCGATCACCTCGTCGCTCGAGAAGGAATCGTTCAGGTTCGGCAGCTCGAAGAGCCACAGCTCCACGCCGGTTCGCTCCGCGACGGCCGGGTGCAGGCCAAGACGTGCCTTCCCCAGCAGAATCACCACCCCCGGATCGCGCCGGACTTTGGCGTCAATGAAGTCATAGCGCATTCCCTTCGGCCAGGGAATCACCTCGGCCCCTTCAGGGCGGGCTAGGATCAGAAGCGGATCGGGTGGGGCCGACTCGATGGCGGCGATCACCTCGTCGCTCGAGAAGTCTATTCTCATGTCCGCCCGCTCGAACCAGACGAGGCTCACACCAGAGCGCATCGCGATGTACTGGGCCAGTTCCTTACTACCCGACCCCACCATAGTCACCGGTCTCAGTTCTGACGTTCTGACCCGGCGGCGAAGCATCCGCTTCAAGCCGCTGAAGATGCCGGTCCCCGATGTCTCCGACCCGCTGGTCATGCGACACCCCCCGTCGATGGTTCCGCCTTGCTGTCCTTGATGCCGTAGGGCGGACGGCTGCTTGCCGACGCGACCATACTAGACGTGCGCGGCGTCGGGCGCCCAGAGGCGCACCGGCGGGTTTTGGTTCGGCACACTCAGCCCTAGCCTGAGGGGCGGCCTGCGCGGCGGCACGGAGCAACGGCCCGGCCGCCGGCTCAACGACGAACCGACGGGAGCGAACGTGGCGACCTACAGCCCCAAAGCCTCTGAGATAGAGCGCAGCTGGCACCTCGTCGACGCCGAGGGCATGGTGCTCGGGCGGCTGGCCTCCGAGGTCGCCGGGCTGTTGCGGGGCAAGCACAAGCCCACTTTCGCCCCTCACATCGACACCGGCGACCACGTCATCATCGTCAACGCCGAGAAGGTGGTGCTCACCGCCAACAAGGCCGACACCAAGCTGGTGTACCGCCACTCCGGCTATCCGGGCGGCCTCCGCACCGAGACCTACGGCTCCAAGATGGCCCGCCGTCCCGACCAGGCCGTGCGTGACACGATCCGGGGCATGCTTCCCAAGACCCGACTCGGCCGGGCGCAGATCCGCAAGCTGAAGGTGTATGCAGGCCCCACCCATCCCCACGCGGCCCAGCAGCCGCAGCCCTATGTCATCGAGCACGCCCGGGCCCGATGAGGCGATGGAACGACTGAGGTGACCCAACGATGAGCGCATCACTGGTACAAGCCACCGGACGCCGCAAGCGGTCCGTCGCCCGCGTCCGCCTCCGCGCCGGTGTCGGCAAGATCGTCGTCAACGGCCGGCCGGTGGAGGACTACTTCCCGTCGCAGACCCACCGGATGCAGATTCTCGAGCCGCTGACGGTCACCGCCACCGAGGGCCGCTACGACATCGACGCAACCATCGGCGGCGGCGGGTCCAGCGGTCAGGCCGGCGCTCTGCGCCTGGGCATCTCCCGGGGGCTGGTCGAGGTCGAGCCCGAGCTACGGGACACGCTCAAGAAGGGCGGGTACCTCACCCGCGACCCGCGCAAGAAGGAATCGAAGAAGTACGGCCTCAAGAAGGCTCGCAAGGCGCCGCAGTACAGCAAGCGCTAAGAGGCCGAGCGGCTGGGAAGTCCTGGGAGCGCATCCCGTTCCGGGCCGGATGCTGGCATCGGGCCGTGAATGCCGTGATCGTCGCTCCGGGTTCCACCAGCGAGATGGCGGCATGACGCCCGTGTTCGGCACCGACGGGGTACGGGGCGACACGCGCGGGGCTGTGACCGGTCGATTGGTGGAGGCGGTGGGGGAGGCCGCCGGCGAGGTCCTGGGCGCCGACCACTTCGCGGTGGGGCGCGACACGAGGATCTCCGGGCCGGAACTGGTCGAGGCCCTGAACCGGGGGATCGGGCGAGCCGGAGGTTCAGCCGTCGACCTGGGCATCGTGCCCACGCCGGCAGTGGCTCGCTGGTGTCACGATGAGCAAGTCGCAGGGGCGGTGGTGTCGGCGTCGCACAACCCCTGGCACGACAACGGCGTCAAGCTGTTCGCGCCCGGAGGACGCAAGCTGAGCGACGAGGCCCAGCACGAGGTCGAGCAGCGTCTCGGTGACCTGCTCAACGGCCGTGGAGGCGCGGGGCGGATGCACGACCTGAGCGGGCCCCTCAGCGCGGCGGACGATGCCGCCGGAGACCTGGCCCGGCGCCGCCATATCCAGGCCGTTGTCGCGAGCCTCGAGGGACGCGACCTGGCGGGACTGCGAGTCGTGGTCGACACCGCGAATGGAGCTGCCTGGCGTTCCGCTCCCGAGTGCCTGAGCGGCCTCGGTGCCGGAGTGGAAGTGATTCACGCCGACCCCGACGGCTACAACATCAACGACGGCTGCGGATCGCTGCATCCCGAGAGCCTGCAGGCCGCGGTGGTGTCGTCGGGTGCCGATGCTGGCCTGGCCTTCGACGGCGACGCCGACCGGGTGCTGGCCGTCGACGGCGTCGGGGCCCTCGTCGACGGGGACCAGATCCTCGCCGTCTGTGCCATCGATCGTGCTGAGCGAGGGCGACTCCCCGGGAACGCGGTGGTGGTCACCGTCATGGCCAACCTCGGGCTACGCCAGGCGATGGCGGCGCAAGGGATAGGGGTCGTCGAGACCCCGGTGGGTGACCGTCATGTGCTCGGAGCGCTCGAGGAGCGGCGCCTGGTGCTCGGCGGCGAGCAGTCAGGCCACTTGATCTTTCGCGACCTGGCGACGACCGGCGACGGGCTGCTGACCGCGGTACACCTGCTGGACGCAGTGAAGCGCTCCGGGAGCAGCCTGAGCGATCTCGCGGCCGGGGCCATGACCCGGCTGCCCCAGGTGCTCGTGGGCGTGCCCCTGCCGGCCTCGGCGCGACCGGCCGACCTCGACGAGGTGCTCGGCGCGATCGCGTCTGAAGCTGCCGCCCGCCTCGGGGACTCGGGCCGGGTGCTGGTGCGCCCGTCGGGAACCGAGCCGATGATCCGGGTGATGGTGGAGGCCGCCGACACCGGCACGGCCCAGTCCGAGGCCGATCGACTGGCGGCAAGCATCGAGGCGGTTCTAGGGGCTCTGTCCTGACATGTGCGGGATCGTCGCCATAGTGCGCCGCCCGGCGTCGCGGCCCGTTCCCGACGCCGCCGATGTCACCGGCGGCGTGGAGCACGCCGCCGCGATTCTCGCCGAGGGCGCGGCCGCCGCGTCCCGAGGCGCGCTGGAGGGTGTGGCCCGGACCCTGGAGGCAGCGGCCGACGGCCTGCAGGAGGCCAACCGCCTGCTGGGCGGGGCGCCGGGGGTGCGGCTCCTGCTGGCGTCGCCGGCGACGGTCCTGGCTCTGGAGAGCCTCATCGAAGAGGCCACGGCTGCGGTCGCCGGCATGGAGTCCCGCCTGGATGCGGACACGTCGCTGGAACCGGGCGAAGTCGAGTACTTCAACCGGCAGCTGGTGCGGATCCGCGACGGTCTGTGGGCGATCGGCCGGGACCGGCTGCGGGCGGCGCGGGCCGTGTCGGACTTGCTGGCGGCTGGCGAGCGGGGCGACGGGCCGGCTTCGAAAGCAGCAGTCGAGGGTTACCTGTCGGTTCACCAAGCCCTCTCCGCGCTGGACCGGCTCGAGGTTCGGGGCCGCGACTCGGCCGGACTGCACCTGCAGGTCAGCGGGCACGGCCTCGACCCCGACGATCCTGCCGTCGCCGAGGCGCTGGAGCGCAGAGCCGGCGACGAGTCGTTCGGCTCCGGCTCGGTGCGCCTCGTCGACGGCGTCCTCAGCATCGTCCACAAGACTGCGGCCGAGATCGGCGAGCTCGGCGACAACACCGCGGCCCTGCGGCGCGCAATCGCCTCCGACGATCTCCTGGCGGCCGCGCTGGCGTCCGCCGATGCCCGGGTGCTGGTGCTGGGCCACACCCGCTGGGCTTCGGTCGGGATCATCTCGGAGGCGAACGCCCACCCGCTCAACAGCGAACTGCTCGGCGAGAGCATCCCGTACGTGGTCGGCGCCATCAACGGCGACGTCGACAACTACGCCGAGCTGTTCGACGCGGCCGGGGTGCGAGTGCCGCCCGCCATCACCACCGACTCCAAGACGGTCCCCGCCCTGATGGGCCGCCGCATCGCCGAGGGCCTGGAGCCGGGCGAAGCGTTCCGGCGGACGGTGGCGGAGTGCGAGGGCTCGGTCGCGGTGGCCGTCTGCGCCGCCGAATCAAGCGGTCGTCTGCAGCTGGCGCTGAGAGGCAGCGGGCAGGCCCTGTACTTGGGGTTCAACGACGATGCCTTCATCGTGGCCAGCGAGCCCTACGGGGTGGTCGAGGAGACGTCGCGCTACCTGCGGATGGACGGTGAGGCCGTGCCCGCAGGGGCCAACCCCAGCACCGGCCGCGGCCAGATCGTCGAACTCGATGCGGCCCGGGCCGGGATGCTCTCCGGTGTGGCTCGGCATTCCTATGACGGCACCAGCCTGCCGGTGGCCTCGACGGAGATCTCGACCGCGTCCATCACCACCCGCGACGTCGACCGCGGCGACCACCGCCACTACCTGCTGAAGGAGATCAACGAGGCTCCGTCGTCGTTCCGCAAGACGCTTCGAGGCAGGATCATCGACACGCCGGCCGGGCTGGACTTGTCGATCGGGCCCGACACGCTGCCCGACCGGGTCCGAGCGGGCCTGCGGGACGGCTCGGTGTCGTCGGTGCTGGCCATCGGGCAGGGCACCGCCGCGGTGGCCGGCGAGAGCTTCGCGCAGGGTCTCAGCATGCTCATGGCCGCCGCAGGCGGGGAGGCCGCGCTCGAGGTCAGGGCGCTGCCGGCCACGGAGCTGTCCGCGTTCGGGTTGCGGGCCGACATGTCCGACACGCTGGTGGTGGCCATCTCGCAGTCGGGGACCACCACCGACACCAACCGCACGGTGGAGCTGGTGAAGGCCAGGGGCGCGTCGGTGGTGGCCATCGTCAACCGTCGCAACAGCGACCTCACCGATCGGGCCGACGGCGTGCTGTACACCTCCGACGGCCGCGACGTGGAGATGAGCGTGGCCTCCACCAAGGCCTTCTACTCCCAGGTGGCGGCCGGTTGCGTGCTGGCCGTCGCCATCGCCAGCGACGTGGCCGGCGATCGGGGGATCGCCTCGAGGCGCAGCCTCCTTGAGGCGCTCCGGTCCATGCCCGACGTTCTGGAGACGGTGCTGCAGCGGCGCTCCGTCATCGGCGAGGCGGCCCGGGGCCTGGCCCTGAGCCGCCGCCACTGGGCGGTGGTCGGCAACGGCCCCAACCAGGTGGCGGCCCGCGAGGTGCGGATCAAGCTCTCGGAGCTCTGCTACATGTCGATCTCCAGCGACGTCACCGAGGACAAGAAACACATCGACCTGTCGGCCGAGCCGCTGGTGCTGGTGTGCGCGGCGGGGCTGTCGGGGTCGGTGGCCGACGACGTGGCCAAGGAGGTGGCCATCTTCGGTGCCCACCGGGCCGCACCGGTGGTGGTGGCCGACGACGGCGACACCCGCTTCGACGGCGCGTCGGCGGTTCTCGGCGTGCCGGCGGTCGACCCGCGGCTTGCGTTCCTGCCGGCAACGATGGTGGGGCACCTGTTCGGCTACGAGGCGGCCCTGGCCATCGACGCCGGGGCCCGGCCGCTGCGGGAGGCCCGAGCTGCCATCGAAGCGGCCGCGGCTCGTTCGGGCACGACCGCGGAGGAGGTCCTCAGCCTGGCACGGCCGACGCTGGAGACCAGCGCGGCCGCGTTCTCGGCGGACCTGCGCCGCGGCGCCTACGACGGCCACATGGAGGCGTCCACCGCGGTGCGCCTCACGACGCTGATGCGTTACGCGCTGGGTCTGGTCCCGCTCGACACCTACGAGCTCGAGTTGGGCCGGGTGGGCACGCCCGAGGCTGTCGTCGATGACCTGGCCGGGGCGCTCAGCGTCGGGATCGACGAGCTGACCCGCCCGATCGACGCCATCAGGCACCAGGCCAAGACGGTCACTGTGGGGATCTCACGCTCGGACCAGACCCTGCTGGAGGCGCCGCTCATTCAGGCCGTGCTCGCGGCCGGAGCGCCCCGGGACCGGCTCTCCTACTCGACGATCCGGGCTCTGGCCGATCTGAGCGGAGCGGTGATCGAGGTGCTGGGCCACACCCGCTACCGCCTCGATGGGCTGGAGACCATCTCGGTGGTGGACCAGGGAGGCATCGCGTCGAGCATCGTCTCGCGCACCGCGGCCTCGCCGACGCTGACCGGCAGCAAGCACCGGGTGGCGGTGGAGCGCCGGGTGCTTGCGGCCCGTGGGCGCCACGACGGCCGGACGGTCGTGTTCGTTCCCGAGGTCGCCGCGGGTGCCGCGGTCGGCATCACCCTGCTGCACGTCCGCTTCGCGGAGTCGCTGCCGGTGGCGGTGGCCCGGGGCGTGCTGCAGGGGTACCGCAACCGCTACTCGGAGCTGCGCGACGCCGTTACCGAGACCGAGCCCGACTTCGACGAAGAGCGCCTGGCCGAGATCGCGGTCGTCGACCTGCTCACCGCGCCCATCGGGGACGTAGCCGACCGCTGGCGCTCCTGACGCACGGCGCCCCTGAGAGGACCCGTCGACGGAATTGGCAGCGTCCTGCTCGGTGTGCGCGCATCGTGCCGCCAGTTCGGGGACGGCGAGGGTCCGCCGGGGGCTCGGTATCGTTGTGAAGGTGGCCAAGCCTGCAGGTGACCTCGGGAACGCCGGGGTTGTGGGGATCGGCACCGACATAGTCGACGTCGACCGGTTCCGGACGGTGCTGCGGCGTCGGCCGTCGGTGGCTAAGCGGCTGTTCACTGCGAGCGAACGCACCTACGCGCAGCGAGCCGTCGATCCGGCCGCGCGGCTGGCCGCCCGGTTCGCGGCCAAGGAGGCGGCTCTCAAGGCCCTGGGCTACGGCCTGGGAGGAATGCGGATGGTCGACATCGAGGTCGTCCGGGCCGACGACGGCCGTCCCCAGCTGGTACTCCATGGCGACGCCCGATCGCGAGCGGCCACCCACGGCGTCGGCCGCTGGCTGGTGTCGCTGTCCCACACCGACCACCTCGCCCAAGCCACCGTCGTAGCCCTGAGGCCGAGCGGAAAGGGCGCGATTCGTGCGGATGACCGCGAGGTGCCGAGCGAGGCCGGGGGCAGTGTCTCTTACTTGGGCGGCCCGTGAGCGCAGCGAACATGAGCGGGAGTGACACCGCCACGACCCCTCGGGCTCTCACCTATTCGCGCTCGCTTGCGGCCCGATGATTCCGGTCGTCACGCCGGCGCGGATGGCCGAGATCGACGCGGCCGCGCCGGAGTCCGTGGACGTGCTGATCGAGCGGGCCGGCGCAGCCGTCGCCCGGGCCGCGGTCGAGGTGATGGGGGGACGGTACGGGCGCCGGGCCGTGGTGCTGGCCGGTCCCGGCAACAACGGCGCCGACGGGAGGGCTGCGGCCCGCCGGCTCCGCAGGGGAGGTGTTCGGGTTCGCGTGTTCTCCGCCACCGATGCGCCCGAGACCCTGCCCCCTGCCGATCTGTACATGGACGCGGCCTTCGGCACCGGCCTGTCTCGGCCGTACACGCCGCCCCAGCGGGCACGTCCGGCCGCTCCGGTGCTGGCCGTCGACATTCCCAGCGGCCTCCACGGGGTCACCGGCGAAGTCCTGGGCGGGCCGGTATGGGCCGCCCGGCGCACGGTCGCGTTCGCGGCTCTCAAGCCCGGCCTGCTCTTCGGCTCGGGCCCGACTGCCTGCGGCCACTCGACGGTCGCTGACATCGGCCTGGCCGTCGGCGCCGACGACGTTGACGCCTGCGCGCTGGTGACCGATGCCGACGTGGAGGCGCTGCCCGCCGGCACGGGTGCCACCCACAAGTGGCATGCGGCCGCGCTGGTGGTGGCCGGATCGCCCGGCATGGGCGGCGCCGCTTCCCTGGCCTGCTCGGCCGCGCTGCGCAGCGGCGCTCGCATGGTCCATCTCAACGCGCCCGCCTCGGCGGGCGCGGCCGCACCCGTCGAGGTGGTGCGGGCCGAGCCCCCGCTGGCCGTGGACGCAGGACGGTTCGCGGTCTGCGCGGCCGGTCCGGGCCTAGGGACCGACGAGCAGGCCGCGGCGCGGCTGTCCGACGCGCTCGGCCTCGGCTTGCCTTCCGTGATCGACGCTGACGGCTTGCGCCTGCTCAGCGATCCCGCGGTCTCCGCTGTCATGGACCAGCGTCGCGAAGGCTCGGTCCCCACGGTGCTCACCCCCCACGACGCCGAACTGGAGGCTCTCGTGTCGGCCCGGCCCGGCCCCGACCGCATTGCCGCGGCCCGGTCTGCCGCCGCTCGTCTCGGCGCGGTCGTGCTGCTCAAGGGCGGTCCCACCGTGGTGGCCGACCCTCACGGCCGGGCCAGGATCGTCTCCAGCGGCGACGCCAGGCTGGCCACGGCCGGCACCGGCGACGTCCTCACCGGCATGGTCGCGGGCCGCTTGGCCGCCTTCGGTCCGGAGCGCCTGCTCGACCGCGTGGCCGAGGCCGCGCATCTGCACGGAAGGGCCGCGTCCGCGGTCGGAGGCGCCCGCCTCGTCGCCAGCGACCTCCTCGATGCGCTGAGGGCGGTCACGCCGTGAGGCCCGGCGGCGATACCCGCAGGCAGCGGGCCGTCGCGCCGTGAGCGGCTCCAGCCACACGGCGCGCCTGGTCAGGGTTCGGGCCGCGGCCATCGAAGCCAACGTCCGACGCTTGGCCGGGCGCGCCGGCGGGGCAGCCGTGTGCGCCGTGGTCAAGGCCAACGGCTACGGCCACGGTGCCGTCGCTTCGGCCCGGGCCGCGCTGGCGGGAGGAGCGTCCTGGCTGGCCGTGGCCACGATTCCCGAAGCTCTAGAGGCGGCCGAAGCGGCCGAGAGCGTCGGCAGCGACGCGCCCGTGCTCATACTGTCGGAAGTCGCGCCCCAGCTCGCGGCCAGCGCACCGGGACGCTGCCCGGACCGGGTCCGGTTCACGGTGGCGTCGGCCGCGGGCATCGAGGCGCTGATGGCCGCACCGGGGCCGGCCCGCGCCGTTCACCTCAAGGTGGACACCGGCATGCACCGTATGGGCGCGCTGCCGGTTGAACTCGACGCCGTGACTCGAGCCCTGCGAGCGTCCAAAGCCCGTTTGCGCCTCGAAGGAGTGTGGACCCATCTCGCCATCGCGGACGCCCCGGACGACCCCTTCACAGCCGAGCAGCTGGCCCGATTCGACCGGGCCTTGGCTGCAATGCGGCGAGACGGTCTGCCCACCGGCGTCGTCCACGCGGCCAATTCAGCCGGGCTGCTGGCCCACCCCGACGCCCGGCGCGACCTGGTCCGGGTCGGTATCGCCATCTACGGCGTGCCGCCATCGCCGGAACTCGAGGGCGCCATAGACCTACAACCTGCACTCGAACTCGTGTCGCGCACTATCGCGGTGCGAACCGTGGCTGAAGGCGAGACGGTGTCGTACGGACGGCAGTGGCGGGCCGGCCAGCCGACGCGGGTTGCCACTGTCGCCATCGGATACGCCGATGGCATTCGACGCGACAGCGGGACGGCCGGTGTGGAGGTGCTGGTGCGGGGCCGGCGGTGCCCGATCGTGGGCGCGGTGACGATGGACCAACTCATGGTTGCCCTCGATCCGGATATCGCTGATGAGACGGTGACGGGCGACGAGGTCGTGCTGATCGGCCGCCAGGGCACCGAGGAGATCACCGCTACCGAGATCGCCCAGCGGCTAGGCACCATCGCCTACGAGGTCCTGACCTCCGTCTCGGCCCGGGTGCCTCGAGTGGTGATGTAGGTTCGCCGGTGTGGGTCGACCTGTTGATTCCCGGCGTCGAGATCGGTCACTGGACCGATCCCGTCGCCCGCACCGGCTGCACCGTGATCGTGCTGCCGCCCGGCACGAGAGCCTCCGGAGAGGTGCGCGGCGGTGCGCCGGCCACCCGCGACTTCGCCCTTCTGGCACCGGAGCGTCTGGTCGAATGCGTCGACGCCATCGTGCTCACCGGCGGGTCCGCCTTCGGCCTGGCTGCGGCCGACGGGGTGATGGAGGTCCTGGAGGCCGAAGGTCGGGGCTTCGACACGCCCCACGGGCCCGTGCCGGTCGTGGTGGCCATGGCCCTCTACGACCTCGGCGTGGGAGACTCAACGGTGCGCCCCGATGCCGCAGCAGGGCGCCACGCGGCCACCAACCGGGCGACTTCGGCGGACACCGGACCGGTAGGAGCCGGCGCGGGCGCAACGGTGTCCAAGTGGCTCGGTGCCGAGCACGCCGAGCCCAGCGGCCTGGGCGTGGCCACGGCTCAGCGGGGAGAGCTCACCGTCACCGCGGTGGTGGCCCTGAACGCGGCCGGCAGTCCCGGTCCAGACTCGGCAGGCATGCTCGAAGAGATCGCGGCTGGGTCCTTCACCGGTTGGGCGGATCGGGCTGACCCGTTCACCAACACCACCCTGTGCGCGGTCATCACCAACGCCGTCCTGTCGAAGCTCGACTGCTTCTGGGTGGCCCAGGGCGGCCACGACGGCCTGGCCCGCGAACTGGTTCCGGCCCACACCCGCAGCGACGGCGACGGGGTCGTGGCCGCGGCCACCGGCACAGTGCCCGCCGACGTCGACGACGTGCGACTGCTGGCCGTTGCCGCGGTGGCCGAGGCGGTGCGCAGCGCCGCCAGCACGGCTGACGGGTAACCCCCGGCGCCCCGGCGTGCATCCACCGGTTGGCAGCGCCGTCGGTACGCTCGAAGCGTGACAAGGCTCCGCTCCAGCACCCCCGCGACAGGTGTGGATGTTCGCGTGTAGGACCGCCGGCGTCGACCAGACGCGGGCGCTGGGCGGTGCGGTCGCCACTCTTGTCGACGCGGGCGACGTCGTCGTGCTGGTCGGCGACCTGGGCGCGGGCAAGACCGCCTTCGTGCAGGGGTTCGCAGCCTCGCTGGGTGTGACTGCCCCCGTCACCAGCCCCACGTTCACGCTGGCCAACCGCTATGAGGGCCGCCTGGTGGTGAATCACCTCGATGTCTACCGCTTCGAGCACTTCGGCGAAGTCCAGGATCTGGCCCTGCCCGAGCTTCTCGATGACGGCGTAACCCTCGTGGAGTGGGGCGACACCATCTCGTTGGCCCTGCCGGCCGAGCACCTGTCCGTGACGATTCGCTTCGGCGACGGCGACGACGACCGGAGCTTCGAGCTGCGGGGGCAGGGCGAGACCTGGAACCGCCGTGCCGACCGGATGGGCGCCGCGCTCGAGCCTTGGTGCCAAGCGTGCTGAGCCGGAGTCTCCGGAGCGCCCCCCGAGCGCGGCCGCGGCGGCCCGTCCCGGAGTGCCCGTCGTGCTGATTCTCGGCATCGAGTCGGCAACCGGCCGCGTCGGCTGTGCGATCGGGGGCCACGAGGGCGTGCGGGCCTCCGTGCAGACAACCCGCGACCGGCGCCACGCCGAACTGCTCGCACCCCAGATCAAGACGGCATGTGCCAATGCCGGCGTTGCTCTGGACGAGCTCGGAGCGGTCGCCGTGGACGTCGGGCCGGGCCTCTACACCGGCCTGAGGGTGGGTGTGACCACCGCGATCACGATGGCGCACGCCCTGCGGGTGCCCATGGTGCCGGTCACCAGCCTCGACCTTCTCGCCTACCCGATGCGCCACACTGGACGGATCATCGTCGCAGTGATCGACGCCCGCCGGGGCGAAGTGTTCCACGCCCGCTACGGCTGCCTGCCCGGTGGGGTGCAGCGGCTGACCGAGCCCGCCGTGGATCCGCCCGACCGCCTCGTATCGCAGATGATGGTCGATGAGGGCGACAAGCTCGTCGTGGGCGATGGAGCGATGAGGTTCAGCTCGTTGTTCGAGGGTCTGCGCGGGGTTGAGTTGGCCGATCCCGGATTCGCCCACCCGTCCGCCGACTCCCTGGTGCTGCTGGCCCACGCACGGGCCGTTCGCGAGGAGTTCGTGCGACCCGACGAGATCCGGCCCCTCTACCTGCGCAGGCCGGATGCTCAGGCGAAGTGGGTGGGGAGCGGACCGTGACTGCGAGCGCCCCGACCGCCGGCCACGGATCGGCGCCTGCACCCGGCGATGCCATCCTGGGGATCGAGACCTCCTGTGACGAGACGGCCGCCGCGGTGGTCGCCGGCGGCTCGCAGGTGCTGTCGTCGGTGGTGTCCAGCCAGATCGACCTGCATGCCCGCTACGGCGGCGTCGTCCCCGAGGTGGCGGGACGGGCCCACGTCGAGCGGATGGTCCCCGTGGTGTCGCAGGCACTGGTGGAGTCCGCGGTCGACGACTCCGACATCGCCGCGGTGGGCGCCACCGCCGGCCCGGGCCTGGTGGGCGCGCTGCTGGTCGGCGTGTCGGCGGCCAAGGCGCTGGCGCTGGTCTGGGATGTGCCGTTCGTGGCCGTCAACCACCTCGAGGCCCACCTCCACGCGGCCTTCCTGGATGAGCCGGGCCTGGAGCTGCCGGTGGTCGTGGTGCTGGTGTCGGGAGGCCACACCATGCTCGTGTTGATGGAGGACCGGCTGCGCTACCGCGTGCTGGGCGCCACCGTCGACGACGCCGGCGGGGAGGCCTTCGACAAGGTGGCCCGCTACATGGGCCTCGGATACCCTGGCGGCCCGGCCATCGACCGGCTGAGCGGGCAGGGGGACCCGGATGCGATCGCCTTTCCCCGGGCGATGCTGCACGACGGCTGGAACTTCTCCTTCAGCGGGCTCAAGACGGCGGTGATCAACCACCTGCGGCGCCACCCCGACGCGCCGCCCGCGGACGTGGCCGCGTCGTTCCAGGAGGCGGTGGCCGATGTGCTGGTGGCCAAGGCGCGTAGGGCTGCCGCCGAGCACGGAGCGATGGGTCTGTGCCTGGCCGGCGGTGTGGCCGCCAACAGCCGTCTGCGGGAGATGACCCTCGACGCCTGCACGGCCGACGGGCTGGCTGCCTACCTGCCGAGCCGGGCGATGTGCACCGACAACGCGGCCATGGTGGCCGCAGCCGCATGGTGGCGTCTGCAGGCCGACGGGCCGTCGGAGCTGACGGTCGGCGCCGACCCGTCCCTGGGTCTGCCGGAGAGCTAAACGCGCCTGATCGCGCGTTGTGGCACACCCCGACGCGCTCTATCGTTGGCACTCGTCACGGGAGAGTGCCAACGCCCGTGTTTAGTCCAAGAACACCAAGAACAGGAGTCCGGGAGGACACATGAACCTGCAGCCACTCGAGGATCGCATCGTTGTGCGGCCCGGCGACGCCGAGGAGACCACCGCCAGTGGTCTCGTCATCCCCGACACCGCCAAAGAGAAGCCCCAGCAGGGCGACGTACTGGCGGTCGGCCCCCGTCGCCGCCCC
>LXNJ01000451.1_pt1 | contig 29460 bp, 21 predicted proteins | sample 809081 | NCBI WGS metagenome assembly LXNJ01 (sample SAMN04870510, study PRJNA318959) | sponge metagenome | biome: sponge; feature: marine sponge reef; material: water | host: Petrosia ficiformis | place: Greece: Milos, Mediterranean Sea | collected 2013-05-29 | depth 5-7 m | reverse complement strand
CGGGTGCTCGCAGTGGCGGACCCCTACAACGTCGAGGGTTCGACCGCCGATGTCAACTATCGGACCGCGAAGACCACGCTCTGGCGCACCGACGAGCAGAAGTGCCACGTGAATTGGGCGGTCTGCGACCTCTCCTGGGAGATGGAGTTCTGCCGGGTCGTCGAAGCAGAACCACGGGTCGAGGCGTACGTGAAGAACGCCGGTCTCGTGCTCGAGGTCCCCTACCGGTTTGGCGGGGAGTCGCACCGGTATCTGCCCGATTTCATCGCCCGCGTCCGGGACGGAGCAGGCGAGCCGGTCCACCTGGTCGTCGAGATCAAGGGACAGCCGGACGAACAGTCGAAGGCGAAGTCGGAGACGATGCGCGGCCAGTGGATCCCCGGCGTGAACAACCTCGGGGAGTTCGGCCGCTGGGAGTTCCTCGAACTGCGGGACATCAACACCATGGCGGCCGAATTCGCGACTTTCGTCCGGAGAATCGCGCGACGCACCGAAGCCGCGTGAAGACCACCAGATACTTCGACGAGCAGGTGCTGCGCAAGCGCCCTACATCCAGAGGAGGTGGTGTCTCACGGTCCTGCGGGCGCCGCTGGCGCGGGAAGAGCAGCCCGACGGACGGATCCGCTTCTTGGGGCGAAGTCGGGTTGCCGGGAGAACGGTCCGCCAGATTCCTGCGGGTCGTCACTCTGGAAGACGGCGAGACTGTGCACAATGCCTTTCTGGACCGCGGCTATCGCCCGGAGGGACCATGACTTTGCACTACTACCCGGAGACGGACAGTCTCTATATCGAGTTGCAGCCGGGGCCCGGCGTCGAGACTGTGGAGATCAGGGACGGGCTGAACGTGGACGTGGACCGGGAGGGACGCGTCGTCGGGATCGACCTGGATCGGGCGGCGGCGCGGTTCGATCTCTCCCGCGTGGAAACGGTCGGACTGTCCCCGGTTCAGGTCACTTTCCCAGAGGGCGTGCGTGGCGAGGAAGCGTAGGGCGAAGAAGCCGGTTGCCGTCGAGGCGACCACGCACCGGGCGGCGAAGCGGGTGAACATCCCCACCGCCGAAGACGAATCCATCGTCCCTGACGACGACCGGCAGCCGCGGCCCGTGCGCTACCCGAGGAACACCGACCTCGATCCCCAGCTCGTCTGGCGCGGCAAGGACGAGCAGGACTGGTCCGACCTCGTGGTTCCGGCGCCTCCGCTCTACATACAGGAGAAGGTCGAGCCGAAGGCGCTCGTGGACGATCTGCTGCGCGAGACAAAGGCGCGCCGCGACGAGGAGAACCCGCCCCAGCCGACGCTTTTCGCGGACTTCAACGGGTTGCCGGAGGGCGCCGAGCGGACCGAGTTCTACCGGCACCAGGGCAACTGGTCGAACAGGATGATCCTGGGGGATTCGCTGCGGGTAATGGCGAGCCTCGCCGAACGGGAGGGCTTGCGCGGCAAGGTGCAGTGCATCTACCTGGACCCGCCGTACGGCATCAAGTTCAACTCGAACTTCCAGTGGTCCACCACGAGCCGGGATGTGAAGGACGGCAAGCAGGAGCACATCAGCCGCGAGCCGGAGCAGGTGAAGGCATTTCGGGATACCTGGCGGGACGGGATTCACTCTTATTTGACCTACCTACGCGACCGACTGACGGTTGCCCGAGACCTCTTGACGGACAGCGGGAGCATCTTCGTCCAGATCGGGGATGAGAACGTCCATCGCGTCCGTGCGGTGTTGGATGAGGTGTTCGGCGAAGAGAATTTCATCTCGTCGATCACCTTCAAAAAGAGCAGCTCAGCAACCGAGAGGTACCTTTCATCTACTTCCGACTATCTCATCTGGTACGGGAAGCGCGTTGAATCGCTGAAGTATCGGGCGCCAAAGCACCAAAGGGTGCCGGGTGGAGCGGGCGGAGGTGCATACAGACTGGTGGAGGACGTGCCGGGCCACTGGCGCAATGCGCACCCCAGTGAACTGGAAAGGGCCGGACAAGATTTTCGGGGCGTGCGGTTACTGAGACTCCAGACCCTGACGAGCCAGAGACAGGGCCGAGAAACTGGCCCCGAGTCAGCGATGGGATTCCGTTTTTCGTTTCAAGGAGGTAGCTTCGCCCCGTCTCGCGGCCGAGGATGGACCGCTACGCGCGGCGGCCTGGACCGGCTCGTCATTGCCGGACGTGTAGGCAGCTCGGGGGAGACGGTCAGCTACAAGAGGTATTTCGCTGACGCTCCGGTGTTTGAGGCCTACAACATTTGGGACGACACGCAATCCGGCAGCGGCATGGAAAAACTGTACGTCGTCCAAACCAATGCGAAGGTCATCCAGCGCTGCATCTTGATGACAACCGACCCGGGCGACCTCATCCTGGACCCCACTTGCGGCTCGGGCACAACGGCTCATGTAGCGGAACAGTGGGGCCGGCGCTGGATCACGATCGACACGTCCCGTGTCGCTCTCGCCTTGGCTCGCTCGCGGATCATGGGAGCCCGCTACCCCTACTACACACTGGCCGATAGCCCGGAGGGGCAGGGCGAGGAAGCTCGACTCTCTGGTTCCGAACCGAAGAACGCGCCGACCTTCGGCGAGATCCGGCAGGGCTTCGTGTACCAGCGCGTCCCCCACATCACCCTCAAGGCCATCGCCAACAACACCGAGATCGACGCGATCTGGGAGCAGCGCCAGCCCGCCGTCGAGTCCGCCCTCGCCGCGCTGAACGAAGCGCTCGTTGGCCACCCGACCCCGTTCCCCGTCACCCGCGGCGCCCGGAAACGCCAGACCGTGAACTTCACTGTCCCGGCGGAAACCATCGAGCTTCCGAACGGCGATCCCGCCCCCGCGAACGGCCTTCTCGAGTGGGAGGTTCCGCGAGAGGCTCAGCACGACTGGCCACCGGCGGCCCGTGCGGCGCTGGCCGCGTTCTGGGAAGCCCGCATCACCCGCCAGCAGGAGATAGACGCCTCTATAGCCCGGAAGGCGGACTTCGAGCACCTCTACGACAAACCGCTCGAGGACAAGTCAAGGGTCAGGGTCGCTGGTCCGTTCACCGTGGAGAGCCTTGCTCCCCATCGAACGCTCGCGGTGGACGAGCAGGACGAACTGATCCCGCAGGCCGCCGAAGCCCGCGCGCCGTACGGCTCCGGCCAATACGGCGATTTCACCTCCATCGTTCTCGAAAACCTCCGCGCCGCCGGCGTCCAGCAGGCGCGCCGGAAAGACCGGATCGAGTTTTCGTCTCTAAACCCGTGGCCCGGCGAGTACATCGGAGCCGAGGGCCGCTACGCCGAGGGCGAGCACGAGCGCCGCGCTGGCATCCTCATCGGTCCGGAGTTCGGTACGGTGTCTCGCCAAGACCTCGTCGGCGCCGCCCGGGAGGCCGCCGACGCCGGGTTCGACGTGGTGGTGTCCTGCGCCTTCGCTTACGACGCCCGAGCCTCGGAACTCGGGAAGCTCGGGAAGATTCCGATCCTGAAGGCCAGGATGAACGCCGATCTCCACATGGGCGAGGAACTCAAGAACACGGGGAAGGGGAACCTCTTCGTAGTCTTCGGAGAGCCGGACATCGAGATTGAACCTGCCGGCGGCGACCGCATCCGGGTGCAACTCCACGGCGTGGACGTGTTCCACCCGCAGACTGGCGAGGTCCGGAGCGACAGCGCGGACAACGTCCCCTGCTGGTTCATTGACACCGAGTACGACGGCGAGAGTTTCTTCGTCCGCCACGCCTACTTCCCCGGCGCGTCCAGCGATCCCTACAAGGCCCTCAAGACCACCCTCAAGGCCGAGATCGACCAGGAAGCCTGGGAAAGCCTCCGCCGCGACGTCTCCCGCCCGTTCCCGAAACCCACCTCCGGCCGCATCGCCGTCAAGGTCATCAACCACCTCGGCGACGAGGTGATGAAAGTATTCCGGGTCTGACGGAGCATTCATGGGCATCGCCGAACTGCGGGCGCTGATCGCGGGAGGAGAGGACTCCACGCTCGAGTTCAAGCGTGATGCGGTCCGCAACCACGATCTCGCGAAGGAGCTCGTTGCCTTCCTCAACCTGGAGGGAGGAACGGTTCTGCTGGGAGTCGAGGACGGCGGGGGCATCTCGGGTGTGGCCCGCGACCGCGCGGAGGAGTGGGTGAGCGAGGCTTGCCGGGTCAAGATCGAGCCGCCGATTCTTCCGTTGCTGTCTTGGTCGCGGGACGTGGAACCCGGACGGCACGTGCTCGCCGTGCGGGTGACCGCCGGGCCGGACAAGCCCTACGCGCGGGTCCATCAGGGGAGGAAGACCTATTTCATCCGCGTCGGCAGCACGTCCCGCGAAGCGAGCCGGGAGGAGCTGGAGCGGATGTACCAGGCATCCGGACGGTTGCACTACGGGGGGAAACCGGTGCCCGGCGCCGGCCTCGACGCCCTGGACCGCCGCCGGCTCCGGGACTATCTGACTCGCGTCCTGGGAGGCGACGCGCCGGACACGGCAGATCGGGACGAGTGGGAGGCGCTCCTGCGGAACCTCGAGTTGATGACCGTCTCCGCCGGGCACACGGTCGCCACGGTTGACGGCGTGCTCCTGTTCGGGAAGACGCCGAACCGGTTCGTTCCGCAATCCGGAATCCGCGCCGTCTGTCACTCCGGAACCGCAGCGGACTACGCGACGCGGGCCGACGAGGACCTGCGTGGCCCGCTACTGCCGCTTCAAGGGCAGGACGGGCCCCTTGTCGAGATCGGGCTTGTCGAGCAGGCGTGGGACTTCGTGCGCCGGAATACCCTGCCGACGGCGCGCTTCGATGGTCCCCGCCGCGTGGATGGTTGGGAGTACCCGGAAAGCGTGGTTCGGGAAGCGGTGGTGAACGCCCTGGTTCACCGGGACTATTCCATCGCCGGAACGGACATCATGCTGGCCATCTACGCCGACCGCCTGGAGATCCAGAGCCCCGGACGCCTGCCGAACACGGTGACCGTCGAAGGGATGAAGTCGGGGATGCGGTACGCCCGGAACCAGACCCTCGTGAACGTGATGCGTGACTACGGCTACGTCGAGGCGCGGGGGATGGGCGTGCGGAACAAGATGATCCCCGGGATGCGCGCCCACAACGGCACCGAGCCGAACCTGATCGAAGAGGAGCACCGCTTCACGGTGCGCCTCTGGAAGGAACCGCCGAGCGAAGCGAAGCGTTGACGGACGGAGAACTGCGACGCCCCGTTCAGGGCGCCGTTACGTCCATCACGACGACGGCGGCCCGGCGACGTTCTTCCGGCGTCAGTCTGGCGAGCAGCCGATCCCGCAGTGCGTCCGGGGTCTGCGGGCGGGGGCCTTCGGGGACCGGCGCCGTGTGCTGCGGGCCGAACCAGAGCACGAGATAGATTCCGAGCCCCTGCGTAGCGGGGTCGTTCGTGTAACGCGGCAGCAACTGGTTTCGGATGGCGCTCCATACGTCCCGGTGGGTGTCCTTCTTGATCTCGACCGGAATGTTCCACTTGCCGGACGCGATCCGGAGATCGGCCCGACGTTGTGCGGCGTACTGGACTTCGGGTTGCACGTCGCATCCGTCGGGCAGGCGCTGGCTCAGGATCTCCAGCAATGCGTCGCGACAGGGGTTCTCAGGCTTGGAGCCCGTCGGCTTGCCGTGGGAGTCCTGATTCCAGAAGACCTGCCAGAGGTCGGCATTCGTGGACCGGACCTCACTGGCGATCCGCTCCAAGCGGTCGAGCGCCAGTTCCCGGAGATCGGCCGCGCTCGCCGGCGGCCCGTTGTTGAGTGCGGCGATGACCTCGCGGGGTGTGGGCGGCGTGTGTTCCGCGTCCCGCCGGATGACTCGCTGCACCTCCAGAGCGTGTTCGAGATGTGGTTTCCATCGCGGGAGCGACGGCTCGTCCGCTAGGCGTTGCAGCGCCTCCGCCGCACTCTTGGCGGAAGAGTGCCCGAGTCTCATGATGTGATCTTCCACGCCCATCGAGTTCGTCCATCCCTCTCCGACCGACACTCCCGGCTCGTAGCGGAAGGGATTCCGTTGTGCGCCTATCTCCCGGATCAGAAACTCGATTGCGGCTGGTCTAAGGCTTTCCCTGAGCCCGCGTACCTCATGGACCCCGCCGGAAGGAAACATCTTCTCCAGGACCTGACAGCGGCCGTACGCATCGGGCGCCTCCAACAGGAGTGATCCGAAGCGGTTCGGGTTCAACGCCAATCCCGCAGCCAGCCAATACAGACGCTGGGCTTTGGTAATGCTCCCAAGACCGGCCTTGTGTTCGATCAGCTCGCGCAGCTCCGTCCGATTGCAACGCACAAGCGCGCTCTGGAGCAGGTAAGTCAGCAGCTCGTGCTGATGGGTGCGCGCCCTCACCGGAAAGGCGCGAAGCAACGGCAGTGTGGCCCGGCGGGCGACTTCGGCGTGGTCTTCGTCGCGCGCCAACTGATGGAGGTCGGAAACCGAGGTTTCCCCAGACGCCAACAGGATTCGGCCGACAAGTACCAAGACCTCAGCTACCAGATCTGGCCGTTCCCGGACACATTGCTTGTACCAAGTCGCCTGCTGGGCAAGGCCCAACTGCAGGAGCCGGCACGCGAGGGTCACGCGCAAGCGGGCATCACCGAGAGCCAAGACTTCGTTCACAGGCCTGTCACCGAGACCGATTAAGACCGGCCACACGAACGAGCTCATCCGTTTTCGTCGTCGAAGGCGGGCCAATTCGTTGGCGGACGGCAGGTCGTCGCGCTCGATCGTCAGGCGGATGGCAGCGAGGGCTATGTTGGCAAGACGTGCGTCACCTCCGAGTGCTGCTATCAGGCGCGCTTCGCTTGATGGACCACGGATCCGGCGGCCCTCGTAATGCCTCTGAGCCAATGCATGGAGAAGCCCGGGGGAGGCCCGATTCTCCCGGAGCTGCTGTTCTTCGGAGCTAACTGCCCGCAGCAATCCCTCATCCGGTTGCGACCTTTGCGCGTCGACCTGTTGCAAGCGGGCACGATGCCCGAGGCGCCACTCGGGAAGGCGATCTTGACGCAGGTTGTCCAGCCGTTGGATCGCGCCCCGCTTCCCACTGAGCCGGTCGCGAGCTCTTGCCAGCGTCGCGTCCACGTCCACAGGGTTCTGCTCCAAGCCCCGCTTGAACGCGAACGGGTGTTTCTTCGTGAGATCCGCGTCTTCGGCGACGACGGCCTCATCCAGGTGCCATGCACCAATGTCCTTGGGAAGCTTCGATCGGTAAAGCAACTCGTTCAGGTGGTACTCGACGTTTCCGAGCTCGCGTAACTCTGGCGTGCGCAGGGCGCAGCGGATGACCGCCTTCTGGGCTGCGGGGTGGGCCTCCAGCCACTCGCAGATCCGAGCACATGCCTTTTCGCCGTCGAGACCTTCAGGGCGAAGCATTCCCCATTCGTCCAGCCCCACTCGGAGCCACTTGGTAAGGCGGGACGCCTCGAGGCGCTCGCCGGACGTCTCGACCGCGCGCGCGAGAAAACGCACCGGCAAATCGCTCGGACGGGGGAGATCGGGACTCGGCCGCGTGTTGTCTTCCGACGCTGCGAGGTAGGCCAGGTGGGCCGGGAGGTGCTCCTCCGGACAGGTGTCGGGCAGTTCGTCCCAGAACCGGTGGAACTGCCCGAGTAGGGGCTCAGCAGGAATGCGGAAATACTGCCAGAGATCCGCAGGCCCGATTGCATCGGGGTAAAGCTCCCGAAGCAATGTTCCAAGGATTTCGCCCCCGTCGTCCTTGATGCTGCCGTCCCGGATCCACTCTAGGGCTTGACGCAATCGGTCGTCGCGGGCGGGGTTGTCGGCGAGGCTGTGAATCCATGCGTCCAAGGCGAACTCCCGGACCTGAGACCAGCGGGTTTCGTCGCGGCAAGCATCTAGTAGAGTGTCCGCCAGGTTCTCATTGGGCGGCGCGTGCGTAAGAGCCTTCGCGACGATTTCGACAACCTTCTGCTTCGCATCGTCGCGGTCGGAATCTGCCAGCAACCCGCGCAGCGTGGGCTCCATGTCAGCGCTGACAAGTCCCGCGAGCGCCGAGTCGGGCCACCGCCCCTCGTAGAGCCGCGATGGGTTGCTCGCGATTTCCTCAAGAAGCAGGGCTTTTTCGTCGGGCTTGAACTCCCGGACATCGCCGTACATCAGCACCGCTACCGGGTCGCCTTCGATCAGCGCTCGGCGAAGGTTGCTCGCCATCACGGCGAGCCAAGCGACTAGCGACCGCAGCGGCGTCGGGGGAAAACCGTCAGTTCCGGTGAGCAGTGCCAGGATGCGGCCGCGCGGCACTGGACCGTCCACCAGCGCGGCCAAATAGCGGGCGGCGAGAAAAGCGGCGAGGTTTGCGTGGGCCGGAGCGCAGCGTCGGTCTCCGGCGGCCACGAACAATCTTGTTCGAGCGGCGTGGACGGCATTGCTGGCGGTTTCTCCGAGCGCCGAGATGGGCACGAAGCCATCCGTTTCCGGGGCGGTCGGCAGGGCGAGACCGGCAGATCCGGAGAGGAGGCTGACGGCGCACATGCGGCCAGCGGCATCGAGCACCTCTTCCGCGGGCGGAAGCGGGGCGGCGTTTCGATGTTCCTCGTTCGGTTCTCGGGCGAGAACCATGCAAGCCCGCTCGAACGTCTCCGTGCGGCCCTTGGGGAATTCCCCGTTATCGCCGACTGCCTGCACGAGCAGGACGAGCGTCTGGGGGTTTGCGAGGAGCCCACCAACACCGCGCTCGGCGGCTTCCGCGAGAAACGACTCCGCGTCGGGAATCTTGCTCTTGGTCTCGACGATCCGGCGCTGCTCGTCCGCATTCAGGGGTTCGAGGCGCAGAACGATGACCTCTCCGCCCGGGACTACCTTGCTCAGATTCGTCCGATCGTTCTCGCCGAGCCAGTCCAACTCCCGGCAGGACAGGCGGACACGCTTCGGATTCAGTTTCTTGATCCGACTACGGATCTCGTCAAACGGACTCCGCGGGTCGCCGCCGCCGGCCCGGGCCTCGTCGAGACCGTCAATGAACAGCGTTTCCGTCTGGGGCGACAGCGCGTCTTCGTAGATGGTCTGGAAGTCCCGCGCCGTCACCGTCTCTGCGCCCGGCGTTGCACACCGCTCACGCTCGAAGGCGGTGCTCTTGCCGGCGCCCGGGTCGCCCAGCAACACGTACGCTGGCGCGTAGCGGTAGGTGCTGAGGGGTGCCGGACCGCTCCATTGGCGTTTCGGCTCCAGCCGTCGGACCGTGCGGTCCAGATCAACGGTCATCGTGTTCCAACCAGTGCGCGGCAGGTTCCGAAAGGAAGTCGGCGATTTCCACGCCGCCCTCGCCCACCAGAAGCGTCCGCGCTTCCCGAAACCGCGCCCGGAACGCTTCGAGTCCGACTTGTCCGCCCCGCGGCCTCCCGGACTTCACTTCGATTCCCAGGATGCGTCCCTCCGCCCGGAGCACGAAGTCCACCTCGCGGCGGTCGTCGCGCCAGTAACCGAGATGGATGCCGGGGCCGCGGGTCTGGTGGAGGTGCGCCCCGACCGCCGTTTCCACGATCCGCCCCCAGTAGCTGCGGTCGGCGCGCGCTCCATCGAAGGTGCGGGTTGCCGGCGCCGTCATGAGCGCCGTGTTGAGGACGACCAGTTTCGGCGGGGAGCGCCGGATGACCGGCTCGCCGCGGTGTTTGCGGAGGCCGACGATGAGTTCTGCCGACTCCAGCAGTTCGAGGTAGCGCGCGACGGTGGCCGCATTCTCCCGGGAGTCAAGTTCGCCGAGCAGAGTGCGCAGCGTGACCGGCTGGGCCGAGTACGCCGCGGCGGCGTCAAACAGGTTGCGCAGCAGTGCCGGGCGGTCCACCCGACTCATGGAGGCCACGTCCCGCTCGACCGTCCTCGTGATGAAGTCAGCCACGGTCCGCCGCCAGCTTGAAAGATCCCGGATCAGGTCGGCGGTTCCGGGATAGCCGCCGAAGAAGAGGTACTCGTCGAGTCCGAATCCGAAAGCGGCCCCCATCTCCCCGAGCGACCAGTGCGGGACGGGCAGGGGTTCGGTGCGCCCGACGAGGCTCTCGCTGAGCCCTGACTGCATGAGGAGCGGGGCGGATCCCAACACGACCACGTGGAGTCGGCGCCCTTCCATACGGTCGCGGTCCCAGAGTCCCTTCACAGGGGTCGACCACTGCCGAACTCGCTGGATCTCGTCGAAAACGAGGACAGCGCGTCCCGCTCGGGCGGCTTCGACCCGCGCCGCTTCCCAGCGGCGGACGATCCAACGCGCGTCGAGAGGTTCGCCGGGGAAACCGATGGGCGTGCTCGGCGTCGCGGACGGTACGGTTCGGCCGGTCGCAGTGTTCGGCCATCCACCGAATTCGGGCGGAGGTTCGTCGGCGCTGAAATAGAGCCCTCGGACCCGGTCCTCCTTCCAGAGGCGGGCCAGCGCCTGCTGCACGATGGTGGTCTTGCCTGCCTGCCGCGGGCCGGAGAGCGCAATGATCCGCCGGGGTTCATCGCGGAGGCGGCTGAGAAGGGTTGTGACGTGGGCGCGTTCGAACGAGTCCATAGCAGTGATTATGATCCTGTACAGATTTGTATAGAACCATAATCATAGCGACACGACGAGCTTTCTTCAGGATGGTTTCAGTCAGGACGTATGAGCGCCATAAATAATTGTTATAGCAGGGGATATGAGCCAGAAGGAACATTTTGTACAGGACAGTAATCACGAGTCTTGCCCGTGCCTCCTATCAGCCCCGAGATAAGTGTGGAGCGCCCTTGGTTGAGAGTTGGACGACTACTCCATTGAGCAAGTTTGCTCAGTGGCGTAATTCGCCGCATCGCCGTCGGTGGGAAGGCGGTTCCAGCGGTTCCCGCGTTTGTGCACCCCCGGATTTGTGCGACTCCGTCCGCCTGTGGCGGGCTGTGCCGGCTGGTTTCCGGAGCAGAGCGATAGCTCTGCGGAGACCCCTTGATCACGAGGGATGGAAGACGGCGACAGCCGGCATCCATTCCTCGTAGCTCGGGAAGCCGGCGCTCCAAGCCCCTGCGCCGTGAAGCGGGGGAGCAATGCGCCGCCGCGGCCCTGCGGGCCGCTGTGCCGGCTGAAGCCGGCGTTCCAAGCCTCTCCGCCGTGAATCCGCGCAACGATGGGCCGCCCGCGGGCCTTTGGCCCGCAGTGCCGACCGGAGGCCGGCGCCCCCTGAGCCTACGGGCGCAGGATGAGCTTGCCGGTGGTGGCGCGGCCCTCGAGGAGGCGGTGGGCCTCGGCGGCCTGGGCCAGGGGTAGCTCGCGGTCGATGGTGAGCTGGAGCCGGCCGGCCGCCACGCTGTCCAGCACCTCGCCGGCGCGCCAGCGGAGCTCGTCGGTGGTTGCGGCGTAGTTGGCGAGGGTCGGCCGGGTAACGAACAGCGACCCGTGCTGGGCCAGCAGCAGGGGGTCGATCGGGGGGACCGGCCCGGCCGACTGGCCGTAGAGGACGAGCATGCCGCGCGGCCGGAGGAGTTCCAGGCTCTTCCGCCAGGTCGTCTCGCCCACCGAGTCGTAGGCGACCGCCAACTGCTTGTCTCCGAGTTCTTCGCGAATGACCTCCGCGAAGTCCTGCTCGGTGTAGCGGATCACGTGGTCGGCGCCCGCCGCGCGCGCCGCCCGCGCCTTGGCTTCCGTCGACACGGTGCCGAAGACCCGGGCCCCCAGCGCCCGGCACATCTGGCAGAGCAGCAGTCCCATGCCCCCCGCCGCGGCGTGCACCAGCACCGGCATCCCCGACTGCACCCGGAACGTCGAGCGCACCAGGTAGTGGGCGGTCATCCCCTGCAGGAGGGCCGCAGCGGCGTGGGTGGTCGTGACGCCCTTCGGGAGCCGGACCAGCTTCGCCGCCGGGCGCACGGCCTGCTGGGCGTAGCTGCCCATCTGCATGACCCAGCCGACCCGGTCCCCGGGCGCCAGATCCGAAACGCCTTCGCCAACGGCCTCCACGACTCCGGCGCCCTCCACTCCCGGAGTGAACGGGAGGGGGACCTCATAAAGCCCGGTGCGGTGGTAGGTGTCGATGAAGTTGACCCCGGCGGCTTCGACCCGGACGAGGGCTTCTCCGGCGCCGGGGGCGGCTTCGGGGACGGAGCCGAGGCTCATCACCTCGGGGCCGCCGGGCTGCTCAATGCGGATGGCTTGGGGCATGCGATTCCTTTCGGGTAGTCCAGAGGGCCGGGCATCCTACAATTCCGCGAATGACGACCGGTTTTCCTGCCGGTCTTGAGAACAAGATCGCTCGGCTCCCGGAGAGCGCCGGGGTCTATCTCTTCCGCTCCGCCGAGGGGAAGACGCTCTATGTCGGCAAGGCCGCTTCGGTGAAGGCGCGGGTGCTGTCGCACCTCCGCACCCCGCCGCCCGACGCCCGCAAGGGGAACCTGCTCTCCCAGATCGCGGACGTGGAGGTGGTGCTCACCGATTCTGCGCGGGAGGCCCTCCACCTCGAGAACAACCTCATCAAGACGCGCCGGCCCCGCTACAACATCCTCCTGCGGGACGACAAGAACCCGCCGCTCGTCCGGCTCACGATGAACGAGAAGTACCCTCGGGTACACATCGTTCGCGGCGCCGGCACCGACGGCGCCGTGTACGCGGGTCCCTATTTCCCGGCCAGTCTGGCCCGGCGGAGCATGAGCCTGGTGCACCGGCTCTTCGGCATCCGGAACTGCCGCGAGCAACTCAACGGGAAACGGCCGCGCCCCTGCCTGCAGTACCAGATCCGCCGCTGCGTCGCGCCCTGCGTGGACTCGATCTGCTCGGTGGAGGAATACCGGGAGACGTCGGAGGCGGCGCGGCTCTTCCTGATGGGTCGCAACAGCGAAGTCTCGGCCTCGCTCACGCGCCGCATGCGCGAGGAGGCCAGGGCGGAACGCTTCGAGGAGGCGGCCCGGTTGCGCGACAGCCTGAAGCTCCTCGCCGAACTGAACGACCGCCAGAAGATGACGGCGGCCGACGGCAGGGCCCGCGACGTTTTCGGTCTCTACCGGGAAGGCGACCGCGCCCAGTTGCAGGTGTTCCTGGTGCGAGGCGGGAAGGTGGTGGACCGGGATACGTTCTCGCTCTCCGACCTGCCGCCGGTGGACGACGCGGGCCTCGTGGAAGCGGCGATGAAGCAGTTCTACGAGATGGGGCGCATGCCCCCGCCGCGCATCGAATCGCCGCTCGACTTTCCGGAACGCGAGCTCGTGGCCGAATGGCTCGGGGAAAAGCGCGGCGGGCGCGTCGAGGTCCACGTTCCGGTGAAGGGCTCGCGCCGCCGCATGGTGGACCTCGTCTGCCGGAACGCGCGGCTGGCCTTCGATCTCGACTTCCGGGAGGCCGGACGGAAGGCCGCCGCGCGGGTGCGCGCCCTCCACGAAGCCCTCCAGCTCCCCGCCGAACCCCGCCGCATCGAGGCGTTCGACATCTCCAACCTGGGCGGGCGCCAGGTGGTGGCTTCCATGGTGGTGTTCGAGCGCGGCGAACCGCTCCCTTCGGCCTACCGGCGCTTCCGGATCCGCACCGTCAAGGGAAAGCCCGACGACTACGCCTCCATGCGCGAGGTCGTGCTCCGCCGCTACCGGCGGGTGCTCACCGAGGGACAGGAGCTGCCGGATCTGATCCTGGTGGACGGAGGGCGCGGTCAGCTCAGCTCGGCGGCCGCCGCCCTCCACGACCTCGGACTCACCCACATCCCCCATGCGGGCCTCGCGAAGCAGGAGGAGGAGATCTTCCTGCCCGGCGCGCCGGAGCCGTTGCGCCTCCCCGGGAACTCCCCGGCCCTCCAGCTTCTCCAGCGCGCCCGGGACGAAGCGCACCGCTTCGCCATCACCTTCCACCGCAAGAGCCGCCGGGCCGAGACGCTCCGTTCCGCGCTCGACGGGGTACCCGGGATCGGCCCCCGGCGCCGGCAGGCGCTGCTGAGCCGCTTCGGGAGCCTGCGGGAGGTTACGGGCGCCTCCGAAGCCGAACTCGCCGAAACGGTCGGTCCCGCGCTGGCGGCCCGGCTTCACGCCCGTCTTCACCCCGTGGATGTGACGGACGGCCCGTAGAATCCCGACGCTTCATGACAGAAACGGAAACGACACCACGCGGCGGGCGCAAACGCCTCCTCTCGGGGATGAGGCCGACCGGGTCATCGCATCTCGGGCACCTGGTGGGGGCCTACCGCAACTGGGTGGCGATGCAGGACGAGTTCGACGCGTTCTATTGCATCGTGGACTGGCACGCGCTGACCACCGACTACAAGGACACGAGCGACCTCCGGGCGAGCACCCTCGAGATCGCCACCGACTGGCTGGCGGTGGGGCTCGATCCCAGGCGCTGCACGCTGTTCGTCCAGTCCCAGGTTCCCGAACATGCGGAACTGCATCTCCTCCTCTCGATGGTCGTGCCGCTCGGCTGGCTGGAGCGCGTTCCGACCTACAAGGAACTCATCAAGGAACTGAAGGAGAAGGATCTCCACACCTACGGGTTCCTCGGCTATCCGGTCCTGCAGGCGGCCGACATCGTCATGTACGACGCGGCCGTGGTGCCGGTCGGCGAGGACCAGAAGCCCCACGTGGAACTCACCCGCGAAATCGCCCGCCGGTTCAACCAGTTCTACGGTGACGTGCTCACCGAGCCCGACGTGCGGCTGACCCCGTCGCCCCGGCTGCCGGGGACCGACGGGCGCAAGATGTCCAAGAGCTACGGCAACGTCATCGGCATTGCCGAAGACGAGGACTCGGTCCGCGGGAAGCTCCGGACCATGATGACCGACCCGGCCCGGAAGCGGCTCCGCGATCCGGGCGATCCGGCGAAGTGCCCGGTCTTCGATCTCCACCGCATCTTCTCCGACGGCGAGACGCAGAACTGGGCCGCCGCGGGCTGCCGTACCGCCGGAATCGGCTGCATCCAGTGCAAGAACGCGCTGGCGGACCACCTGGTCGCGGAGATCGCGCCCATCGGCGAGCGGCGGCGGGAATTCGAGAAGCGGCCCGACGATGTGCGGGACGTACTGGCTGCCGGCCGGCGCGAGGCGTCCGGGGCGGCCCGCGCCACCATGGAGCGAGTGCGCGCCGCGGTCCAGCTCCCCATCGCCAGCAGCGGCAGCCCGTGAGAGCGGTTCTCTACCAGCCGGAGACCGAGCTCGGGACCCCCGGCCAGGGGTTCCGCATTCGCTTCGACGGCGGCGAGGACTCGCCCGCCGAAGCGGGGTTCGACGGCCCGCTCGAGCTGCTTCTCCGCATGGTGCGCGAGGGGCAGGCGGATCCGCTGCGGATCGAGATCGCGTCCATCACCCGCCAATACCTGGAGACCCTGGAACTCCTCGAGATGCTGGATCTGCGGGTGGGATCCGAGTTCCTCAAGATGGCGACCGCGCTCCTCCGGATCAAGGCGCGGCGCCTCCTCCCGCGGCCCGTCCCGGCGGGCGCGGGAACGGAAGCGGACCCGCTGGCCGACCTGGAGGACCGCCTGCGGGACTACGCGCGCTACCGGGACGCCGCCCGGAAGCTCAAGGAGAGCCTCGAGGCCCGCCGTTCGGTGTGGGTGCGCGAGCCCGCCCTCGGGCTCGTGGAGAGCGAGGTGGCGAACGGCGGTTCGGTGAGCGCCGCACCGGAAACCCTGCTGCAGGTGGACCTCTTCGCGGTGGTCGAGGCGTTCCGGCGGGTCGTCGTCCGGGCGCGGGCGCGGCCGCAGGTGCCGCTCCCCGAGCGGCGCATCTCCATGGCGGTCCTGATCCGCCGCATCGAGACGGCCGTTCCGCCCGGCGCCGAGCAGGACTTCGAGGAACTCCTCTTCGAGGTCATCGAAGGAAGCGTGGATCGGGGGACCCTCGTCGCGGCGTTCCTGGCGATCCTGGAACTGGCCCGGCGGCGCCGGATCTCGGTGGGCCAGGACGAGAACTTCGGTCCCATCCGGATCGCCGGCCTGGCGCCCGCGTGACCATGCCGGACACCGTGCTGCACGCCGGCGACGCCTCCGGGGAGGCGCCCCAGCCGGCCGTGGACCCGGAACGCCTCGCGGCCGCGGTGGAGGCGCTGCTCTTTTCCCACGGAGCCCCGGTGACCGGGGAACGGCTGGCGGACGTGCTGGACACCGACCTGAAAGCCGTTCGCGCCGCCCTCGACGTGTTGGAGACGCGGTATTCGGCGCTCGAATCCGGACTTCGGCTGGCCCGGATCGCCGGAGGCTTTCAACTCACCACCCAGACGGAATGGCGTGACGCCATCGAGCGTCTCATGGCGCCGAAGCGGGAGCAGGCGCTGACCCAGGCGGCGCTCGAAGCGCTCTCGGTCATCGCCTACCGGCAGCCGATCACGATGCCCGAGCTGAACGAGATCCGGGGCGTGAACTCGCAGAGCGTGGTCACCACCCTCATGAAACACCGCCTGGTCCGCTCGCGCGGACGAAAGCAGGTGGTCGGCCGGCCGCTCCTCTACGGGACCACGAAGGACTTCCTGGAGCGCTTCGAACTCGACCGGCTCGAGGACCTGCCCAAGCTGCGCGAATTCGAGGAAGCGCTGGTCGCCGCGGTCCAGGTTCCGCGACCGGGTGGAAACGATGCCCCCGACGCTCCGGACCCCGGCAGCCGATCCGGAGCCGGAGACGCCGCCGAATGACCGCCGAGCGGCTCCAGAAGCTGATCGCGGCCGCGGGGATCGCGTCGCGGCGCAGCGCGGAGCGGATGATCGCCGAGGGCCGTGTCACGGTGGACGGGGAGGTGGTGCGGGTTCCCGGGGTGCGTGCGGACCCCGCGCTCCACGACATCCGGGTGGACGGGGCGCGCCTTCGGGGGCTGGGCAAGCCGCGGCGCTACCTGATTCTGAACAAGCCCATCGGACACCTCACGACCCGCTCGGACCCGGGACGCCGTTCCACCGTGATGGACCTGCTCCCGCACTCGTTCCGCTCGCTGGTTCCGGTCGGCCGGCTCGATGGCAACAGCTCCGGACTCGTGCTGCTGACCGATGACGGGGAGCTGGCGCAGCGGGTCACCCATCCCCGCTACCGGTTGCCCAAGACGTACTACGCCACCGTCCGGGGGCTTCCCGGAGAAGACGTGCTCGAGCGGGCGCAGCGCGGTATCCGGGTCGACGGCGAAGGATTGCGGCTCGACCAGGTCGAGGTCATTGCCCGCTTCCCGCACCGCGCGGAATCGAAGCGCCGCACGCGGCTGCGGGTCACCCTCCGGGGCGGACGGAACCGGGAGATCCGCCGGGTCCTGAGCGTCCTCGGCCATCCGGTTCTCGAGTTGCACCGCACCCGGATCGGCTGTCTCGCCGACACCGGGCTCACGCCGGGGAGCTGGCGCAAGCTGAGCCGCGATGAGGTCGAAGAACTCCGCGAGCTCATCCGGCGGTGCGCCGGAGAGACCGCCGTGCCCGCCCGGGCGCCGGATTCCGGGCCGCCGGCTCCGCCTGCCCGTCCCGCGCCGGCTGCGTTCGTGGTGGCCATCGATGGCCCGGCGGGCTCCGGGAAGACGTCCGTGGCGCGGGCGGTGGCCGAACGCTTCGGATTCGCCTACTTCAACACCGGTGCGTCGGTGCGCGCGGTCGCGCTCTCGGCGATGCGGCAGGACCTCGATCTCGACGACGGCCCGTCGCTCAGGACCCTTGCCTACCGGGTGATCCTCGATCCGGAGGGTCGCGTCTTTCTCGATGGGGAGGACGTGTCCGGGGCCGTCCGCGCTCCCGAGGTCTCGGCCGGCGCTTCCCGGGTGGCCGTCCATCCGGAACTCCGCGAGGTCCTGGTGGAACGCTGGCGGCAGTTCGCGGCCGCCGGGGGCGTCGTCGAAGGGCGGGACATCGGCACCGTGGTCTTCCCGGAGGCTCCGGTAAAGGTCTTTCTGGACGCGCGGCCGGAGGTCCGGGCCCGGCGCCGTTCGTCGGATGAGGGAGACCGCGACGTGGGCGCCGTGCAGTCCGAAATCTCGAGCCGCGACCACACCGACTCCGGCCGGGCCGTGGCCCCCCTCCGCCGGGCGGAGGACGCCCACCGCCTCGACACCAGCGACCTCACGCTCGAGGAGACCGTGGACCGGGTGGCGGAACTTGTGGAAACGGCGCGGTCACCCGGAAAGGGCTGACGCCGCCCGCCTCCACGGTGGGCTAACCTGTGTGCATGCGTTTGCACATTCACATCGACGACGCGCTGATTGCGCAGGTCGACGAGATCGCCGGACCGCGGGCGCGGAGCGATTTCGTCCGGAAGGCGGTTCGCGCCGCCGTGGAGAGCCGCCGTCGCTGGGATCTGATCGAACGGTCGGCTGGTGCTGTCAGCGAGCGGCAGCACGAATGGGACGCGGACCCGGCCGAGTGGGTGCGTCAGCAGCGGCGCGGGGATGCCGGCCGCGTCGGCTGAGAAAGTGCTCGCACTTCTCGATACGACTGTTCTCATCGACCACCTTCGCGGGCGTCCGGCGGTGCAGCGGCTTCGTGAACTCCGGGAACGGGGAGACGTGCCGGCCACGACGGCGATCAACGTCGAGGAGGTGTACCGGGGGCTTCACTCCCAGGAATTGGAACGCGCCCGCCTCTTGTTCGATGGCCTTCGGATACACCCGCTTGGACTTCGGGAAGGCAGGATCGCGGGTGAGTGGCGCCGGCGGTTCGCAGTGCGAGGTCGAACGCTGGCACAGGCTGACTGTCTCATTGCGGCGGCCGCGCACTCCGCCGGTGCGGTGCTGGTGACCGGCAATCCGAAGGACTTTCCGATGGAGGAAATCCGTATCGAACACTGGCCCGTCGGCGAGTAACCCGACCCCGCGGCGTCCCGGGAGGGGTGGGACCTCCCGGGTGGGGACGACGGGCGGCATTGGCCACTTGATTGGTGGCACGGTCCTCGAGGGACAGGGTGCGTCGCGTGCGCACGGATGCCGGAGGCCGAAGCCCCCCGAAGCCCGCCGTCCCCACGGGGGGCGGACCGGCGAAATCAACAACAGCACGGCCGCCGGCGCAACCGCGGGCAGCCGGGTGGACGCGCGCTCCTGCGGCGGCGGCTCGTCCGTTTCGCGTCAGCCCCGAGCGGCTGATTCGGGGTGCGGGTGCGTCGCCCGGCTCCAGCGAAGGGCGCCGGGGTGGAACCGGGAGGCGGACCGCTTCGTAACTCTTGGGTGATGCGGACCCGGCCCGGCGAGCGAGGGAGCGCTGCGGCCTCCGCCGCCACTCGTTGACATGAAGCGCGCCGCGCGGGCGCTCCTCAGGAGCGGCGGCTACGCCGGGCTGGCGGTCGCGGTCATCGCCCTCGCGGTGGGCGCGAACACCGCCGTCTTCACGGTCGCCTACGGAGCGCTCTTCGCGCCCCTCCCCTATCGCGCTCCGGAAGCGCTCGTCCGGGTGGCGACCCAGTTTCCGACGATGGGCTTCGACCGGTTCTGGATCTCGGCCCCGGAGTACCTCGAATACCGCGACTGGAGTGCGTCGTTCGCGGAAGCCGGGGCGTTCAACACCGGAATGGCATCGGTGGTGGGGGCCGGGGAGCCATTCCGCGCGCAACAGGCCGCGTCCACGGCGAGCCTTTTCCGGACCCTGGGAATCTCGGCCTCGCTGGGACGGGTCTTCACCGACGCGGAGGACCGCCCGGGAACGGAGCCGGTCATGGTCCTCTCGCACGGGCTCTGGCGACGCGCCTTCGGCGGGGACCCGGACGTCCTCGGCCGGCGCCTCACGGTGGACGGCGTCCAGCGAACCGTGATTGGAGTCCTGCCTCCCGGTGTGGACCTTCTGGATCGGCGCGTCGAGTTCTGGATCCCGCTCGCCCTCGACCCCGCGGACCTGCCCGGCCGCGGATCCCACAACTACATCATGGTGGCGCGCCTCGCTCCGGGGACCACGATCGACGCGGCCCGGGCCGAGCTCCCCGCGCTGCTGGAGCGTTGGCGCTCCGAGTCCGCGGACACCCACGCGCCGCATCCCGAGTTCCACCCGGTGATCCTCGTGGACCTCCACGAGGAGGTCGTGGGCGAACAGGGCGATCGCCTGCTGGCCCTGCTCGCCCTGTCGGCGCTGCTCCTGCTCGCCGGCTGCGCGAACCTGGCCAACCTGATCGTGGGCCGCGCCGAATCCCGGCGGGGCGACATCGCGCTCCGCGCCGCCCTCGGCGCGGGCCGCGCGGGCGCCGCCGGTCCGTTCGTGCGGGAGGGGATTCTGCTAGCCGGCGCCGGCGGCGCGCTCGGGCTGCTGCTGGCGCAGGCGGGGGTGTCCGCGCTGCTCGCCGCCTATCCCGGCGGGGTGCCCCGGATCGCGGAGATCGGATTCTCGGGGCCCGTCGTCATCTTCGCCCTCCTCGCTACGGCCATCACCGGGATCGTCTGCGGCGCGGCGCCCGTGGCCGGACTCGCCACCGCGGGACGCGAAGCGCAACTGCTCAGCACCCTGCAGGCCGGCGGGAAACGCATCGCCGGCGGCCGCAACCGGTTCCGGAGCGGGCTCGTCGCCTTCGAGGTCGCGCTGTCCGCGGCGCTGCTCATCGCCTGCCTCCTCCTGGTCCGGAGCCTTTTCGCGATCCAGGCAACGGACCCCGGGTTCGATCCCGAGAACCTCTCCACCTATCAGACCTACCTGCCGGAGACCGCCTACCCGACGGCCTCCGAGCAGCTCGCGTTCCTCGAGCGGCTCCGCGCCGAAGCCGCAGCGCTTCCCGGCGTCGAGGCGGCCACCTACATGAGCGGCCTCCCGCCGCGGCGCCGGCTGAACGCGAACGACACGGCCCTCGAGGGCGTGCCGTCGGGCGAAGGGCACCCGGCCCACAACATGGACTACTGGCAGTTTGCCGGGCCCGGCTATTTCGAGGCGATGGGGATTCCGCTGCTCTCGGGACGCGGCTTCACCGCTTCGGACGACGGCGGAGCGACCCCGGTGGCGGTGGTCAACCGCACGGCGGCAGAGCTGTTCTGGCCCGGGCAGGATCCGGTCGGCCGGCGCCTGCGCCCGCCCTCCCCCGAGATCCCGTGGTTCACGATCATCGGCGTCGCCGGGGACGTGAAGCAGGGCGGTCTCGAAGCCGAGACCGGCACGGAGGTCTATTTCCACTACCCGCAGACGGCCGAGGCGGTCGGGTTCGCACCCCGGACGGTGAACGTCGTGGTGCGATCGCGCCTGCCCGCGCCGGCGCTCGCGCCCACGGTCCGGGAGGTCACCCACCGGCTCGACCCGGCCCTGCCGGTGGACTCCTTCCGGCCCCTGACCGAGGTGATCGGCGCTTCGGTGGCGGGGCCCCGGTTTCTCGCCTTGCTCGCTGGGGTGTTCGCGGCCCTCTCGGTGCTGCTCGCCGGCGCCGGCGTGTTCGGGGTGATGTCCGCCCGCGTGACCGAGCAAACCCCGGAACTGGGAGTGCGCATGGCCTTCGGCGCCGCGAGCCGGGACGTGCTGGGGCTCGTGTTCCGGCAGGGAATGCGGGTCGCGTTGCCCGGTCTCGCCCTCGGCCTCCTCGCCGCGTTCGCCGCGAGCCGCTACCTGGCGAGCATCCTCTTCGGGATCGCTCCCGGGGACCCCGTGTCCTACCTGCTGGCCTTCGGCGTCGTTCTCGGGGCGGCCGTCCTCGCCTGCCTCGCGCCGGCGGTCCGGGCGACCCGCACCCAGCCGACCGTGGCGCTACGGCACGGCTGAACTCTTCGGCCGGCAAGCGGCGGATCGGCGAAACGCGACGGATAGACTCGGCCCATGGACCCTCTGCGGAATCCCTACCGCCCCGGAGGCGGACGTCGGCCGCCGGCGCTGGTGGGGCGGGACGGCGAGATCCGTGACTTCGAGATCGCGCTGCAACGGTTCGAGATCGGAGACGATGACCGCAGTCAGCTCCTCTACGGCCTGCGGGGCGTCGGGAAGACCGTCCTGCTGGGGGAGTTCCAGAGGATTGCCGAAGCACGCAACTGGCCCTGCCATTCGATCGAGATCAGCGAGCGGGTCGATTTCGCGAAAGAGATCGCCAATCTGGCCCGCAAGGCGCTGCTGCAACTCTCGGCCCGGGAGAAGCTCAGCGACCTGGTTCGCCGCGGACTCTCCGTACTCCGGTCCTTTCAGATTCGCTACCAACTCCCCGAGGGACCCGAGGTCGCATTCGGGCTGGAGCCGGCCTTGGGCGTGGCCGACTACGGCAGTCTGCACGGGGACATCAGCGACCTGCTGGTGGCCGTTGGGCGAGCGGCACAGCCCAGGGGGTCTGGCGCGGTGTTCACGGTGGACGAGTTCCAGTTCCTTCCCGCGGAGGAGATGGAGGCGCTGATCGTCGCGCTCCACCGGATCAGCCAGCAAGGGCTTCCAGTGCTGTTCGTCGGGGCCGGGCTTCCCTCACTTCCCGGCAAGATGGGGGACGCCCGGTCGTACGCGGAGCGGCTGTTCGAGTTCCGCCGCATCAACAGCCTCGGCCCGGACGAGGCGCGGTTGGCGCTTGCTCGCCCCGCCACGGAACGCGGTGTCCGCTGGACCGAGGCCGCGCTCGATGCAGTCGTGCGGCGTACGCGCGGATATCCGTACTTCCTCCAGGCTTTCGGCCGGCACTGCTGGAGGGCCGCGCCCGGCCCCACGGAGATCACGGAGGAGGACGTCGCCCGGGCAACTCGCGATGCCTTCGGATCCCTCGACGAGGGTTTCTTCCAGGTCCGCTACGACCGCGCGACGCCCGCTGGGCACCGGTATCTCGAGGCGATGGCCGCCCTGGGATCCGGCCCCTGTCTGTCACGAGATGTCGCCGCCCGGTTGAAGCGCCGTCCGAACCAGGTCAGCGCGCAGCGCGACGCCCTGATCCGCCTCGGCCTCTGCTACGCCCCCCGCCACGGCGAGATCGCTTTCACGGTCCCGCTGTTCGACGAGTTCGTGCGGCGCACGAGCACCTGATCGTCGCTTCGAGGCAGCCGATGAATGGATCCCCCTTGTCCACGTCGAATCTCGACCAGGCCGGCGTCCTTCATACGTTGGAGATGGCCCTCCAACTCCGCGCGGCTGAGGTCCAGCCGCTCGCTCAGCGCCTTCTGTCCCGGAGACATTCCCTCGGCGAGGGCACGATAGATGGCGCGGCCCAATCCGCTGTCTTCGCCTCTCCCGCAGATCTCATGGAACCACTTCATGCGGCGAAAACCTCCTGAGAATCACATTCCGAAGGCGGCTCCCGATCAGCCCCGGGCGGCGCGCCAGGTGTCCACGCAGGCCCGGTAGTTGGCGGCGATCTGCTCGATCGCGTCCGCTTCGCCGAGCTGGCCGTTCAGATACGCCCCGAGAGGCTCCCGGAAGTTGGTCCGGCCGACTGCGAAACCGATGAAGCCGTCCACCGGCGCCGCCACCCGGAGCCATTCGTGGACCTGGGCGGCATCGGAACCGCGCCCCAGCACGATGGAGCCGACGCGTTCCCGTCCCTTTCCGCTGCGGACCGCCGCCGCGACGCGTTCGGCGTCCTCGGCGCGATCCACGCCCTCGATCTTCCAGATGTCCGGTTCGATGCCGAAGTCCTGGATCAGGTGGATGGCCCGCACCATGTGCCCGGGACGGATGTCCCGGTCATAGGCGTCGCCGGCTTCCCTGTCCGCCTCGGTGGTGGCGGGCACCAGCAACTCGAACATGAACAGGCGCCGTTCGTGACCGTGGAGGTAGTCCGAGACCAACTGGAGTCGGGTGAGCTGTGTGGCCGTGTCGGCGGCGGGGTCGTCGGGGTGGAGGCGGACCAGCACCTTGACGATGTCCGGCCGGTGATAGCGGATGTGGGTCACCCAGCGCACCCCGTACTCGAAGTCGAAGACCGCCTGGCCGCTCTTCTCGATGCAGACCGCCCGCGGAATCCCCCGCGCCGCCGCGTCGGCGAGGATCTGGCCGCCGAACTGCGCGTCCACCAGGATTCCGACCTGCTCCTTCGGAACCCCGCCTTCGATCGCCCGCAGCAGGCCGCGGTAGATCAGGCTCTTGGCGGCGGCGACGGGTACGAATCCGTCGCCTGCGGGTGAGATTTCCGGAGCCCCGCGAAAGCCGAAGTAGGACTTCGTGAAGCTGCCCCGGTGGTCGAAGGGCTGGATGAAGAGCGGCTGGTCGTAGCCGATGGCGGAGGAGTTGTTCATGGGAATTGAGAGACCTTTCCGGGGGAGAGTGTACGGGGCGGCGGTGCCCCGGGAGCCGCGGGAAATGCGCGTTTCGCGGACCTCCGGCGGGCGGCGCCGGCGGGGTGGGCGGCGGCCGGTGTTTCGGGCCGCTTCGGGGAGCGATCCCGGTCCGAAGGACGGGCGCTCCCGGGGGGCGCTACGGGCTCTCTTCCCTTTAGACTCCCGGGAAAGTCCATGGAGCCCGATCACATTGTGGTGCGGGGCGCCCGGCAGCACAATCTCAAGAACATTACCGTTCGCCTTCCGAAGAAGCGCCTCGTTGTCCTGAGCGGGGTCTCGGGGTCGGGAAAGTCGTCGTTGGCGCTCGACACCCTCTACGCCGAAGGTCAGCGCCGCTACGTCGAATCGCTGTCCAGTTACGCCCGTCAATTCCTCGGGCAGATGGACAAGCCCCTCTACGACACGATCCAGGGGCTCTCTCCGACCATCTCGGTAGATCAGAAGTCGGCGAGCCACAACCCCCGTTCGACGGTCGGAACGATCACCGAGATCTCCGACTACCTGCGCGTGCTCTTCGCCCGGGTGGGGGTGGCCCATTGCCCGCGGTGCGGGCGCGCCGTCAGCCCGCAGACGGCCCAGGAGATCGTGGAGGAACTGGCGCACCTGCCGGCGGGCGCGCGGTTCCTCCTGTTGGCGCCGGTTCTGGAGAACCGGCGCGGCGAGTTCCGCTCCACCCTGGAGAGCATCCTGCGCCGCGGGTTCTCGAGAGCCCGGATCGACGGGGAGGTCCAGCTCATCGAGGAGGTCACCGCCCTCGACAAACGGAAGAAGCACAACGTCCAGATCGTCGTGGATCGGCTCACCCGCAAGGATCCGGCCGGCGAAGACTGGCGGGGCCGGGTCACGGACTCGGTCGAGACCGCCCTTCGCGAAGGGGACGGCATCGTGATCGCGGCCGTGGAGGGGGAGTCCCGCGACCGGATGTTCTCCGAGAAGAACGGTTGCCCGGACTGCGGCATCGGGTTTCCCGAGCTCTCACCGCAGCTCTTTTCCTTCAACAGCCCGCAGGGCATGTGCAAGGAGTGCAACGGCCTCGGCGCCCGGAGCGAGGTGGACGAGGACCTGGTGGTGCCCGATCCGCGTCTCAGCATCAACGAGGGCGCGGTGGCTTTCTGGGGCCGGTTCGCCGAGCGCGACGGCTGGGAAGCTACGGTGGTCCGGGGCGTGGCGAAGAAGTTCGCCGTGGATCTCGACCGTCCCTGGGCGCGGCTCGCCGCCGGCAAGCGGAAGGTCCTCCTGTGGGGAGCCGGCCGCGAGCGGATCCCCGTCAAGTACCAGCGAAGCTCCCGGGCGGTCCACTGGGAGGGAGTCCTCAACCTGCTGACCCGCCGGATGCGGGAAACCTCCTCCGACCGGGCGCGCCGCTACTACGCGCGGTTCTTCTCGAGCCGGTCCTGCCGTGCCTGCGGAGGGACCCGGTTGCGGCCGGAGGCGCTCGCCGTCAGCGTGGGTGACCGGACCATCGCGGACATTTCCTCGTTCGCCATCGAGGACGCGCTCGCCTTCATGGGAGACCTCGAACTGGAGGGCACGGCGCTCGTCATCGGGGCGGAACTCCTGAAGGAGATCCGGAACCGGCTCCGCTTCCTCGCCGACGTGGGGCTCGGCTACCTCTCGCTCGACCGGCTGGCGCCGAGCCTGTCCGGGGGAGAATCGCAGCGCATCCGGCTCGCCAGCCAGATCGGGTCCGAACTCACGGGGGTCATCTACATCCTCGACGAGCCGTCCATCGGGCTCCATCCGCGCGACAACGGAAAGCTGCTGGAGGCTCTCCACCGGCTCCGGGACATCGGCAACACGGTCGTGGTCGTGGAACACGACCGGGAGACCATCGAGGCCGCGGACCACGTGCTGGACTTCGGTCCGGGGGCCGGGGTTTACGGCGGCGAGGTGGTTGCGGAAGGGACCCCGGCCGAGATCCGGGACGAGCCGAAATCCCTGACGGGCCGCTATCTCCGCGGCGACCTCGACATTGCCGTGCCTCCGCGCCGGCGCTCTTCCCGGCATTCCATCCGGATCGTGGGGGCCCGCGCGAACAACCTGAAGGAAGTGGACGCCGCCTTTCCGCTGGGAGCCCTTACCTGCGTCACCGGAGTTTCGGGGGCGGGGAAGAGCACGCTGGTGTACGAGGTGCTCTACCGGGCGCTCGCCCGCGCGCTGCATCGCTCGGAGCGTCCGGTCGGGCGGCATTCGCACATCGAGGGGGTCGAACGGGTCGGACGGGTGGTGGACATCGACCAGTCCCCCATCGGCCGCACCCCGCGGTCCAATCCGGCGACCTACACGAAGGTGTTCGACGGCATCCGTTCGCTCTTCGCCGCGCTCCCCGCCGCCCGCGCCCAGGGCTACAAGCCGGGACGCTTTTCCTTCAACGTGCCGGGCGGGCGTTGCGAGCACTGCCAGGGCGACGGGGTGATCCGGGTGGAGATGCACTTTCTGGCGGATGTCTTCGTGACCTGCCAGGTGTGCGGTGGCCGGCGATTCAACGACCAGACCCTGACGGTGCGCTACCAGGGCCGCTCCATCGCCGACGTGCTCGACCTCACGGTGAGCGAGGCCGTCACCGTGTTCCGATCCCAGCCCGGCATCCTCCATATCCTGGAAACGCTCCAGGACGTGGGGCTCGGCTACATCCGCCTCGGGCAGCCGTCTCCCACCCTCTCGGGCGGGGAAGCGCAGCGGGTCAAGCTCTCGCGCGAGCTGGCGAAGCGTTCCACCGGCGACACGCTCTACATCCTCGACGAGCCCACCACCGGCCTGCACTTTGACGACATTGCCCGTCTCCTCCGGGTGCTCGACCGGCTGGTCGACGCCGGGAACACCGTGGTGGTGATCGAACACAACCTGGACGTGATCAAGACCGCCGACTACCTGGTCGACCTCGGGCCGGACGGCGGTGGGCGCGGCGGAGAACTCGTGGTCTCGGGGACCCCCGAGGCGGTGTCCCGGAACGCCAGGTCGTGGACCGGGCGTTATCTGCGCGAGATCCTCGAACCGGCGCCGGCGGCCCGGCGCGCTTCCTGAACGCGCCATGTACCGCAGCTATCGGACCGGGGTGGGTTTCGGCGGCGGGGCCATGCCGTCCGGCGTCAAGCAGCTCATTCTGATCACCGGCGGGGTATACCTGGTCCAGCTCCTGATCCCGGCGGTGACCGTGTACCTGGGGCTCTACCCGCCCGCGGTTCTCTCGCTCGAGGTGTGGCGCCTCTTCACCTACATGTTCCTCCATGGCGGGCTGTTCCACCTGCTGATGAACATGTTCGTGCTCTACATGTTCGGGTCGCAGCTCGAGCAGGTCTGGGGACGGCGCCGGTTCCTCCGCTACTACCTGCTCTGCGGCGTCGGGGCCGGACTCTTCGCGCTGTTGCCGCTGCCGGCGTTCTTCGACGCGCTGCACATCGGTGCTTCGGGAGCGGTCTACGGGCTGCTGCTGGCCTTCGGCCTCCTGTTCCCCTCGGCTCAGGTGTACCTGCTCGGGATTCTGCCGATGAGCGCGCGCCACATGGTGATCCTCTTCGGTTTCATTTCGCTCGCGGGTTCCCTTTCCGCAACCTCCGGCGGGGTCTCCCACATCGCCCACCTCGGGGGGCTGGTGGTGGGTTACGTGCTGTTGCGGCGCGACCGCCTGATTCCGACGCGCCGCTCCCGTTTGGGGGTCCTGTGGGACGACCTCAGACGCCGCCGGCGGCGCGCCCGGTTCGAGCGCTACTACGAAGAGCAGACGCGGAAACGGTCCGAAACCCTCCACTAACCCAAGTGCGGTGTCCCGCAAATCGCACGGCATGCCCGAGCCACGAGGAATGGAGGTTGGCCGGACGCCAACCTCCGTCCCTCGCGCTCAAGGGGTCTCCGCGGGGTTCTCGCCCCACTCCGGAAGCGACCTTGCGATGCATCCCGGCTGAACCGCTACGCTCGGTGTTCCGAATCAGTCGGAATACACTCGGTATTCCTCCCGATTCGCGCCTTGTCAGCCGGGTGCCGCCCCCACCGGGAGAACTGGGCCGCTCTCGGTGACTCGCACCATTTGCGGGACACCACACTAGCTCTGGCGGGTCCGGGCGGGTCGCCGTCGCACCTGAAGGAGCCGTAAAGGCCTTTGGTACGACCGCCCTTTGACTCGGTGGCGGCCGTCTTGTTACAAAAGGCAGTGCGCCGGCCCCGGCTGGCTCATGCGGTTTACCGTCGTGTCGCCTAGTGGGGCCGACCGAGGAGGCTGCTATGAGATTCCGCTTTGCACTCGCGGCTGCGGCCGCGTTCGCGCTCCTGATTGTCCCCGCGGGGTTGGCTCAGGATCCCCCTGCCGAAGAAGAGGAGTTGACCGAATCGCACGAGATCACCCTCGATAACGTGGGGGAGTCACTGGTGGTTCGGGGACGGATTGCCAGGACCGAGGCCAATCCCGTCCAGGGCGTCACGATCCACTTCGACCGCGCCCACATCGACTACCCCTTCCGGGTGTTCATACCCCGGGACAACCTCGGCGACTGGGAAGGCACGGACCCCGTGAAGGTCTACGCCAGGGGACGCATCATCAAGATCACCGGCGAGATCGAGGAACAGGGTGAGTTGCCCTATATCCGGGTCACCGAGCGCAGTCAGATCGAGATCATCCCCCGGACCCGCCGCAGGCGCAGGCGCCCGCGCGGCCCGGACCCGGCTGCGGTGATCCAGGCGGCCGCCGCCGTCTCCCGCGCCCACGCGGTTTCGCCCGCGGGCCGCTAGAACTTCGAACGGCGCCTTCGGCGACACCCGAAGGCCGCGCGCCGCCGGTTCCGGTTGCCCGTGCGGGCAGCCGGGATCGGTCGTGCCCGGGAGCCGGAAAGACTTGACTCGGGGCGTGGCGGCTCGCTAAAACACGGGTGCCGGTCCCGGCTCGCCACGAAGGGGCCGACCGAGGAGGGTGCCATGAGATCCCGCTCTACCATCGCGGCTGCGGCCGCGTTCGCGCTCCTGATCGCTTCCCCGCTGTTCGCGCAGGCGCCCCCGGCAGAGGAAGCGGTGGAAGTCGTCGGAGTCCGGGATGTGAACGCCGACCACGTCGGCGAGGAGATCACGGTTGGCGGCCGGGTCGTGGACGTCAGGCGGATTCAGGGGTCCGGCCTGCACATCTCCTTCATGACGAGTTTTCTGGTGCTCATCCCCGAAACGCACATGCATCTGTGGACGGGAGTGGACCCCATCAAGCGCTACAAGGGGCGGAATCTCCAGATCGCCGGCGAGGTCATGGAGGAGAACGACCAGTTGTTCATCGGCGTTACCGATCCGGACCAGATGAAGGTGATCCAGCGGCAGCGCCGCCGCCGCCGCTGAATCACGGCTGCCGGAGAGCTAGCTCGGATTTCTCATACTCACGGCCCGGGACGGACCGCAATGGGCCGTAACCCACTCTGTCGCGGTGGTTTCTCCACCAGGCGCCAGCCTGGACGCACCGACGGCGCGCAGCGTCGCGGAACCGCACCAGGCACATCGCCTTCA
>LXNJ01000450.1_pt1 | contig 29487 bp, 23 predicted proteins | sample 809081 | NCBI WGS metagenome assembly LXNJ01 (sample SAMN04870510, study PRJNA318959) | sponge metagenome | biome: sponge; feature: marine sponge reef; material: water | host: Petrosia ficiformis | place: Greece: Milos, Mediterranean Sea | collected 2013-05-29 | depth 5-7 m | reverse complement strand
CGGCGGCTCCTCACCGGGATGCCTGGCGCGTCGCTGGTTCCGCTCGGGCGACGTTCGCCGCCGCTCTCCCATGGCTAAGAAAAGCTCCGTTACCGTGGACATGGGCGTGGAAATCGCCGGACTGCGGCTGCCCACCCCCCTGATCGCCGCGAGCGGCACCTTCGGGTACGGCGACGAGTACCGGGAGGTGGCGGACTACGACTGCATCGGAGCGATTTCGGCCAAGGGGCTCTACCTGGAGCCCCGGAAGGGGTGCCCGCCCCCGCGGATCTGGGAGACCCCGTCCGGCATGCTGAACGCCATCGGCCTCCAGGAGGTCGGGATCCGGCGTTTCCTGGCCGAGAAGCTTCCGGCCGTTCGCGCGCTCGGGAAGATCGTCATCGCCAACATCTGCGGCAGTTCGCTCGAGGAATACGGCGAGTTGTCGAGGATCCTCGACCAGGCCGAAGGGGTGTCCGCCATCGAGGTGAACATTTCCTGCCCGAACGTCGCGGAGGGAGGGATCGAGTTCGGATGCGATCCGGACATGGCGGCGCGGGCCACGGAGGTGGTGCGCCGGGGTACGCGGCTCCCCGTGATTCCGAAGCTCAGCCCCAGCGCGAGCGACATGGCCGCGATGGCGCGGCGGGTCGCGGACGCGGGCGCCGACGCGGTGTCCCTCATCAACACGATCCCCGCCATGGCGGTGGACGTGGAGACCCGGCGCCCGCGCCTCGCGAACGTCGTTGGTGGACTGTCCGGCCCGGCAGTGCGTCCGATCGCGGTCCGCATGGTGTGGGAAGTGGCGCAGGGGAGCCGGCTTCCCGTGATCGGAATGGGCGGTATCGCGAGCGCCGAGGACGCCGTCGAGTTCCTGCTTGTCGGAGCGGCGGCGGTGCAGATCGGGACCATGAACTTCGTGGATCCCGGGGTCTGGCGGCGCACCTTCGACGGGCTCGCCGCCTACTGCCGGCGTCACGAGGTGGGCGCGGTTCGCGAACTGACCGGGGCGCTGCGGCCGGGGACCGCCGGATGACGGCTCCCCCCGCCGGTTGCGGCCCGGCGCCTCCGCCGAACCGCGATTGGGTGGCGGGGTCCGGCGCCGGTGAGCTGGTGGTCGCCGTCGATACCGCCTCCCTCGACGAGGCGCTCCGCCTTCGCGACGCCCTGGCGGGCGCGGCCTCGTTCTACAAGGTCGGGAAGGAACTCTTCACGGCGGCGGGACCGCGCGCCGTTTCCGAATTCGCCTCGGCGGGGCGGGTTTTTCTCGACCTGAAGTTCCACGACATCCCCGCGACGGTGGCCGGCGCGGTGCGGACCTCGGCAACGTCGGGGGCGAGCATCGTGGACGTCCATGCCTCCGGAGGAAGGCCGATGCTGGAGGCGGCGGCGCGGGCCGCCTCGGAGGCGCCGGCGCCGCCCCTGCTCCTCGCGGTGACCGTGCTGACCCACTTCGATCGGGAGAGCGCCGCCGAGGTGTACCCCGGAGTGTCCATTCGAGATCAGGTCCTGAACCTCGCCCGGCTCGCCCGGGCCGTCGGGCTGGACGGGGTGGTCGCCTCCGCCGCCGAAGCGGAAGCGCTCCGGGACACGTCTGGCGACGGCTTCGTGCTGCTGGTGCCGGGGGTCCGGCCCCGCTGGGCGGCGGACACGCACGATCAGCGGCGGGTCGCCACCCCCCGAGAAGCGGCGCGGCGAGGGGCGAACTACATCGTCGTCGGCCGAGCGATCACGCGGCATCCGGACCCCCGGGCGGCGGCGCTTCGCATCCGCGAGGAAACCGGGGGCTGATCCGGGTAACCGGAGTCTGGAAGGCGCCGCTACGTGGCCAATTCAGGAAGGCTGTCGTTGACTTCGGCGAGAGCGTTCCGATAGCCTCTCTCTGGCTCTGCATTCGCGTTCCGCCGGAGGGTTTCCCTGTGAGAAAAGCCATCGCCACCTTGCTGTTGCTGTCTCTAGCGACGGTCGCTCTCGGGTTCGCTGTTTCGGCGTGCTCCAAGCCGCCGCCACCGCCTCCGCCGCCACCCGAGGAACCGCCACCGCCACCACCGCCTCCGCCACCGCCACCGCCGCCACCGCCGCCACCGCCGCCACCGCCGCCGACGGAGCGCGACATCTATCTGGATACGGACATGATGGAGCTCCAGCAGAACCTTTCGGACGTGCACTTCGCCTACGACGAGTCCGAGTTGACCGATGCCTCCAGGAGCGCCCTGCAGGCGAACTCAGCCTGGCTGCAGCGGCCCCACGTCTCCGCCACCATCCAGATCGAGGGACACTGTGACGAGCGCGGCACCGTGGAATACAACCAGGCGCTCGGTGAGCGCCGGGCTCGCGCCGCCTACGACTACCTCGTATCGCTCGGGGTCCCGGACAGCCGGCTCGAAATGGTGAGCTACGGGAAGGAGCGCCCGCAGTGCACCGAGAGCGACGAGGACTGCTGGCAGCGGAACCGTCGCGCCCACTTCAAGATCACCGCGAAGTAGCGCTTCCGCTCCATAGAGCGTCCCCAGCGGCGCCCCCGGTCTTGCGGCTGCAAGACCGGGGGCGCTTTTTTCGTGTCCGGCCGTGGTGAGTTGAGGACGCGTGCACTCGTTGGCAGATGCTAGTCGGTCCCGGTTCGACGTCCGCCGGCTCCCCGTGTTGCGGGATCGCTGGCCGGCGTCTGCAGAAGTCCGTGACGTTTCATCTTCTCGTGGAGCGTCGTGGGGTTCAGCCGAAGTTCCTGGGCAGCCCGTTTCTGGTTCCCACCCGTGCGCCGGAGCGCCCGTTCGATGAACGTCTTCTCGATTCCGGCAATCACTTCCTTCAGTGAGCGGGTGCCGATGTCCCCGGCCGGTGGCGTTGCTCCCTCGGGTGTGGGGCAGAGCGTCTCGGGCAGGACTGCGCCGGAAAAACGGGACACCCGGGCGGTGGCCACGGCGCTCTCCACCCACATGCGGAGTTCGGCCGTGTTTCCCGGCCAGTGGTAGCTGCCGCAGGCCGCTACTGTCGCTCCGGAGATCCCGAACGGCGGTTCTCCCGAGGTCTCGCCGCTCTGCTTCAGAAAATGCAGCAGCAGGGCGGGGATGTCCTCCCGGCGTTCCCGCAGTGGAGGGATCCGGATGGCCGCGGTTTCCAAACGCCGGAACAGTCCTTTGGAGAAGGTGCCGGCCCGTACCCTCCCCGGGAGGTCGGGGCTGGCGGAAACGAGAAGGCGAAACGGCGGGGGGCGGCGAACGGCGTCATCGAGAATGGCCTGATCCCCCGGACGCAGGCGCTCCGCGCCACTCAGATAGAGGCTCCCTGCCCGCAAATCGTGCATCCCCGCGGCCGGCTCACGGTCGCCGCGCCTGAGTTGCGCGAGGATGGGCCCGAGTCCTCCCGCCGGAAGGCTGGCGGCGTGGAGCGGCACGAACGGAAGCGACGATTGCCGGCCGAGTCGGTGAATGAGCTCTGCGGCCAGGCGCCGGCCACTGCCCGGTTCCCCGACGATGAGGACGGGGCCGTCGGAAAAGGCGGTCGTGGTGAGGGCGCTGCGAATCTCGGCGGCCTCGCTTGAGCACCCCACCCAGTCCTCGAGGCGGGTCGCGGCGCGAAGCTCGTCCCGCAGAATGCGGTTTTCGCGCAGCAGACTGCGATACCCCATTTCTGCTTCGAGCGCGGTCAGCAACGACTCGCGCTGGACGGGGGCGGGCACCGTCCGTGGGCGTGCCGGTCCGAGTCCCGTGAAATCGGGCCGGGAAGTCTTCGCGCCGGCGAGCAGGACGGTTGCTGCCTCGGGGCTGACCTCCCGGAGCAATTCCATCGTCTCGCCCACGGGTTCCGCCGTGGCGCCGGCATCGAGGATCACCACCGAGGCGTTCCGCAAACGCTCCTCGGCGTGCTCCGCGCGAATCGACGGTATGCGGTCGACGCGCCAGGACTCGTCGGTCAGAAACTGGGCCGCATCACGCGCCGGTTGGCTGTCGCCCACCACGATCGCAAACCGGTCGCTGGCGGCGAAAGGCGTTCTCTGGGCGAGGACGGGCGCGGCGAGGGACATGGGGACACGGGGCGAGCCCGGGCCCCTTCCTTCGCGACTCCCTCGCCCGCCTGAGGCCCAAAGCCCGGAAAGGCTTCCGAATCAGAAAAACGATCTCAGCGGAAATTGGTTCCGCCGAATGTAGCCTCGGTGGCTTGGCGGGCCTCGGTCGCTACCTCCAGGAAATACGCGTGAATGCGGGTGTCGTCGGTCAGTTCCGGGTGGAAGGTGGTGGCGAGCACGCGTCCCTCCCGGACGAAGGCCGGCGCTCCCCGCCACTCGGCGAGCACCTCGACACCCGGGCCGGCGCCGCTGATGACCGGACCCCGGATCATGACCAAAGGCAGATCCGGCTCACCCAGCGCGGAACAGGCACAGGCTCCGACGTGGCTCTCCAACTGGCGGCCGTACCCGTTGCGCTGGATTTCGATGTCGAGAAGCCCGAGTGACTCCTGAGCCGGGTTTTCGACCGTCCGGGCAAGGAGAATGGCGCCGGCGCAGGTTCCGTAGAGGGCGCCTCCGTCCCGGTGGAAGGCGCGGAGGGGATCGAACAGGTCCTCCTCGAGGAGGAACTTCAGCATGGTCGAGCTCTCGCCGCCCGGGATGATCAGCCCGTCGAGCCCTTCGAGGGCCGGAGCCCGGCGGACCTCCACCGCTTCGATCCCAAGACGCCGCAGGGCGGCGGCGTGGAGCGCAAAGCTCCCCTGGAGCGCAAGCACCCCGATACGCGGCGGGGGGACCGGCCGGGCACGGCCGGCCGTCGGCTCGGGAATCGATCCCATCTTCACCTCGGCAATTGCGATGTCGTACGCCATCCCGACGTGCGCGGCCCGGCCGGTCGGTTGGGACCGGCGCGGTCGAACCCGGGTCCAGCGGGCCCTGGGGTTACGGCAGCAACGGCAGTATCTAGTTCCCGCGGGTCTGCAGCAACTCTTCCTCCGGCATCGTGGCGATATCGAGTCCCCGCATCGGCTCCCCGAGACCCATCGAGACCTCGACCAGCATGGCCGGGTCGCGGTAGTGGGTCACCGCCTTCACGATGGCCTTGGCCCGTTGCTCGGGGTCCGTTGACTTGAAAATTCCGGATCCCACGAAGACCGACTCCGCTCCGAGCTGCATGCAGAGCGCGGCGTCGGCCGGGGTCGCCACCCCGCCTGCCGCGAAGTTCGGCACGGGGAGGCGCCCGTCGCGGGCCACCATCCGCACGATCTCGTAGGGAGCGCGGAGTTCCTTGGCGGCGGACATGAGTTCGTCGTCGGTCAGAATCGTGAGACGGCGGAGTTCGTTTCCGATCTGCCGCAGGTGCCGGACGGCTTCCACGATGTTGCCGGAGCCGGCCTCGCCCTTGGTGCGGATGAGCGCGGCCCCCTCGCCGATCCGGCGGAGCGCCTCTCCCAGGTTGCGGCAGCCGCACACGAAGGGGACCTCGAAGGCGTGCTTGTCGATGTGGTTTTCCTCGTCGGCCGGGGTCAGCACTTCGCTCTCGTCAACGAAGTCCACTCCCATCTCCTGAAGGATCTGGGCTTCCACGAAGTGGCCGATGCGCACCTTGGCCATGACCGGGATGCTGACCGCCTCGATGATCTCCCGGATCTTCTCCGGGGAGGACATCCGGGCTACGCCGCCGTCCCTGCGGATATCGGCCGGGACGCGCTCGAGGGCCATGACGCTCACCGCGCCGGCGTCTTCTGCAATCCGTGCCTGATCGGCATCGGTGACATCCATGATCGCGCCGCCCTTGAGCATGTCGGCGAGACCTGTCTTCAGTCGGAATTCAGTACTCATTCCAATCTCCTGAACGGACCTGGACGTCCGTCGAAATGGTTGTCGGGTTCTCCTCGTCGGTGGCCGGTCAGGCCGTCACCCGATCGGGAACTCTACAGCCTGCGGAGGGGGTCACGTGAGCACCGGGAACGAAGAGGCGTCCGGCTGACAAGACGCGCCAGGGAGGAATAGCGGGCGTATTCCGACCGCAGCGCAACGATGAGGGCCGCGCTGCGGCCCGGTTCAGCCGGGATGCATCGCTGTTCGCTTCCCGAGCGGGGCGCGAGCCCCGCGGAGACCCCGGAGCGAGAGGGATCGGGGACGGGTTTACCCGGCCTTTATCCCTCTTGGCTCGGGAATGCCGCGAGACCTCCTCCGCAGGCTGTTGCTTCCCCACGTCTTGTGAATGCGGACGAAAGCGATGCCTCCGATGATCAGGACCGCCCCGATGATCTTGGCCGTCTGCAGGGTCTCTCCGAGCCACAGCCAGGAGATCAGAACGGAAGGAATGGGGAGGACATTCGAATAGACGCCGGTGAGCGTCGGCCCCACCCGTCCCGTCGCGTACACCCACAGCATGTTGCCGACGGCGATGGCGGCGATGCCGGAAACGAGCGCGGCGTACCACCACTCCGCCGGCGCCCCCTGGAAGTCCGCCAGGGTCAGCAGGAAGGGGCTGGGAAGGAGCAGCAGAACCGAGGCAACCGCCGAACTCCAGGCGGTCACCCGCAGGGCGCCGTACTTGCGGACGAGCGCCGCTCCCCGAACGGTGTACACCGCCCAGCCGATCATGGCGCCGAAGAGCAGGAGGTTGCCGAGATGGGCGCTCAGGTTGGGCTCGGCCCCGGAAACGAAGGCGATCCCGGCCATGGTGAGAATGAGGCCCAGCGCGGTGTGTTGGCAGAACCGTTCGACCCGCGTCACCCACGCCAGGACGGCGATCACGACCGGGGTGAGGCCGAGGATGAGCGCCGAACTCGTGGCTGAGGAGGCGTCCGTTCCGTGGATGAACCCGACCTGGAAGACCACGTGACCGGCCACGCCCAACAGGAACACCTGCCCGGCGTCGCGCCACTCGAACCTCCTGAGCGCCGGAGTCCGGCTGACCGCGAAGAGGAGGATGAGGGAGGCGGGGATCAGCCGCGCGAGGTTGAAGGCGTAGGGGTCCCCCAGCCCGACTCCGTACTTGACGATGCTGAGGCTGGCCGCCCAGGCCAGGATTACGACGGCGAGCGCCGCTTCGGCGCGCGGGAACGCCGACCCACCGCCGTCACCGCTCCCCGGAGAGGAGCGAAACGAGCCGCCGCGACCCGTGTCCTTCGGCGTTCCGGACGCGGCGGCTGGCTTCAACTCGGCGCCCGGCGGGTCGGGATCACATCATCCGGCGGACGATGCGGTCGCGCTGTTCCTGGGTGATTGCCTCGGGAACGTGGGACACCGGGGGAGCCCCACCTTCGAGGATCGGCTCGAGCGCGTGCAGCGACGGGACGTTCTGATCCTGGTAGAAGAGCCCGGTGTAGATCCTTTCGTCCCACTCCATGGCCCGTTCGCAGGCGGACTTCCAGTCCGAGGGGTCGTGCCCCTCATCCTCCAGCGGCGAGACCCGCTGACGGAAGAAGTCGTAGGTGTTGTCGCGGTTGAAGGTGACGCACGGACTGAAGACGTCGATCACCGCGAAACCCGGGTGCTCGATGGCGCCCTTGATCAGCCGGACCAGCTGCTTGATGTTTCCGGAGAATCCGCGTCCCACGTAGGTGGCGCCGTTCATGACGGCCGAGGTGATCGGGTTGATCGGCCGCTCGATGTTCCCGAACGGAGTGCTCTTGGTCTTCATGCCCACGCTGCTGCTCGGGGAGACCTGTCCGGTGGTGAGCCCGTAGATCTGGTTGTTCATCACCAGGTAAGTGAGGTCCACGTTGCGGCGGGCGGTGTGGGTGAAGTGGTTGCCGCCGATCCCGTAACCGTCTCCGTCGCCACCCGTCACCAGCACGGTGAGGGTCTGGTTGGCCATCTTCACCCCGGTCGCTACGGCGAGCGCCCGCCCGTGCAGGGTGTGCATGCCGTAGGCGTTGAAGTATCCGGGGAAGTTCGAGGAACAACCGATGCCGCTCACGCACACGATCTGGTGCGGGGAAAGGCCGAGTTCGGCCACCGACATCTGGGTGGCGCGCAGGAGGGCGAAGTCGCCGCAGCCGGGACACCAGTCCGGGTCAACCTTCCCCTTGAAGTCTTTTGCTTTCAGTGGGGTGGCCAGCGGCTTTTCCCTGAGGTCGATAGTCATGCGGTCTCCTGTGTGTGTCTCGGCGGACGGGCGGCTAGACGATGATTTCCTGGTCCGGTACGAACACCCCGCCGGGCACATCGCCCGCGAGGTGGGCCCGGACTCCGTCCGCGATGTGGTGCGGCATGAAGGGCTCGCCGTCGTACTTGCGGATGTGGCCGTCGGCGGTGATGCCCGTCTCACCCCGCAGGAATCGGTGGAACTGTCCCGAGTGGTTGTTCTCGATGATGAGGGTCTTCCGCGCCCCGGAAATCGCCTCGGCGACGGCTTCGCCGTGGAACGGCAGGATCCACTTCACGGCGATCCGGTTGACCTTCACGCCGTCCGCCTGGAGCTGCTCCATCGCTTCCTCGATAACGCCGGCCGTGGAGCCCCAACCCACCAGGGTGACCTCCGCGTCCTCGTCTCCTTCGATTTCCGGAGCGGGCACCCGCGAGAAGTAGTCGTCCAGCTTGCGGGCGCGCTTTTCGACCATCTGGCGGCGCTTGATGGGGTTGGTGAACTCGTCCGAGATCAGGATGCCTTCCTCGTCGTGCTCGTCGGTGGCGACCACGTGGACGTGGCCGGGAACCCCGGGAACGGCGCGCGGGGAGATGCCGTCCTCGGTGTCGAGGTAACGGTTGTAGGGGCCCGAGTCACCGTTCGCTTCGCGGATCAGCTTCCCGCGCTCGATGGGCGGGGACATGTCGATCTCCTTCGGCGGCACGCTGAAGGTGCCTTCGGAGATGAGGAGATCCGAAAGGACAATCGCCGGGCACTGGTAGCGATCGATCAGGTTGAACACCTCTCCGATGCAGTTGAAGGCGTCGTGGGCGTCCTTCGGGGCAACCACGATGCGTTCGAAATCGCCCTGACTGGCTCCGAGGGCCTGCCAGAGATCTCCCTGTTCGGTCTTGGTAGGCACTCCGGTCGAGGGGCCCGCGCGCATGACGTTGATGAAGCACACCGGGATCTCCATCATGGCCGCCGATCCGATGGCCTCGGTCATGAGGGCGAAACCGCCGCCGGAGGTTGCGCACATGGTGCGGGCGCCGGTATGGGCCGCCCCTACCGCCATGTTGGCCACTCCGATCTCGTCTTCGACCTGGCGCACCATGATGCCGAGTTCGCGCGCGTTCTTGGCCATCCAGTGCAGGACCCCCGTCGAGGGGCTCATGGGATAGGCGCAGTAGAACTTGACCCCGGCGGCCGCCCCGCCCATCGCGAGGGCATCGTTTCCGGTCCAGACCGCGAGCGGTTCCGGGTTCTCGGGGAGCGGGTCGGCGAGCGGAGTGAAGTTGGCGCTCGAGAATTCGTAGCCGGCGCGGGCCACCGCCACGTTCGAGGAGACCACCGCCTCGCCCTTGCGCTGGAACTGGAGCGTGAGCGCCGACTCGAGGACCTCGAAGTCCAGCCCCAGGACATGGGCGATGACGCCCAGCGCGGCGGTGTTCTGCGCCAGCTTGTTCTTGGCATCCCCGGTGAGTTCGCCCACCGGCATCCCACACAGGTGCACGCCGTCCTGATGCTCGCCGGGAGTGACGTTGTCGGCGTTGTACACCGCGTACCCGCCGGCTCCGAGGTGACGCAGGTGCCGCGTCATGGTGTCCTGGTTCAGGCAGAGGAGCAGATCGATCCGATCTCCGTGGGATGGCGCTTCCCGATCCCGGACCCGCATGGTGAGGAAGATGTGTCCGCCGCGGATGATCGACTGATAGGCGTTGTAGGCGTTGAGGTGAAGCCCACGGCGAACGAACATCCGGGCAAGGATGTTGCCGGGCGTGGCGATTCCCTGCCCGGCGGCACCCCCGATGGCGATGGAGAAGTCGAAACCTTGTGGCATGTGCGAGTGCGGGACCTTCTTTTGCTGATGCGCTCTGAAAGAGTTCCTTACCGGACGCCCCCGGCCATTGCGGTTTCCGGGCAGTGTCCGGTTTTCCCCAAGAGCGAGCGGGCGGCGCGAAGTAAGCCGAAAAATTGTATCACCGGGCGGCTTTCGGCCCCTGGACGGGAAGCGTGGGAAAGGGGTTCGAGAGGCGGTCCGCCGCGCCCGGTGGTAGCGCCTCGGTTCAAAACGCCAGGGCGGCCGACGTGAGCAGGCGGGATGCAAACCCGGTGACACTGCTCGGCCGGGACCTCGGGGATGCCCTCCCCAAGAAGCGCCTGGTGGTCCCCGGCTGCGGTGATCCGATGGGGAAGACAGGAGATAATCGCTGCCCTTGAGCCCGGGCCGCGGCGCAAGTCTCCGGAGCCCCTCCGGTTCGTTGACGAGCGAGGTGAGCCACGCGTCTGACGCCGCGGATGCCGTCGAACGTGTCGGTTGAAGCCGGGCCGCGAGCGGAAGAAGCGCGGTGGATCCGAAGAACCTGCCGGCGAGGGATCGGATACGGAAGGAAATTGGCGACGGAGGCGGGGCGGGCGCGCTACGCGAGACGCAAATGGCTGTCCGAGACGCCGAACGGCTCGATCAGGGAAGTGCTCGGCTTCCGCCGTTTCAGCCTCCGCGGGCTGGCGAAGGTGCGGGCTGAGGGGAACCCGGTCTGCCTGGCGCGGAACGTCAGGGGATCGGAGCCTTGACCATCGCCCGGCGGTGCCGGGCGCACCCGCTCCGGTAACGCAAGACTCCTGGAGCGCAGACTCCTGGCGCCAACAGGATTCTGGTAGCATCCGGCTTATGCCAGAGGCGAATGCGGCCCTCCGGTTCTGATGATCCTGGCGGTTACGGGGTCACACTGGACCCCCCACAGGGGCGTTGCAGGCCTGCGTGAGCCGATGGCCCGGCTTGAAGGCGTCATGGAGACACTGCTGAAGAAGGGCTCCGCACCGCAAATCGCTCTAGTCTCGAAAGGAAGGAGATCGTGATGTCCGTTCTTCACACAGTTCTTGTTGTTGTCCTGGCCGGAACGATGGCCCTTCCCATCGCCGGAAGTCGATTCGCAGATCTGGCTCATGAGGCCGGAACCCGGGTCCGCTTGGCTCAGACGTCCAATGAAGAACTCCGTAGCCTTTGCTATGCGGATGCGGAGCGGACTCTTCAGGACTGTCAGGAAGCTGAGCGCGAGAACTGCGCGGGAATCTATGAACAGGAGCGGCGCGTGTGCCTGGCGCGGTTCCCGCTACCCCGACCAGTAGACGGAGGCCCGAATCTCCTTCTCGTCTTTACGATCCTGATCGTGTCGGGGTTCTTGCTCTATTCCTATGCTTCCGGAGGGGATGACGCCGAGGAATTCTGAACCCCTGACGACCGGTCCAGGAGGTGATACGCGCCCTGCGGCGTGATCGCCAAACACCGTCCACATCGCCCGGATCGCGACCGGCGAAATCGAAGTCCCGGCGCGGGAAAAAGGAGCACCGGGTCTCGGTTGCCCTCAAGATCACGAAGGCGCCGCGCTGCCGCGGTGGACGGGCTGCCGAGCCGATCACCATGGCCCGCGAGGGTCAGGACTGACTCCGGTCTTCCACTGGAGAGTGAGACCGGCGGGATTCGAACCCGCAAGTCCAGGGGGAGGACGGCTTCCCAAGCCGCTGCGTACACCAAATGTGCCACGGCCTCCCCGCGATCCCGTGGCTCCGGGTCGAAGGGCATACGGCACCCTCCGGTGCAACCAGACTGGGACCCCGTTTCCTTGCTCAAACTACCCGAGCGCCATATCCCTTGGGCCCGTACACTCCGTTGACAAGCGGTCGTGCGCGCGCCTAGTATGGGCGACTCCCTGCGTCACTACGGCAACCGCCGCCGGGCCCTGAGGGTTCATGGAGAGTGTCGGGCGGGGTAAGAGGGGTCTTCGGAGCGGGTGGTTTTCCCGTGCGCCCGAACGCCCCCGACCAACCAAGAGGTTTTTCTGCTTAATGAGAGAGGGTATGCCCGAAACGGATGAGGGAGCGGCCGCGGTGGCGGTCGCTGGTGAGGTAGCGGCGGAACCGGCTCCCGCCGCCATAGCCGGGGAAACGACCGAGACCCCGGCCGAAGCGGCGGTCACGGAGGCCGCCCCTGAAGAAGACGGGGCCGCGGAGGTTCCGGAAGCTGCAGGCTCCGCAAGCAACGGAGCCGCGGCGTCGCAGAACGGCGGAACGTCGGCGGTTTCGGCGGAGGAGGCAGCGGAATTCGAAGCCTTCCTCGATCAGTACGAGACTCATCTGGTGGAAGGGGACATCGTCACCGGGACCGTTCTCCACATGACGGACGCCGACGTCATCGTGGATGTCGGTTACAAGTCCGAGGGCATCATCCCGCTCGACGAGTTCAAGGATGTCGACGGGAACGTCCGGGTGCGGGAAGGGGACGAGATCGACGTCCTCGTCCAGCGTGCCGACAACCGCCGCGGCCACCTCGTGCTCTCGCATCGCAAGGCCGAGAAGATGAAGGTCTGGAACCAGATCGAGGACGCGTTCGAGAAGCAGACGCCGGTCCGCGGCCGGGTCGTTGACCGGATCCGCGGCGGCCTCGAGGTGGACATCGGGGAAATCGGAGTACGCGGTTTCCTTCCCGGCTCGCAGGTGGATCTCCGTCCCGTGCGAAACCTCGGCAGCTACAAGGGCCGCGAACTCGAGCTGCGGGTCATCAAGCTGAACAAGCGCCGGGGCAACATCGTACTCTCGCGCCGGGTGGTTCTCGAAGAAGAGAAGACGAAGACCCTCGCCGCGCTCGAAGTCGGGCGCGTTTTCCGCGGCGAAGTCCGCGATCTCACCGAGTACGGCGCCTTCGTGGACATCGGCGGGATTTGCGGTCTGCTCCACATCCGGGAAATGTCCTTCCGCCGGCTGGAGCATCCCTCGGAGCTCATGAAGGTGGGCGACCAGATCGAGGTCGTCATCCTCCGCTTCGATGCCGAAGCGGAACGGGTCTCACTCGGCTACAAGCAGCTCAACGTGGATCCCTGGACCACGGCCCACGAGCGCTACTCGGTGGGAACGCGGGTCCGCGGAAAAGTGGTCAGCATCACCGACTACGGCGCCTTCATCGAGATGGAACCCGGAGTCGAGGGCCTGATCCACGTCAGCGAGATGAGTTGGAGCAGCCGCACCAAGCATCCCTCGAAGCTGCTCTCCAAGGGTGATTTCGTGGAGGCGATGGTGCTCCGCGTTGACTTCAAGGCCCGCCGTATCAGCCTCGGCCTGAAGCAGGTGGAACCGAACCCGTGGCCACGGCTTGCCGAGCAGTACCCGATCGGTTCGAGGCTCACCGGCACGGTGCGGAAGTTCACCGATTTCGGGGCGTTCATCGAAGTGGACAACTCGATCGACGGGTTGATTCACATCTCCGACCTGAGCTGGAACAAGCGGATCAATCATCCTTCCGAAGTCCTGAAGGTCGGCGACTCGGTCGAGACCGTGGTGCTCAGCATCGACCCGGAGAACCGCCGCCTCTCGCTCGGACTCAAGCAGCTTTCCGATGACGCCTGGGAAGGCTTCTTCACCCGGCATCAGGAGGGCGATCTGGTGGATGGCACCGTGATCCGCTTCGCGGACTTCGGCGCGTTCGTGCAGATCGAGGAAGGGATCGAGGGCCTGTTGCGCCTGAACGATATTGACGAGCCACCGCCTTCCAAGGCGGAGGAACGGCTGCACCTGGGGCAGCCGCTCAAGTTGCGGATCGTCCGGCTCAGCCGCGATGATCGGAAAGTGGGACTCTCGCTCAAGGCTGCCGAGGAGGGCTATTCCCGACACGGCGAAACGGGTGAGGTGTCCGTCAAGATCGGAGACGTTTGGAAACGGTGAACGACACAGCGATTACCCGTGCACGCCTGGCCGCCGAGGTTTCGGAGGCCACCGGGATTACGCGCCGTGAAGCCGATCTCATCGTGGAGACGGTTTTCGACTCGATTGCCGGGGCTCTCCGTTCCGGAGACGAGGTGGAGATTCGCGGATTCGGCAGTTTCCGTTTGCGCAGCCGCAAGGCGCGCCTCACTCGCAATCCGCGAACCGGGGAGCAGATCCTGGTGCCCCCCAAGCGGGTGCCCTTCTTCCGGGCGGGGAAGGCGCTGCGTGACCGTCTGAATCGGGAACCGAGCGAAGAACCGCTGGGGGCGTCCTAGGACCCTGCGCCGCAGAATGCGGCGCAGGATCCTCAGGAACGCCGGCTTCAGCCGGCACCCGCGGCCCGCGAGGGCCGCGGAATGTCCAACCCTACCCGCCCTCACGGCAGCAACGTCTCTGGGAACGCCGTCGCGCCACTCGATCGCACTGACGGGAAGGGGCTCGCGGTCCCTCGCGGCGCCTCCCGCCTTGGCTCGATGAGTGCTACGGTTTCCGAAGCGGCGTTGCCGAGCGCCATCGTCGCGTGGTGGCGTCGCGGACATCCAGGTTGAGCATGCGAGTCACTCTTTCCCCGGCCGGGGCTGAGCCGTCGCGGATCCCCTTCGATCCGTTGGCGGAGCTTCCGCTCCGCTTCGTCACCGGGACCGCGCTGTTCGATGGCCACGACGCTTCGATCCACGTCTTCCGCCGCCTCCTGCAGCGTGGGGGAGCCGAGGTCGTTCATCTGGGCCACAACCGCGGCGCCGGAGAGATTGCCGCCGCCGCCCTCGAGGAAGACGCGGACGCCATCGCGGTGTCCTCCTACCAGGGCGGACACAACGAGTTCTTCCGCTACCTGGTGGACCTGCTCCGGGAGGCGGGGCGAGGCGACGTCCGGGTATTCGGGGGCGGTGGCGGCGTAATACGGCCTCATGAGGCCGCCGCCCTGGAGGCGTACGGGGTCGCGCGGATCTATTCCCCGGGGGACGACCGGGTAATCGGCATCGAAGGCGTGGTGGACGACATGCTGCGGGACGCCGGTGAGGCGCGCGCCACCCGTTCCCAGACACCCTTCGACGAACTTGTCGCGGATCTCGCCGGGGACGATCCGCTTCGCAAGAGCGGCGCGGCGGCCCGCTTGATCAGCTTCGCGGAGAACGAAGGGCTGGAGGCCGCCGACCGGGCGGCGCTCTCGGAGCTCGTCGGGTCGCCCGCGCCGGTGCTGGGCATCACGGGTACGGGCGGCGCCGGCAAGAGTTCGGTCCTTGACGAGTTGCTGCTCCGGTTCCGGGCCGAGCGCCCGGATGTGGGTTCCGGACCGGTCAGCCGCATCGGCGTTCTCGCCGTGGATCCCTCGAAGCGGCGCACTGGCGGCGCGCTCCTGGGAGACCGCATCCGGCTGAACGCGATCGCCGGCACGGACATCTTCGTCCGCAGCGTGGCGACCCGCCGTTCGGGCACCGAACTCGCGACCGTCGTGGATGACGCGCTTCTCATCCTGCGAGCCGCCGGCTGCGGTGTCCTCGTGGTGGAGACTGGTGGGATCGGACAGGGTGACTCGCGGATCGTGGACATCAGCGATTTCTCGCTCTACGTGATGACGTCCGACTACGGGGCCGAGAGCCAGCTCGAAAAGATCGACATGCTGGACCTGGCCGACGCCATAGCCCTCAACAAGGCTGACCATCCGGGAGCCGAAGACGCCCTCTTCGCCGTGCGCCGCGCGTTCCAGCGGGCTCGTTCGCTGCCGCGCCACGCTCCGGCGCCGGTGCTGCCGACGGTGGCGAGCCGGTTTGCGGATCCCGGGATCGACCGGCTCTACGCGGTCGTGCGTGACGGGCTGGCCGGAGCGGATACGGCGCTTCCATCGCCGCCGAGCGAGCGTCCGGACGATCTGCTCGCCGGAGTGCGCCTCATCCCGCCGGCGCGGGCCGGCTATCTGGCCGAGCTCGCCGACACGTTACGCGGCGAAAGGGATCGGACCGCCGCCGAGGCGCAGAGGGCCGGAAAGATCGAGCACCTCGAAGCGGCAGTCGCCGACCTGCGGGCCGGAGGTGCGGACGCGGCCGCGGAAGCCGTCGAAGCGCGCCTCGCCGAGGCTCGCGACGAACTCGATCCTGAGAGCCGCGAATTGCTGACCAACTGGCCCGATCTGGTAGCCCGCTATCGGGCGCCCCGGTACCAGGCTCAGGTCCGGAATCGGGTGCGCGAATACGGGACCCATCGGGAGACGTTGTCCGGTACCCGGCTGCCGCGGGTCGCCCTGCCGCACTTTGGCGCTCAGGGCGACACGCTGCGCTTTCTGCTCGACGAGAACCTGCCCGGCCACTATCCGTTTACCGCCGGCGTCTTCCCGTTCCGGCGGGAGGAAGAGAGCCCGCGGCGGCAATTCGCGGGAGAAGGCGGGCCCACCCGTACGAACCGCAGGTTCCACCTGCTCGCGGAATCCGAGGACGCCACGCGGCTCTCGGTGGCCTTCGACAGCGTGACTCTTTACGGGGACGACCCGGCCCGGCGGCCGGACATCTTCGGCAAGATTGGCGAGGGGGGTGTCTCCATCGCGACCCTCGACGACATGTGCGAGATGTTCCGGGGGTTCCGCCTCACGGATCCGGCGACCAGCGTCTCGATGACGATCAACGGTCCGGCGCCGGTGATCCTCGCGATGTTCCTGAACGCCGCGGTACTCCAGGAGGTGCGGCTGTTCGAGGACGAGCACGGACGGGCGCCCTCGTCCGACGAGTACGAAGCGTTGAAGGCCCGCACCCTCCAGGCGGTGCGCGGCACGGTGCAGGCCGACATCCTCAAGGAGGACCAGGCCCAGAACACGTGCATCTTTTCCACCGGCTTCGCGCTCAGGCTGATGGGGGACGTTCAGGAGTACTTCATCGAGCGCGGGGTCCGGAATTTCTATTCGGTCTCCATCTCGGGCTACCACATTGCCGAAGCCGGAGCGAACCCCATCACCCAGCTCGCCTTCACCCTGGCCAACGGCTTCACCTACGTGGAGTACTACCTGGCCCGGGGGCTCCCGGTGGACGCCTTCGCTCCGAACCTCTCCTTCTTCTTCAGCAACGGCCTCGACCCCGAGTACGCGGTGATGGCCCGCGTCGCCCGGCGAATCTGGGCGCGGGCCATGAAGCTCCGCTACGGCGCCGGGGAGCGGAGCCAGAAGTTCAAGGTCCACATCCAGACCTCGGGCCGTTCCCTGCACGCCCAGGAAGTCCAGTTCAACGACATCCGGACCACGCTTCAGGCGCTTATCGCCACGAACGACAACTGCAACTCGCTCCACACCAACGCCTACGACGAGGCCATCACGACGCCCACTCCGGAGTCGGTGCGGCGCGCGGTCGCCATCCAGAAGATCATCCGCGCCGAGTTCGGCATGGCCTGGAACGAGAACCCGCTCTCGGGTTCCTTCATCGTCTCCCAGCTCACCGACCTGGTCGAAGAAGCGGTGCTCACCGAGTTCGATCGCCTCAACGCCCGCGGCGGCGTGCTGGCGGCAATGGAGCGCCAGTACCAGCGAAACAGGATTCAGGAGGAATCGCTGCTCTACGAAACGCGGAAGGACTCCGGCGACATCCCCATCATCGGGGTAAACACCTTCCTGGCGGAGCCGGAGGACGACTCGCCGGAGCAGGTCCCTCTCGCGCGCGCCACCAACGAGGAAAAAGAAGCGCAGGTGTTGCGGGTGGAGGCTTTCCGGCGGCGCCACGCGAAGGAGGCGCCGGAGGCGCTCCGGCGGCTCCAGGAAGTGGCGCGTTCGGGCGGCAACGTGTTTTCCGAGCTGATGGAGACCGTGAAGGTGGCGAGCCTTGGTCAGATCACCGGGGCGCTCTACGAGGTCGGCGGCCGTTACCGCCGGGCGATGTGAGCGGCGCCGCCAGCGGCTCCCCGAGCGCGACGGCGGCAAGCCCGCCGTACCGCATCCTGGTCGCGAAGCCGGGCCTCGACGGACACGACCGGGGCGCGCTGGTGGTGGCGAGGGCGTTGCGCGACGCCGGATTCGAGGTCATCTACACGGGGCTCAGGAGAACTCCGGAGGAAATTGTCGAGGCGGCGCTTCAGGAGGACGTCGAGGCGGTTGGCGTCTCCATTCTCTCGGGGGCCCATCGCCCGCTGGTGCGCCGGATCCTGGATGGGCTGTCCGAACGCGGCCTCGGGGACGTTCCCGTCTTTGTCGGCGGGCTGATCCCCGACCGGGACGTCGGATATCTCCGCGAGATGGGAGTTGCCCAGGTATTCGGACCCGATACCCCGACCTCCGAGGCCGCCCGGACGCTCGGGTCGCGGCTCGCCGAGCTCCGCCGCCGGCGCTCCGCCCCGTAGCTGACGCCTTGCCCAGCGGAGGCATGGAACCCGCGGCAGCCGTTCCGGACCCGGCTGTCACTGCGCCCCCCCGTTCCGGAGGGACACCCGGGTCGTTGCTGGCTGCCACCCTCGGCGCCAGCCGCACGCGGCCGGCGCCCTTTGTCGGTGCCTGGGGGCGGGTCCCGTCCACGAACGAAATCGCGAAAGCGGTGGCGCTTGATACGGGGACGGCCCACTGCGCCGGAAGCGTCTTCATCGCCGAATCGCAGACTCACGGGAAGGGCCGCTTCGGGCGAACCTGGGTCTCGCCGCCCGGCGGGCTCTACCTGAGCGTCCTCGTCGAGCCTCCCGTGGCGTCCGGTGAGCCGCCGGCGGATCCGCTGACCTTGTTGCCGCTGGCGGCCGGAGTCGCCGTAGCGCGGGCGGTGCGGCGGGTCGCGGGGGTTCCCGCGCAACTGCGGTGGCCGAACGACCTGGATTGGGAAGGCCGGAAGGTAGCCGGCGTACTGGCCGAGGTCGGATTCCGGCGTGACTGTCCCCGGTTGGCGGTCGTGGGGTTCGGGGTCAATCTGACGCCGGTTGCGCTTCCCGAGACCCCGAACACCGGCGCCGGGGGGTCCCGGCGCCCGTCCGGCGCCAGGCCGCCGGGGTGGCTTCCGCACGGTGTGGACCGGACGGAACTTGCCCGGGCTCTCGTGACGTCCCTGAACGGATCCCTCGATTTGCTCCGGCAGGATTCGGCGTCGCTTCGGACTGCCTGGGAATCGCTCAGCCCCAGCGCGCGCGACTGCCGCTGCGAGGTACGGATGCGCGGCGGCGCGCCGGTGCTCGGGAGGACCGACGGACTCGATACCGGAGGAGGCCTCCGGGTTCGGGTCGATGGCGGCGGGATTCGGGTCGTGACGGAGAGCGAGGCCGTCCGGGTCCTTCATTCGCGAGAGCGTTCGCGGCGAACGCGCGGGACTGGTTCCGAATGAATGCGCCGGCCGTTCCCGACGACTACGTTCGGGCCGTGGAACGCACCTTCCTGGGTCTCCGCGGGGGCGGTCTCGTCCTGAGCCCCGCCGACTGGGATCTGGTTTGCCGCTGGCAGGAACGGGAGATTCCCCTGGAGGTGGTGCTTTCGGGGATCCGCGCCACGTTCTCGGCAAAGGTCCGCGTCTCTTCCCGAATGCCCCTCGGCGAGTGCGCCCGGGCAGTCGAGACCGCGTTCGAGACGGAACGGGCCCAGCGGGCGGGCGCCGCCATTTCTCCCGACGACGGGGAAAGGGCCGAATCCGGCCGGGAGCGCCTGGTGGATCGCCTCCGGATGTGGTCACCGGCCCGCGAAACGCTTGCGAATCCCGAAACGGCCCGCGACCTGGTTGCCGCGGCCCGGGAAGCGGCCGCGCGATTCGAGCGGCTCGATAGGACCGCGAATGCCTCGGCGGGCGCCGGGGAATCGGTTCAGGAGATCGAAAACGACCTTGTGATTCGGCTTCAGGCGGCCCTTCCCGACGCCGCCCGCGAGGAGATCGAGACCGAGGTGCGCAAGAAACTCGCACCGTATCGGACGCGCATGCCGGAATCCGGCTGGCGAAAGACGTTCGATCAGGCGGTCCGGCGCCGAGTGGGCGAGTTCTTCGGGCTGGGGCCACTCACGGGTTAGCAGCCTGTGGTGAAACTCGCGTGAGCGCCGAGAGCGGTGAGGCGCCCGGCTGACAAGGCGCGTAAGGGAGGAATACCGAGTGTATTTCGACCGAAACGCAACGCAGAGCGCCTCAAAGAGGCGCGGTTCAGGCGGGATGCATCGCCGCTCGAACGCCGCGTGAGTTTTGCCACAGGCTGCTAAAGGCGGCCGGTGGTGATCACCGATCCCCACCTTCCCGGCACCGGGAGCGAGCCGCGGGCGGACCTTCTTGCGGAGACGCCGTCCGCCGGAGTCGCGTCCGCCCCGCTCCTCCTGCTGGCTACGGCCTTTTGGGGCGGCATCGCGGCGTCTGGATCGATATCCGGTCCGATCCCGGAGGCCGGGATCCTGCCTGCCGTGCTCCTGGTGCTCGGGGCCGGCGTCCTCGTCCCGGTGCTCCTCGGAGAGCACCGGCGGCGGGCTCGGTGGCTGCCCCGCCTCGGTCCTGGGGCCAGGACGGTCCTGTTGCTGATCGTGGCCTTCATCGCGGGTGTCCTCAGCGGTCCCGTCCCGGGTTCGGAATCCTCGCTGGCGGTGGCTGTCCGCGGCCTGGAGCCCGAGCGCCTGACCCGTCCCGTGCGACTCGAGGGAGTTCTCCTGGCGGAGCCGGAGGATTCCGGCCGGAGGACCTCCCTCGTGCTCCAGGCGGAGCGGCTGGCCGCGAATCGCGAGGAGTGGGAGGTGTGGGGCGAGGCCTCGATCGGCGTGGACGGCGATTCCCGGGATCACCTCCGAAGCCTGTCCCGAGGTGCGCGGATCACCGTGTGGTCCCGGGTCTCCGAACCGCGCCCTCCGGGAAATCCGGGTGGCCGGGAAAATCGAGGACCGGTGGCGCTCTTCGGTTCCGCCAAGAGTGGCCTGCTGGTCCGGGAGATCGCCTCCGGTCCGGCCCCCTGGCGAGCCCTGCAGCGCGTCAGATCCTGGATTCGGGAGCGCCTCCGCGGCGGTGGTTTCCCGGACGACGTGCTCGCGGTCGTCACCGCGATGCTCATCGGGGACCGGACGCTGGCGCCACTGGAGACGGAACGGGCCTTCCGCGACGCGGGCACGCTGCACCTGATGGCGGTGAGCGGGCTCCATGTGGGGTTGTTGAGCCTGCTGGTCTACGGGCTTCTCATTCTGGCTGGTGTACCGCGCCGGGGAGCGCTCGCCGTCCTGGCGTTCCTGCTGCCGCTCTACGCGGCCCTCTGCGGGGGGCGTCCGTCCGTGGTCCGGGCCGTCCTGATGGCGGCCGTCGTGATTCTGGGCTTGCGCCGTGGACTGGCCGGGCACGCCCTGAACGGGCTGGGAATGGCGGCGCTGGCGCTACTCGCGTATTCGCCGGCGAACGCCCTCGACGTCGGGTTCCAACTCAGCTTCGCCGCCACCTTGACGATCATTGCCGCCTTCCGCGCGGAGGATCCGGCCGACGTTCCCTGGGACCCCGCGCCCCGTTGGCGAACCTGGATCCTGGCCCCGCTGGGGGTCACCCTGGCGGCACAGCTCGCCACTTTCCCCATCATCGCCTGGCACTTCGGCCGGGTCGTGTTCGGCGGACTGCTGGTGGCCGTTCCGGCCGGTCTCCTGGCGGGGCCCGTTCTCTCCCTCGGGTTCGGCTGGCTGGCCCTTGCCGGGACCGGTCTGCCGGCAGACGTCGTGGGCGGTTTGTTGCAGCTCGCCACCGAGACCCTGATCGGGCTCAGCGAATGGGGAGCCGGACTTTCGTTCGGCGCCTTCCCGGTTGCCCGGCCCGTGGCCTGGTGGTTCGTGGCGTGGATGATTCTCGCAGTCATCCTCCTGAAGCTCCGCGGCAACCGGCGAGTCCTGCCGGCCGTTCCCCTGGTACTGCTGGCTCTGCTCACGCTGCCCCGCCCGGGGCCGGCGGACGGGACTCTGCGCCTGATCGCACTTGACGTGGGAATGGGCGACGCCATCGTCCTCACCCTCCCCGGGGGCGGGGCCGTGCTCTTCGATGCGGGTACCGCTTTCGGTGGCTGGAGCGCCGGGGAGGCGGTCGTCGTTCCGTACCTCGCGGAGGGAGGCTACCGGCGGCTTCGCGCGGCCGTACCCACGCACGGCGATCTGGATCACGTCGGGGGATTCCCGGCCGTCTTCCGTGACCTCGAGGTGGACGAAGTGTGGGAAGGCGGCGGGACCGCGACCGACGGCCGCCGTGCGGTCCGGGAGCTGCACCGTATGCGCGCCCGGCGGGGAATACCGCTGCGCCGTCTCCGCGCCGGGGAGCGTTTCGAGTTGGGCGGCGCTCGCTTTTCGGTATTTCTTGCCGGTGACCATGGCGCCGGGCGGGAAGTGCGCTCCAACGAGCGTTCGCTCGTGCTGGCCGTGGACTACGCCGGGAGACGGCTCCTGTTCACGGGGGACGCGGGAGAGGAGACGGAGCGGGTTCTGCTGAGTCGTTACGGAGCCGCCCTCGGGTCCGATGTGCTGAAGGTGGGCCACCACGGCAGCCGGTTCTCCACCTCTCCCGAGTTCCTGAATGTGGTCGCGCCTGAAGTGGCGGTGGTCTCCGTCCGTGCCGATCCGCGGCGGCGGCTTCCCGACGCAGGGGTCCTGGAGCGGCTGCTACGGAGCGGCGCCGAGGTCTACCGAACGGATGTAGCGGGTGCGGTTACGGTCTCCATCAGTCCGGACGGCCGCGTTTCCGTCAGCACCTTCCGGAATGCAATTCCCTGACTGGCGGTTCAGCGGGGCAGCCGCCGGATCGCGTTCCGGAGCGCCGACTCGGGATCCAACCCGTCGCGCTGCGCCCCCCGCGCGACCGCGAGCAGCAGGTCCCCGAGCGCGGTCTCGAGTTCGCCCGGATCTCCTCCCCGCCGTGCCGTCTGCATCCGCTCGAAGGCGGGGAGGACGCCGTTCCCGTCGGCTTCCTTCTCCCCCGCAGCGGCGCTTGCCCGCTCGACGGCCTTCATCGCGAGGAGCAGCGCCGGAAGTCCCCGCGGCAGGCCGTCGCCGGCTGTCTTGCGTCCCGACTTTTCCCGGGCCTTGATCGCTTCCCAACTGGCGAACGCCTCGTCCGCGTCCGTAGCGCGTTCCTGGTCCCCGAAGACGTGGGGATGCCGGCGGATCAGTTTGCGAGTAATGCCGCGGGCGACTTCCGCCATCCCGAAATGACCTTCCTCGCGGGCGATCTGGGCCATGAACACCACTTCCAGCAGGAGATCGCCGCATTCCTCGAGAACCGCCGACGGGTCCTTCCGATCTACGGCTTCCACCAGTTCGTACGCCTCTTCGAGCACGTAGCGGCGGAGCGAATTCCAGGTCTGCTCCCGGTCCCAGGGACATCCCTCTTCCGATCGCAGCTTCGCCATGACCTCCACCAGGTCGGCGACTTCGGCGGCGCCGGAGGTGGCCGGCTCCGGGGGGGCGGAGGATTCTTCGGAATTCTTCATGAGCTGTCCGAAACGGTACGCGCCGGCATTGTCCCCGCCGCCGGGCGCGGTTTCAAGACGGCGCCCCGCTCGCGGAGCGCGTGGCGGGACAATAGGATTCCGGAGTCGAGCCGCGCCCCGGTGCGGCCCGCACACCGGATGAGTCAAGAGGAGAGACCCCCACGCATCGTCGTCAGGGACCGGCGTGCCTTCGCGCCCGACGGTTCCCGGCGTCCCGATGCCGAACCCCGGAGCGAGACGCCCGTCGCCGCCCCCTCGGCCGGTACGGATCCGAAGGCCGCCGCCGAAGCCCCGCCAGCGTCCGCTCCCGAGCCGGAATCCACGCCCGGCGACGACGTTCGGATCAAGCAACTCGTCTCCCTGCTCTTCTCGCAGGCGGCGATCCTGGTAGAGCAGATGGACGCGGCTGAACAGGAGTCCGGATCCACCAACGGCCGGAAGCGTGCCGAAGCGCTTGAGGGAATTCAGACGACGATCGGTGTGCTGGAGGTCCTCGAAGAAAAAACCCGGGGCCGCCTCGGACCCGGTGACGCCCAACTGGTTTCCAAAGCGCTCTATCACCTCCGAATCGCGTACATGGAGCGCGCGAAAGCGCCCTAGGACCCGGTCCCGGTAATCTCATGGCATTCGGCAGGCGATGCATCCCGGCTGAACCGCTCCGCTCCACGTTGCGCTTCAGTCGAAAGAGCGCTGCTATTCCTCCCTCGCGCGCCTTGTCAGCCGGGCCCCCACCGGGAGAACTGGGCCTCGCCCGCCTCGGTGCTCACGACATTAACGGGACCGGATCCTGAAATGAAGATCGAGCGGCTCCGCGAGCTGCCGCCCGCGCCGGGCGGGTCCGGTCCGGGCGCATCGACGGCGCCGGCGGTCGTCGCGGTCGGCAACTTTGACGGAGTCCACCGGGGTCACCGGATGGGACTGCGGCTTGCCAGAGAGGAGGCGCAAAGACGCGGCGCCGAGTGCGTCGCGGTGACCTTCGATCCCCATCCAGCTCGTCTGCTCCGCCCCGGCCGTGCTCCGAAGACCATCACGAGCTTCGCGTTGAAAGCGGAGCGGCTCGCGGCCGCCGGCGTGGAGCGCCTCGTCGTGCTCGAGTTCGGCGAAGCGATGGCCCGAACGTCTCCGACAGATTTCGTGTGCCGGCTGCTCGTGGATCGACTCGGCGCCGTCACCGTGGTGCAGGGCGCGAATTTCCGGTTCGGGCGCGGGCGCACCGGCGACATCGAGACGCTTCGCGCCCTTGGCGCCCGCCACCGCTTCGAAGTGGTCGAGGCGCCGTCCGTTTCCTGGGAGGGAGCCATCGTTTCCTCCACCAGGATCCGCCGGACTCTGGAGGAGGGAAGAATCGAACGGGCCGCCGCCCTGCTCGGAGGGGCCTACGAGATCGAAGGCGCCGTGGTGTCCGGCAGCGGCCGGGGTCATGACCTGGGATTCCCCACGGCGAACCTGGCCCCTGCAGGCGACGTTCTGGCGCCCCCCGGGGTCTATGCGGCGGATGCCGTCTTGACGAGTCCGGACGCTGGCCTCTTCCGGGCGGTGGTTCACTACGGACCGCGGCCCACCTTCGACGATTCGTTCTCGCTTGAGGTGCACGTACTGGGGTTTTCCGGCGAGGTGTCGAGCCTCCGCGTGCGTTTTCTTTCCCACCTGCGGGAGGTCCGGGCCTTTGCCGGCCCGGAATCCCTCAAGATACAGCTCGAACGCGATGTGGCGCGAGCCCGCGAATTCGTCGCTTCACCCGCACCCGAAGCGCCTTTCCGAGCGGCCGAGGCGGTTCTCGCCGGGTAACAGCCTGTGATGAAACTCACCCGGCATGCCCGAGCCACGAGGAATGGAGGCCGGCTGATGCCGTCTTCCATCCCTCGTGCTCAAGGGGTTTGCGCGCGGCTCGCGCCCCGCTCCGAGACAACACCCGCTGAATCCCCGCTGGCCCCTACCGGGAGAACTGGCCGCTCGCCTTTGGCTCGCTCATCGTTGCGCTTTGGTCGGAATACGCCCGGTATTCCCCTCTCGCGCGCCGCCCCCACCGGGAGAACTGGGTCAGCGAGGCCCAGCGGGCGTTTCTGTGCTCACGTCAGTTCCACCACAGACTGTTAGACCGGAGGCGCTCCCCCATGCCTGATCTGGAAGTCGCCACGCACCGCGCCGCCGAAGTGGTTGTGGTGGAACCGAAGGGATTCATCAACGCGCACACCGTGGCCGGGTTCGAGCGAGTGTTGAACGCGCTGGTGGAGGCCGGCGATGTGCGGATCGTGATCAGCGGCGCCCATCTCTCGTACGTGGCCAGCGCGGGCTTCGGCGCGATCATGGGACTCATCGAGGAGGCTCGCGCTGGCGGCGGCGATATCCGGGTGGCGGCGCTTACCGGGACAGTCGCCCATATTTTCCGCGTGCTGGGTTTCGACCGGCTGTGCCGGACCTTCGAAACCGAGGAGGAAGCGGTCCTCAGCTTTGGAGGGAATTGAGCCATTGGGGAGGGATAGGGCGCCGCTCGAGATCGACGTACCGGCGACCTGCGAGTGCCTGAGCCTGGTGCACGAGGCGACGCGGAGGGCGGCGATCGCCGAAGGCTTCGACCCGTCAGCCGCCGAAGAGATTGCCGTCGCGGTGGGAGAAGCGATGACGAACGTTGTCGAGCACGCCTACCAGGGCAAGCCGGGCCACGCGATTCGACTGCGTTTCCTTCCCGGGCGCGACACGCTGCGGATCGAATTGGAGCACTGTGGCGCCGCGCCGACGAACCTGCCCGCCGGCGTGGACCTCGGGCGTTTGGCGCGCGAGCGGCGACGGGGTGGCCTGGGAGTGCATCTCATGCGCCGGCTCATGGACCATGTCGTTCATGAGGAACGCGCGGCGGGCGTCTGCTGTTGGGTGCTCGAGCGCCACCGCCCGGGTCCCCGCTCCCCGGAGTCCTGATCCAGTGCACGACGGTCAACGGGTCGGATCGTGACCTCGAACGCAGTCAAGGCGAACCCGCCGGCCTCCCCCGGCACGCGTTACCAGCAACTGCTCGCCGAACACATCGGAGACATGAATCCCGCTCTGGAACGGCGGGTTTCCGAACTGCTCGCGCTGACGGATTTCAGCGCGGAAGCCTTCGAGCGACTGAGTGTGGCGGAGGTCGGTTCCCTGATCGTGTTGGTGGCGCTCGGCGAGTCCGGCGCCCGCTGGGCGGGATTGTTGTTGCCCGACGAGGAAGAAGTTCTGCGGCCGGTCGGCCGGCGGGGGGCCGGCAATCCCGGCTGGGAAGAGCTCCAGCTGGAGATGCCGGAACTCCTGCCCGACGTGCTGGTTCTGCGCTCCAGCGACGAGCGGCCGGACCGGGATTCCGTGGCGGAACCGTTTCGCCAGCTCATGCTCGATTCCGGAGCGTCCTCGGCAGCGCTCCTGCGTACCCGCGATGGACTTCGCGGTTTGCTTCTGCTCGGCGAGCCCCACCCCGATCTGGCTGGATCGCGCACCGACTTTCTGGAGGCGCTCGCGGTATCCGCAGCAGCCGCTCTCGAAAAGTGCCGGCGCGACGAAGAGTTGCGGGTTGCGAACCGGCGGCTGTCGCTTCACGTCTATCAACTCCGTTCGCTTATGGACCTGACGGCGGGTCTGCATCGGGCTCGTGACGAGACCGCCGTTTGGGACCTGCTGCTCCACGGCGCCATGGGGCACGTCCTGGCGAGCCGCGCCACGGTGGTGGCCGGGGGAAGGGTGGTGGCCGCCAAGGGGCCGAAACGGCCTGACGAGGATGCGGGCGTCTTTGTACGCGCTGCCGAGATCCTGGGGGGCGATCCCGCCATCCGCCCGGCAAACGATCTCTCGCACCGGGCCACGTCCTGCGACCTCGCGAGGATGGAAATCGGCTGGGTCGTTCCCTTTGCCTCCGGGGCCGTTCGCGGGACGCTCTTCCTGGGCGCTGCCGGATTCGGCCGGGAGCTGTCGCCGGCGGACCGCGCCTTCCTGACGTCACTCACCGGACAGGCTTCGGCCGCCGTCGAGAGCCTGCGCCTCACGCGCGCCTCCATCCAGAAGGAGAAGGAACTCGAGGTGGCGCGCCGGATTCAGGCTCGTTTCCTGCCGGCGGAGGCTCCGGAGCATCCCGGGTGGGACCTCTGGGGTATCAATATTCCGTGTCTCTCCGTCGGAGGCGACTACTACGATTACCTCACCCGGGACGAGGCGATCTTCGTGACAATCGCCGACGTATCCGGCAAGGGCGCCGGGCCGGCCCTCATCATGGCTTCGGTCCAGGCGTCGCTGCGCACGTTCTTCCGGCACGGCCAGCCCGGTATCGCGAGCGCGGCGCAGGACCTGAATCACCACCTCCACGAGAACACCGAAGACAGTCGCTACATGACCGCCATCCTGACCCGCCTCGAACCCTCGACGGGCCGGCTCGATTACCTGAACGCGGGGCATGTGTATCCGGTGGTGGTCCGGAGCGACGGCTCGGTCGAGCGGCTGGACCGGGGTTCCACGGTGCTCGGCCTCTTTCCGGAGATCGATACCGAGGTGGGCGCCTGCGATCTCGGCCCCGGCGATCTGGTCGCGCTCTTCACCGACGGACTGAGCGAGGCGGAGGACCCGGCGGGCAGCCTTTTCGACGACGCCCGCATCGTGGATGCGCTGATCGCCTCCCGTTCCCTGAGCGCCCGCGAGATCTGTGGAGACCTGCTTTCGCGAGCCCGGGCCTTTTCCGGGCCAAGTCCGCTTCGTGACGACCTCACCGTCGTCGTCCTGAAACGGCGCGGCCGCCAAATCGTCGTTTAGGAATTCCGTATGCCCGACAAGAGCACTCTCCGGCTCCGGAACACGCTTGGGGGCCAGGTAGAGCCCTTCCAGCCAGGGAGCGCCGATGAAGTGCGGATGTATACCTGTGGACTCACGGTGTACGCCCGGGGGCACATCGGGAACTTCCGGACGTTCGTAGCCCAGGACATCCTGCGCCGCTACCTCCGGTTCAAGGGCTACCGGGTGCTGCAGGCGATGAACTTCACGGATGTGGATGACAAGACCATCCGGGGAGCTGCGGAAGCGGGGGAGCCGCTCCGCGACTACACGACCCGCTACATCGAGGAGTTCTTCGACGATGCCGATGCCCTGGGGATCGAGCGCGCCGAGCACTATCCGAGAGCCACCGACCAGGAGTACGTCGAGGCCATGATCCATCTCGTCGAGCGGCTGCTCGAAAACGGGATCGCCTACGAAGCCGGAGGTTCGATCTACTTCCGGGTCACCGGCTTCCCGCGCTACGGACAGCTCTCGGGGGCGGCGGCCTCCGATCGTCTCGCCGGGGCCAGGGTGGACTCGGACGAATACGACAAGGAGGACGCTCAGGATTTCGTTCTGTGGAAGGCCGCCAAGGACGGGGAGCCGGTCTGGGAAGCGCCGTTCGGCCCGGGCCGCCCCGGTTGGCACCTCGAATGCTCGGCGATGGGACTGGAACTGCTGGGCTCCGGTTTCGATCTTCATTGCGGCGGCGTGGATCTCGTGTTTCCGCACCACGAGAACGAGATCGCCCAGAGCGAGGCCGCGACCGGCGAACCCTTCGTTCGGCATTGGTTCCACTGCGAGCACCTGTTGGTGGACGGCCGGAAGATGTCGAAATCGCTCGGAAACCAGTTCACGGTTCGGGAACTGCTTGACGAAGGATTCGCTCCCGCGGCCATCCGTCACCTGCTGGCCAGCGTGCACTACCGCCAGCAGCTCAATTTCACCAAGGCCGGCCTCCGGCAGGCCGAGGTGGCGATCAGCCGGGTCGATGAGTTCCTGAGGCGCTCGGACGAGGCTGCCGCCCGCTCGGGCGCGTCCTCGGACGACGCGGAGCTACCGGCTGAGGCCGTCGCGGCGCTGGTCCGATTCGAGGAAGCGCTGGACGACGATCTGAACACCTCGAAGGCGCTCGCCGAAGTGTTCATTGCCCTCAAGGAAGGAAACCGGGCGCTTCATTCGCCCGAAGGAGCCGCCGAGGCGGCGGGCTGGGCGGCCGCGATCCACAGGATGAACTCCGTCTTCGGCAGCTTCGAGATGAGCCCCGGAACGGCATCCAAGGGGGACGCGGAAGAACCGCCCGACCTGGTGGGGCTGATCCGGGAGCGCCAGGAGGCGCGGGAGCGCCGGGATTTCGCTCGCGCCGACGAAATCCGCGACGGGTTGGCCGCACGCGGGTTCCTCCTCGAGGATTCCCCCTCCGGCACGATCTGGCGGCGGCGCGACGACTAGCAGCCTGTGGCAAAACCCACGCGGCCCAGTTCTCCCGGTGGGGGCTCGACGGTCGATCCATCCCGGCTGAACCGCCCCCCCACCGGGAGAACTGGCGCGATGCGGCGCTCATCGTTGCGTTTCGGCCGAAATACACCGGGTATTCCGGCCTCACGCG
>LXNJ01000449.1_pt1 | contig 29532 bp, 24 predicted proteins | sample 809081 | NCBI WGS metagenome assembly LXNJ01 (sample SAMN04870510, study PRJNA318959) | sponge metagenome | biome: sponge; feature: marine sponge reef; material: water | host: Petrosia ficiformis | place: Greece: Milos, Mediterranean Sea | collected 2013-05-29 | depth 5-7 m | reverse complement strand
CGAGGCGGGGATATAGTAGGCGAACATACGGTGGTATATGCGGGAACTGGTGAACGGGTCGAAATCACCCATCGCGCTCAAAGTCGCATGAATTTTGGTGCTGGCGCGATTCGCGCGGTGAGGTTTATCGCCTCAAAACTTGAGGCAGGCGCAACTGGCTTTTTTGACATGGATAGTGTCTTAGGGCTAGAGGCTTGATTCGTTGATTTTGATGATAAAAGAGGGGTCTTCTCCTCTTTTTTTTAGCCTCTGTTCTTATCTCATCAGCGGCGGGGGACGATTTTGAGCGATCCAGCAATCCTCGCGTTAGCTGATGGCACGGTTTTCCATGGTGCGTCGATTGGCATAGCGGGGCATGCGGTTGGGGAGGTTGTGTTCAACACGTCGATAACGGGCTATCAAGAGATTCTTACGGATCCGTCGTATGCTCGTCAAATCGTCACGCTTACATATCCGCACATCGGTAACACCGGCACGAATCAGGCTGATTTCGAGTCGTCACGTGTTTGGTCGGAGGGTCTTGTAATTCGAGATCTGCCGCTTCGATCCACGAATCGAAGGGAAGAGGCATCCTTAACAGAGTTCCTGGCATCACAAGACGTCGTTGCGATCGCAGATATAGACACACGGAAGCTCACGAGGCACATTCGAGAATGTGGCGCGATGGGCGGGTGTATTAGCGCGGGGACTGGATTCACGGAGTCAGACACGATCAAACGTGCGAAGGAATTTCCGGGATTAACCGGAATGGATTTGGCAAAAGTCGTGACGCAACAAGACACGAACACGTGGAAAGAAGGCAGTTGGTATAGCGAAAACGGAATAGAGAGATTTCATGTTCCCGTAGGTATCAACTATCGGGTCGTGGCTTATGACTTCGGAGTCAAACGCAACATACTGCGGCTGTTGGTGGACAGGCACTGCGAAGTAATTGTTGTACCCGCTACGACGCCGGCGGATGAAGCACTATCGCATCAACCAGACGGGATCTTTTTGTCGAACGGTCCCGGTGATCCGGATCCTTGCGATTACGCGATCGAAGCCATTAAGCATTTTCTTGAGATCGGCATTCCGACATTTGGTATCTGCCTTGGGTGTCAGCTCTTGGCCTTGGCAAGTGGGGCGCAGACGGTCAAGATGCCCTACGGCCATCACGGCGCGAACCATCCAGTACTTGATATGGAATCGGAAACCGTAATCATCACGAGCCAGAATCATGGATTTGCAGTCGATCGTGAAACCCTACCTAACAACATTCGCGCGACGCACATCTCGCTCTTCGATCAGACCCTGCAAGGGATACACAGGACAGATGTACCGGCGTTTGGTTTTCAGGGTCATCCTGAGGCGAGTCCAGGACCACAGGATTGTCGATTCTTGTTCGATCACTTCGTAGATCTGATGAGGGATCACAGGCAGAACACCCATGCCTAAGAGAACCGACATCGAATCAGTTTTGATTTTGGGTGCAGGACCGATTGTGATCGGTCAGGCGTGCGAATTCGACTATTCGGGTGCCCAAGCATGTAAAGCTCTTCAAGAAGAGGGCTACAAGGTCATCTTGGTGAATTCCAATCCTGCGACGATCATGACGGATCCATCGATGGCGTCGCGTACGTATATCGAACCAGTCGAATGGCGTACTGTGGCTCAAATCATCGAGCGTGAACGTCCCGATACGTTACTACCTACGATGGGTGGCCAAACGGCGCTGAATTGTGCTCTGGATCTCGTACGCGAAGGGGTATTGGACAAGTATGGCGTCGAAATGATCGGTGCCAGCAAAGAAGCGATTGACAAAGCTGAAGACCGCGAGCTATTCGACAAGGCGATGGCGGATATTGGTCTTGAGACCGCGAGATCAGGCATCGCACACAATATTGAAGACGCGTTGCAAGTCCAGAAGCTCGTGGACTACCCGTGCATCATCCGTCCGTCTTTTACGTTAGGTGGTTCTGGCGGAGGTATCGCTTACAACGAGGACGAGTTTATCGAGATCTGCACGCGTGGGCTTGATCTTTCGCCGACGAATGAACTCCTCATTGACGAATCTCTGCTCGGATGGAAGGAATTCGAGATGGAGGTGGTGCGTGATCGCAAGGACAACTGCATCATCATTTGCTCGATTGAAAACGTCGACGCGATGGGAGTGCACACGGGCGATTCCATCACGGTCGCACCTGCTCAGACGCTGACTGATAAGGAATTTCAGATCATGCGAAATGCATCAATTGCAGTGTTGCGCGAAATTGGTGTCGAGACGGGGGGTTCAAACGTTCAGTTCGCGATAGATCCGAATAGTGAACGAATGATCGTGGTGGAAATGAATCCGCGCGTTTCGCGATCTTCCGCATTGGCGTCTAAAGCGACGGGATTCCCAATCGCGAAAGTAGCGGCGAAACTTGCAGTGGGTTATACGTTAGACGAGCTCGATAACGAAATCACCGGTGCCACCCCAGCTTCGTTTGAGCCTTCGATTGACTACGTGGTCACCAAACTGCCTCGCTTTGCTTTCGAGAAATTTGAGCAGGCTGATGATCGACTGACTACTCAGATGAAGTCGGTCGGTGAAGCGATGTCTTTCGGACGAACGTTTAAGGAGTCGCTTCACAAAGCACTGCGAAGCACAGAAACCAGCCTTACAGGTTTTAATTCCATCATCCGCGTTGAGACCGCGGATGACGAACGGACGTTGATCGCAAATCTACGACAGCCAGGGGCAGATCGACTGCAGTATATCGGCGATGCGATTCGTCATGGTATCGGTGTCGACCAACTCTACGACATGACCGCGATCGATCCTTGGTTCTTGGCGCAGATCGAGGATCTGATTCAGACCGAAGAGGACATCAAATCCAGTTCGTTACGGACGTTCGATAAAGCCTACTGGCGCCGACTTAAACGTGATGGGTTCAGTGACGCTCGAGTTGCAGAACTCCTCGGTGAGGACGAAACCAGCATTCGTGAACATCGACTCGCGGCTGGTGTTAAACCAGTCTATAAACGGGTCGACACCTGTGCAGCTGAGTTTTCAGCGGCAACAGCGTACCTTTATTCAACGTATGAAGACGAGTGTGAGGCGGACCCCAGCGGTCGCAAGAAGATCATGGTGCTGGGCGGTGGACCTAATCGCATCGGACAAGGTATTGAGTTCGACTATTGCTGCGTACATGCGGTATTGGCGATGCGTGAGGATGGCTACGAAACCATCATGGTGAACTGTAATCCGGAGACCGTTTCCACGGATTACGACACTTCGGATCGACTCTATTTCGAGCCGGTTACATTAGAAGACGTACTAGCGATCGTTGATGTGGAGCAGCCAGATGGGGTAATCGTGCAGTTTGGTGGTCAAACGCCATTGAAACTCGTCGATCAGCTCTCGGAGTTAGGTGTGAAGATCATCGGTACCGATTCGAAAGCGATCACGCGGGCTGAAGATCGCGAACTGTTCAAGCAACTCATCGAACGTATCAACCTCAAACAACCTAATAACTCGACCGTCGGTTCGATCGAGGAAGGTCTCAAGGCCGCGGATGAAATAGGTTATCCGATTGTTGTGCGACCGAGTTTCGTACTAGGTGGTCGCGCTATGGAGATCGTATACAACGACCGCGAGTTGAGTAAGTATCTTGAGAATGCGTTGCCAGAATCGAATGCGTCACCGGTATTGCTAGACCGTTTCTTAGACCAAGCGGTGGAGGTAGACGTAGAGGTCGTCTCAGATGGCGAGGAAGTCGTCGTGAGTGCGATCATGCAACACATAGAACAAGCAGGTGTTCACTCTGGCGATTCTGCGTGTTCGTTGCCACCGCATGACCTTAGTGAGGAAATTCAAGAACAGATTCGCCAGCAAGCCATCGCGCTTGCGGAAGAGCTGCATGTCGTTGGATTGATGAACGTACAAATGGCGATTCAAAACCAAGACATATTCGTACTTGAGGTTAATCCACGTGCGTCACGAACCGTGCCATTCGTCTCGAAGTGCATCGGCACATCTCTAGCGAAAGTGGCGGCGAGGTGCATGGCGGGTCAATCGCTGCGTGCCCAAGGCTTTACTAACGGCTTCGAATCTAAGCATATCTGTGTCAAGGAATCGGTGTTCCCATTTATCAAGTTTCCAGGCGTGGACCCGATCCTGGGTCCGGAAATGAAGTCAACGGGCGAAGTGATGGGGGTCGGTGAGACATTTTCAGAAGCGTTCTATAAAGCATCACTCGCAGCGGGTGTGGAACTGCCGCGTTCTGGCCTCGTGTTTCTAAGTGTGAAGTCGTCGGATCGGCCATTTGTAGCCGCGATTGGACGAGAATTAATCGATCTAGGTTTCGATATCGTTGCGACGCGTGGCACAGCTGCTGAATTAGCAAACGCCGGTATTAAGACTGAGCTAGTCAACAAGGTAACTGAGGGTCGACCGGACGTATCGGATTTAATCCAGAATCGAGACGTCAAGCTGATCATCAATTCCACGGAAGGGCGCCAGTCGATCGCGGACTCAGCCGTGATTAGACGTCTTGCCTTGCGAAACAAAATCGCATATACCACCACACTGTCCGGTGGGATGGCAATTTGCGCTGCTATCCGTGATGGCAAATCTGAAAAGGTACGCCCGTTGCAGGAACTTCATGAAGGATCCACAGTGTGAAGATACCCATGACCATCAATGGTCAAACGAAATTACGAAAAGATCTCGAAGATCTTGAGTTGTCTTTAAGTGAAATTGCTGCTGCGATCGGTGAGGCGATAAAACATGGTGACTTGAGTGAGAATGCTGATTACCACGCCAATAAAAACAAACAAGGGATGGTGCTGGCGAAGATAGCGCAGATAAAGTCGCGTTTAGCGAGCGCTCAAGTGATTGACGTGACAAAACTCCCTAAAAGCAATCGAGTTGTCTTTGGTACAACCGTTACTTTGATGAATCTCGGTACAGAGGAACGGGATGTATACCAGATTGTCGGTGAAGATGAGGCGGATGTCGCGTCTCAGAAATTGTCGGTCACTACTCCTGTGGCTCGAGCAATGATTTCGCGTGAACAAGGCGAAGTGATAGAAATTGACGGTACAGATCAAATCATTCGCTACAAGATCGAAAAAGTCGAATATATCTAATGCGAATTGATACTTTATATACTAATTGCCGATTGTACATTTTTAATATAAAAATCAAATTTATATATGTAATGACGCAAGCTAGTTCAGACGCACTTGCACCCTAATTTAGTGCCTTCGAATATTAATGAACGAAACTAATTTGGCATTACGGTGTCGAAGTATTTCCAACGGCGCTAGGCTCGCCACGAAAACGCACGTAAGATGTGAGAATATCAGTGTGGAAGCGACGATTCAGTGCCTTCATTATGCTATGATTAAAGGTTATATGCGACTAATTCTGCGGTGCGTTCAATGAGCAGCATGACTAAAAACTTGCTTTTGTGGGTGGTCATCGGTCTCGTTGCGCTGACTTTATTCACAAACTTTACAAGTTCTTCGGACCCGGACGAAATTTCCTATACCTCGTTTGTCGAGGAGGTCGAAAACGGTAAGGTAAATACCGTCGTAGAAGAGAACAAGGTGCTTTATGGCACGCGTAAAGATGGTTCGATGTTCAAGGTCGTGAAAACCGGAATTCCGGACAACCAGATTCTTGATGACTTGCTGAATAACGGCGTCGAATTCAGAACCGTCGAAGATAGCGGCAACTCGTTCTGGATGAATCTACTCCTGGCTATGTTGCCGGTGTTGTTTATCGTTGGATTATTTGCCCTCATGCTCAGGAATATGCAAGGACTAGGTGGGCGTGGCGGGCCGTTGCAGTTTGCGAAGAACAAGGCGCGAAAACTCACGGAAGAAGAGGTAGACACGACATTTGCGGACGTCGCCGGTGTCGACGAAGCGAAGGAAGAGGTTCAGGAGCTCGTTGAGTTTCTTCGAGACGGTTCCAAATTCCAAAAACTAGGTGCGCGAATCCCTCGCGGTACACTCATGGTAGGCGCGCCAGGAACGGGTAAGACGCTGCTTGCGAAAGCGATTGCGGGAGAAGCGAGGGTAGCGTTTTTCAGTATCTCAGGTTCTGACTTTGTCGAGATGTTCGTCGGCGTAGGCGCATCGCGGGTACGTGACATGTTCGTAGAAGCAAAAACCAACGCACCGTGCATCGTATTCATTGACGAAATCGATGCAGTTGGTCGCCATCGTGGTGCTGGGTTGGGGAACGGCCACGACGAACGCGAGCAGACGCTTAATCAATTACTCGTAGAGATGGACGGCTTTCAGCCGAACGACGGTGTAATCGTCATCGCAGCAACAAACCGGCCGGACGTTCTGGATCCTGCGTTAACGCGCCCTGGACGCTTCGACCGTCAGGTTGTTGTACCGCTGCCTGATATTCGCGGTCGTGAACAGATACTCAAAGTTCATATGCGGCGTGTCATAGTTGGCGACGACGTGAGACCAGATCTGATTGCCCGTGGGACACCAGGATTTTCTGGTGCGGATCTTGAGAACATTGTCAACGAGGCGGCGTTGTTTGCTGCTCGTGGCGGTCGCGCTGAAGTATCAATGGCGGAGTTTGAACAGGCTAAAGACAAAATCATGATGGGCGCTGAGCGGCGCTCGATGGTGATGTCCGAGAAAGAAAAGCGAAATACCGCATACCACGAAGCCGGACACGCGATCGTAGGCTATTCACTACCTGATCACGATACGCTCTACAAGATTACGGTAGTCCCTCGTGGCCGGGCTCTTGGCGTAACGACCTTTCTCCCCGAGGAAGATCGGTATAGCTTGAGTCGTTCTGCAGTTGACGCACAAATTTGCTCGCTCTTCGGCGGACGTATCGCGGAAGAGTTGATTAATGGCGCAGACGCCGTGACCACCGGCGCATCGAACGATATCGAACGTGCGACTCAGTTAGCTCGCAACATGGTCACCAAGTGGGGGTTTTCTGACCGCATGGGTCCGCTGCAGTACGCTGAAAACGAGGGCGAAGTGTTCCTCGGCATGTCGGCTGGTACCCCGTCCGCGACGATGTCAAATGACACCGCACGGGAGATTGACGAGGAAATTCGTCAGATTATTGACCGTAATTACGCTCGAGCGAAGGAGATTATTGAGTCCAACATGGACAAGCTCCACGCGATGGCGAAATGGCTTGTCGAATATGAAACGCTGAGTCCAGAGCAAGTCGAAGACATCATGGCTGGTAATGAGCCGAGACCGCCTGAGGTCCCGCCTGAACCAGAACCTGATCCGACCGCAGGTCCGGAACCTGAGACTGATCCTAATATCCGGGGCGGATCACCCGAAGCGCCGCCATTTGGTCCGCCTGCGACTGATCCGTAAGTAAAAGCGGCACTGGCGGGTCGTCCCGTGACTACGGGAGGTGGTCTGTTTGGCACGGACGGCATTCGCGGTCGAGTTGGTGTCGATCCGGTCACGCCCGCGTTTGCATACCAATTGGGTCGTGTTCTAGCTGCACATACCTACGGTTCAAACGCGTTAATATGCATTGGCCGGGACACCCGAGAATCGTCTCTGACGCTTGAAGCCTACTTGACGCAAGGTATCCGCGATGGAGGAGTCCAGGTAGAGTCGCTCGGAGTGCTTTCCACGCCTGGTATCTCGTTTTGCACCAAACATGGTGCGTCCAGTTATGGGATAGCGATCACTGCGTCTCACAATCCGTTTGAGTACAACGGATTCAAACTGTTTTCCTCGGCGGGCACAAAACTAGACCAGGAGACCGAGCGGCTGCTGGAACACGAACTGAGACAACTCGACCTGCAAACATCGGCTGCACGAGTCGAGACCGTCGAGGTGAGTTCTACATCGCGTTCTCGATATCTCGATATGGTGCGCGACCGCGCAGCGCAAATTGGATCCACCGGACTGACTGGCGTCGTCGATTGTGCGAACGGTGCGACATCCGAAATTGCTGAGTCTGTATTCGGTCACGTCTTTAAGAACCTTCATGTGATCGGTAATTCGCCAAACGGTACGAACATCAATAAGGATGTCGGTGCGACATCGGTGGCTACCCTGCAACGAACGGTGCGAGAATTGAGCGCAAATATAGGGATTACCTTTGACGGCGACGGTGATCGCGTGTTGTTCGTTGATGATCAAGGCGACTTGGTCGACGGCGACAAGATTCTCTATCTACTTGCCAAGCGTCACCTAACTTCAGACAGGGCTAGAGGCGGCGTAGTAGGCACGATCATGAGTAATCATGGGCTTAAGCTAGCCCTTGATGAGCTTGATGTCCCATTCGTTCGAACCAATGTCGGCGATAAGTACGTCTATGAAGAGTTGATGTCCCGGCGGTGGCGACTAGGCGGCGAGCCGTCGGGTCATTTGATTTGGCGTGACGTCACCGATACTGGCGATGGCATCCTAATCGGGCTAAGCGTTTTGGAGGCGACACAGAATGCAGGGCGCACCTTACGCCACCTTGTCGCTCCAGTGCCGATGTTGCCACAAGCTCAACGCAATGTACCGTCTTCGAGCCCAGCGGCGCTGCTTGAAACGGTGGCTGTCAGAGATCTTGTCTCGGAGTTTACAGCAAGGATTGAACCAGGTGGACGCCTGCTCGTTCGAGCATCCGGTACAGAACCATTACTAAGAGTGATGGTGGAACATCAGAAAGCCGAGACAGCGCTCAGATTTGCCGATGAGCTCGCGAACGCTATAGGTGTTGCGTCTTGACGCCGCACTCTATATTTAGCGTGAGAATTGCTGGCTAAAATTCTCCTCGAGTCGCAGTGAGCATATGGGTCGAGGGATGCGCAAACCCGTCGTTGCGGCCAATTGGAAGATGAATGGATCCCTCGGGCTGTGCGAGAACTTCGTTGCCAATCTGGCGCGACCCGACTATGCGGATGTATGGATATTCCCTACTGCGCTGCATTTGGGCGCGTTGGCAGAATCTTTTCGGGATAGTGACATCTCGGTCGGTGTGCAGAACGTTTGGTGTGAAGTGGAAGGTGCATTCACGGGTGAAATATCCGCATCGATGGTTGCTGCCGCAGGTGGTCAGCTAGCGCTAGTTGGTCATTCGGAACGACGTTCCTTGTTTGGAGACTCGGATGCTGTCGTGGCAAGAAAATTCAAGAAAATCACAGAGGCTGGGTTGATTCCGGTATTGTGCGTCGGTGAGACGTTGGAAGAGAGAGAGTCAGGCTTGGCTTTTGAAGCAGTGCAACGGCAGTTGAACGCCGTCGAAGAAGCTTGGGATAACCCTGCTTACTCACACGTAGCCATTGCATATGAACCCGTATGGGCAATCGGCACCGGCGAAGCGGCGACCCCCGACATTGCGCAAGCAATGCAAGCGTTAATTCGCAACCATGTTGATCAAAATAGCAGTGGCGACAGTCAAGCGGTACGCATCCTCTATGGAGGAAGTGTCAAGGGGGTAGGTGCTGCGGAATTGATCGCGCAAGAGGATATCGACGGATTTCTTGTGGGTGGCGCTTCACTAGACGTCAATGAATTCAATCAGATTTGCGAGGCTGTGAAGAGTTAGCTATGGGTACATTCGAAACAGTGCTTCTCATATTGCTCGTGGTTGATGCACTCGCATTGATCGGCTTGGTGCTGATTCAACAAAGCAAAGGCGCGGATGTTGGGGCGGCATTCGGTAGCGGCAGCGCTGGCACGATGTTTGGATCATCGGGCGGGACGTCTTTCTTAGTAAAAGTTACGACCATTCTTGCGATTTTGTTCTTCGTGATCGCCTTCGCGCTTGCATATACAGCGAAGGAACGTGCGGATCGACTGAGTGGGTTTGAGTTTACCGAAGAGACTTCTGTCACGGAAGTCGAACAAAACATCCCAGATGTTGGGGTTGATTCCACAGTTGATGAAACGACAGTATTGGAAGGTGATGAACTTCCTATACTTACGGCCCCCGAGCCGAGCGTCGATGAAACGACCGCTGATGAGGGATCGGCCGATCTGGTTGAGGAAGACGCGCCTCAACAGTAGAAGGGAATGCTTGCCGAAGTGGTGGAACTGGTAGACACGCTGTCTTGAGGGGGCAGTGGGCTATGCCCGTGGAGGTTCAAATCCTCTCTTCGGCACCAAATTTATATTTGATATCAAATAATTAGGAAATCGAGTCGCGGCGTTCTCAGCACGCTTGAACGGATGAAGCGTATCGAGAGGACGAAAATATAATTTGATTGAATGCGGGGTGGAGCAGTCTGGTAGCTTGTTGGGCTCATAACCCAGAGGTCGTAGGTTCAAATCCTACCCCCGCAACCATTTAGACTGGCATTCCTGAGAAGGGGGTGTCAGTTTTTTCGTTTAGAGGACCGTGAAGAAACTACCCGAAGGCGTATCTCTTTATGGTAGGTCGCCTGAATTCACTGAGAATTCGATTCCGGAGAATCTACTTTCTGTGCATCGTACGAAAGCTAGAACTTGGGGTAGGATCGTTGTTCTCGACGGTAGATTACGCTACCGTGTTCTTAAACCTTACGAATCAGAAGTTGAACTCACTGCCGACCAACCCGGGATTGTCGAACCGACCGTCTTACATGCACTTGAACCGATCGGTGGCGTAAAGTTTTACGTTGAGTTCTATCGTTAATGGTTGGTGCACCGAAATGTCTGCGCGATTGCGACAAACGCGGCACCGAGGGACGCTCTCGTAAGTTCTAGTTAGTTTCCTAGATAAAACGCTGTCGTTCGCTCAGCTGCAGCTTTCGCTGCGGTTGCATCGATTCCTGCTGCAATCGATGCGTTTGCCCACCCTTGGCTACTACCTGTTATGAAACGTTTGCCTTGTTCCGATACGGCGAAGGCTTCCTCATCAAGACGGTCTTCGTTGGGGTGAACGAGGTATAGATATAGACCGAGATAGCTCATTTCCCAACCTACACCTGTTGCACCCGCACCAAACTGATCCCAATGCGGCGAAAGAAGGGCGGTGTGGTCAAGTTCTAGCAAGACAGAATCGGCTGATGTCGCGGTTATTCGGAGATCTACCCAACTAACGTCACCAGCAAATTCCCAGGTGAGTGAGACATGGGTTGGGGGTGTGCATGCCGTGATGGACCCGCTCGCATTACCCTCTAGTGCGTATGAACCACCGAGTTTTAGGTCCCCAGTGATCGGCAAAAACCACTGTGGAATGCGCTCGCGATTAGTCAACGCATCCCACGTGTTTTGCATGCTGGTGTTGAATGAACGTGCAACCTTGACTGTTGAAACTGCCTCTTCGTCCCGTTCTGTTAGCTCAACCTGGCGATCTATAGCAGCCAAATGGGAATCTACATTGATGTCCAGGCTATTGATCCTCCTTGCGAGCTGAATTCAGCGGTTCTGTAAACGTCTGACCTGATTGGAAATTGGTTCACGGAATTAATGTACCCTGGATCTATGCCAAACGCCTCCGCGTGAAGCATGGTATGCGGTTTTCTTCACAAGTTTGTGCGGCATTTAGGAATTGTTAGAACGCACTACACGTGCTAATTGATTGGCAAACGCAGATTGGAGTCCGGACATTGAGAATACTGACCTTCTTTGAGGCATGAATTCTTCAACGTCCAGTTCCTCTAGTGCTGCATTCATGCGTCTGATGCCAGTTTGGACAAGCTCAAACGCTCTTTCGTTGTCTAGAGAAAGTTCACCTGCCGCGATTACGGGTACCGTCATGGCAGCTACGAAACTCTGACGATAGGTGCGCCAACATTCACTTGAATCCCATATCGCGCCTCCGTCTCGACAGGTAATTTCGTGGTATTCGGTTATGGCGTCGCGTTCAATCGCTCGTCGTATGCTCGAGTCGAGACTCCCAGCCATGAAATACGCGACGTCAGCCATGCCGATGCCAATGCCGTTCGTCTGCCAGTCGATAACTACCAATTCTCGGTCGCCTGGTGGACCAAAAAACATATTGTCAAGGCGATAGTCGCCGTGGGTAAGTGTTCTCGGACGTTGCGCGAGTTCATGGTATTGGCCAGCGAGATTGTTTCCGAAAGCTCGGATCAGTTCCTTAGCGCCCGGCGAGAGATCTTGATCGAAGACATCCAGTACTTTGGCGACACTGTTGTGAAAACCAACGTGGATTTTCATCATGAAACTCGGAGCAATTAAGGAGTAATAGCCATTCAGAGGAGTTTCTTGATGCTTATTCCAAAACCGTGCGTGTAATCTGGCAGCGTGTCGAATCGCTAGTCTGCCCTGTTCTTCGGTACCTCCGGTCAATTGACTAGCGGAGGTCATTGATTCGAGATCTTCTAGTACGAGCACAAAATCGTGGTTCTTTGGATCGAAGTCGCTGTAGTACACCGTTGGGACCGCCATGGGTGTTAGTGAAGAGATTTCGCGATAGAAAGCGACTTCTTTTTGGTAGAGCAGAAAAGTTTTCGCGACTTTCAAACTTTTGGGGTCGTCGGATCGTATCTTCACGATCACGCTTCGCGGTCCAGAACTCGATTCGGTGGCGTACGTCAATGAACATCGGTAGAGGCATCCCACCAAACCCACTCCCGTTCCTATCGTCTCGACTTCAACTTGACTTATCTGATTGACAGATTGGCCTTGCGTCTTATCAAGCGCAGCTTCGAGCCAGGATCGCGTAAGGTCACCCTTGCTGGTCGGGATCGGAATCACATTCATCTCGCAGAGAACATCTTTACAAGAGCCTGGACCATGCCGTACTTCGGTGGGTCTGGCATCGACACTTGTGAGTCGAATTTAGTACCGAGTCGACATCCCGCAGATATAGCGGCACGCGGACAAAGCGACGCGTCGCCAAATCCGATACAGTCATGTGGAATAGGCTCGTTTTGGGCACGCATTGGCTATTTAAAGTCCACCGATTTCTAAAGCACCGAATCAAACAACTCTAGCTCCGGGTGTCCTAGATACGTGCCTTTCGGCGCGCTCCTTTGTCCATGCGCTTTCCGAAAGTTCTCCGATTGCGTCCACGATTCAAATGCATCCCGCGACTCCCACACACTATGGGACGCGTAGAGTGTATGGTCGCTGTTTTGTGGTCCGCGAAGTAGGTTGAACTTTACGAAACCAGGCACTTCGGACAGAAACGATTCCCGAGTCCGCCAGACCTCTTCAAAGCCTTCCTCTGCGCCAAGTGCGATCTTGAAACGGTTCATTGCGATGAACATGCGATTCTCTCCTTGTCGAGAAATGCAATATACGTAATTTAAGCGGAAACGCTACTGGAATCTACATTCGAATGGGTGTTACGGATGCGCTCGCAACTACGTATCCATCGGAAGTTCGAATCTAGTTGGAAAGCGAGCCCAAGAGTACCACGGGTGCATCAAGATGTTCAAAGGTGGCCTGATCCATAGCGAATTCTGGGCGAGATTAGTGGCAGCTAACTCATTCATTTGGCGAGATTTAACTATAATTTTGCGTCTGAGATTCGGTACTGAGTGCTTCCTGTCCGCTCGACGGAAGCCTAGCGCTCGATCTGGAATCCGAAAGTCGCGATTTGTCGCGACGGCCGTCTCGCCATTTTCTTCGGCGCGGTGGCTTGCGGATCGTTTTAGTCACGTCCCGCATCGGCAAGGTCGGGAGGTGAGGTCGTTACGATCCTATTCCCGTACTTTTGACAGATAGACCGCTCGGATTGGTCTATGGGCATGGTACGCCGTCTCGGCAGCTAGGGGGAGAGCGTTGGCAGAACCAAGAACGGCGTTCCTAGAGAAACTCGTAGAGCCGACAGTAAATCATCTTGGCTTTGAACTTTGGGGAGTTGAACAGACAGGAACAGGACGCCAGAAGCGCGTGTGCATCTACATTGATGCGCCTAACGGTATTTCGGTGGCGGATTGTGAAACAGTTAGTCAACAGTTGGGGACTCTCTTAGCAGTCGAGGACGGCATTGCGGGAACCTACGCCCTTGAAGTGTCGTCACCTGGCATGGATCGCTTGCTGTTTAAGCACGACCAGTTTCAACGAAGCGTTGGCGAGTGTGTCGATGTTCGATTGCATTTGCCGATTGATGGTACTAGGCACATTCAGGGTACTTTGCAGGCTTGCGAAGGCGAGTCGATTTCACTTGTGGTCGATGACGACTTGAAGGTGATTCCGTTCACCCTAGTGCGGCGTGCGCGATTGGTGCCTGTATTCGAATAACCAGCAAGAGTCACATGGGATTCAAAGAAGTAAAAAGCGCGGTCGAGTCGATCGCGAACGAAAAAGGCATTCAAGAAAACGTCGTATTCGATGCAATCGAATCGGCATTGTCGGTTGCAACGAAACGACGACACGGCACAGATAAAGAGTTCCGTGTCGCGATCGATTGGGAAAACGATGAGCAATCAACGTTTCGAATTTGGCATGTCGTAGATCCGGATGACATGCCGTTTTACCAGGTAGAAGACCAGGTGAACGGCGAGGACGTGGAAGAACGCATCGCTTTCAATCCTGAAGTCCATCTGACCATAGAAGAAGCGAAAGATCGAAGCCCAACACTAGAAATCGGGCAGACGTGGGAAGAACCTCACGAAAACGTCAATATGGGACGGATCGTCGCTCAGATCTCTAAGCAAGTGATCAATCAAGAGGTCCGGCGAGCCGAACGAGAACGCATCGTTGCCGAGTATCGGCCACGGATCGGTGAATTGGTCACGGGTAAAGTGTCCCGATTTCTTATCAACAATAAAACCAAGGAAACAAGATCGGTCATTCTTGAGCTTCCTCAACTAGCGGAAGGTCGATTAGATCGCGAAAACCTGATTCCCATCGGCGATGGAAAACGCGAGATTCTCCACAAAGAAGATCAGGTTAAGGCATATCTAGTCGACGTAACTGCCGAAGATCGAGGTCAGAACCTCATGCTGTCTCGAACCGACGATGGGATGCTTATCGAGTTATTCAAGCGTGAGATTCCGGAAGTTCACGAAGACGTGATCAAGATCAGAGGCGTCGCCCGTTCGCCAGGTCGTCGCGCTAAAGTCGCAGTAAGCACGAATGATCAGCGCATTGATGCGGTTGGGTCGTGCGTCGGGATTAAAGGATCCCGGATTCAGAGCATCTCAAGCGAGATCTGCGGCGAAAAGATTGACGTGTTCCTGTGGTCAGAAGATCCCGCTGAATTAGTACTCAACGCGATGGCGCCGGCTCAAATACAACGCATTGAGATTGATGAAGAAACGCATTCGATGGATTTGGTTGTAGAAGAGCACCAGAGCGGATCGGCCATCGGCGAGCACGGGATGAACGTTCGTCTTGCGTCCGAGCTGACCGGCTGGACACTGAAGGTGATCAGTCGAGAAAAGTACGAAGAGAAGGTCGCACGTCATGAGAACTACACCGTTCATCGTTTCGTGAACGCGCTTGAGATTGAGAACAAGACAGCGAAGGATCTCTTCGATGCCGGGTACGTGAATCTGGAGCAAGTTAGCGAAGCAACGGCCGAGGATTTGACGGTAGCTTCGAAGACATTAGAAGCTGACTCGGCGCAGGAAATCATCGATCGCGCGGGTGACATTTTGCTTGACGAGGTGCTCACCGGTGAGACGAAAGAAGGTACAGCAGTACCGGCGGATGATCTTCGTTACATGGCGGGCATGGACGATGTATTGGCAAGCCAACTGGCGGCTAACGGCATCATCACGATGGACGATCTAGCTGAATTGTCGATTGACGAACTACTCGATATTGACGAATCGATCGACGAAAAGCGGGCAGCTGACCTTATCGTCACCGCACGTAAACCATGGTTCGAAGACGAAGAAGTAAGCAACGCTTGATAGCGAATTACCAAAGGGGTACTGCCTAGATGCCGACTCGCACCGTTGCCCAAGTTGCAACGAGTTTTAAGAAAACACCTGAAGAAGTCGTCGAGCTGGCGACAACATTAGGTTTCGATTGTGCGGATGCAGACTCGGAACTTGAGTTGGATGCCATCAAGGCACTTGGGGCGCACTTTCGGGGAGGCAAGAGTGCCCCGACGGTGCGTACGAGCGCGGCGCCCGCACGACCGACCCCAGAGCAGCAGATTCAGCGCAAGCAAAACGCTAGTTCTCGGGTCAATCGCGGACAGCTTTACTCGGGAGGTCGGACAAGCGGAACGGCAACGGTTGTTGTAAAGACTGGCGCAGCACGAACTGCGCCGCCACCTCGGGCTGAAACGAAGACGTATACGGCGAAGACGCCGCCGACCGCGCGAGGTAAAGACGCTACAAGCGAACTCAAACGCCAAGCAGCACAAATTCGTGAAGAGCAAGCGCGCCGTCGCGAAGCGGAATTGCGTGACCAGGAAGAGAAAGAACGTCGTATACAAGCTCGGCAGGCAGAAGAACAGCGCAAACGCGAAAGCGAGGAAGCGTTGCGTCTCGATGCCGCACGCGTCCAACAGAAAGCTACGGAAGCCACGAAGGCTGCGAGACCTGAACCTCAACGCGCAACACCTGATAAGGCACCTAGATTCACCAAACCGAAAGAAGCACCAGCTCGCGGTCGGCAACGCACAAACGACGCGCGCTCGGGACGAAATGGCCGTCGTGGCGGCGGATTACGTGAAATTTCACGAGGTGAAGACGACCGATCACGGGTACCTCGAACTGGCCGGCGTCGTGGCGGCAGCAGGCCGCTTGATCGTGTTCAAGAGCTCGATCAAGGCGGTGGCTTTCAACGGCCTGCGGCGTTCGTTGTACGTGAGGTCGAAATCGGCGAGTCGATTGCACTCGGAAGCCTCGCGCAAGCGATGTCAATCAAGGCCGCGGAACTCATTAAGAAATTGATGGGGCTTGGCGTCATGGTCACGATCAATGATGTCTTAGATCAAGATACTGCCACGTTGATCGTCGAGGAACTTGGTCACAAGGTCAAGTTCGCGACCACACAAGAAGAAGAGCTCATTGAAGCAACGAAAGTCGAAGGCGAGGAAATTGCTCGATGCCCGATCGTAACGGTCATGGGACATGTCGACCACGGTAAGACCTCGTTACTTGATTACATTCGTAAGACCAAAGTCGCAGCTGGGGAAGCTGGTGGCATTACTCAACACATTGGCGCATACCACCTAACGACCTCACATGGCGATATCACGTTCTTGGATACACCTGGCCACGCTGCGTTTTCGGCAATGCGTGCGCGCGGTGCTAATTCCACAGATATCGTGGTATTGGTGTGCGCAGCAAATGACGGCGTCATGCCGCAGACAGAAGAAGCGGTGAACCATTCAAAAGCTGCCGGTGTTCCAATGGTTGTGGCTGTCAACAAAGTCGACCTAGACAGCGCCGATCCGCAACGAGTACGCACCGAGTTGGCAGGCATGGAAGTGATCCCCGAAGAGTTCGGTGGCACAACGCAATTCGTGAATGTATCAGCCGAAACAGGTGAAGGTATTGACGACCTTCTCGAGGCCATCACCGCACAGGCTGAGATTCTCGAACTCAAGGCTGTACCTGAAGCGTCTGGACGCGGTCTGGTCATTGAGTCGAAACTTGAAAGGGGCAGAGGCGCAGTCGTATCGCTGCTTGTCCAGAATGGGACCTTGAAACAAGGCGATGTCGTGATCGCCGGCGAGCACTACGGTAAGGTGCGTTCGATCAGCAACGATCAAGGTAAAAAGCTTAAATCTGCGGGTCCTTCAATTCCTGTCGAGGTGTTGGGTTTTAACGGAGTTCCGGAAGCGGGCGAAGGATTTACGGTGTCGCCTGACGAACGTCAGGCTCGTCAAGTTGCAGAAAATCGCGCTCATACTAGCCAAAAGCAACAGCAACAGATGCAGCAGCAAGCGCGTTTGGACAACATGTTCAAGCACTTGGGTAAAGGCGAGAAACGGGTACTGAACGTCATTCTGAAAGCGGATGTGAGAGGCTCGCTAGAGGCGATTACTCACGCATTCAATGAGATTGGCAATGACGAAGTCTCGGTGAGGGTGCTCGGCTCAGGTATCGGTGGGATCAACGAGTCCGACATCAATATGGCGTTAACGTACGACGCGATGGTATTCGGTTTCAATGTGCGCGCTGACAAACCAGCGAAGGTCCTGTTGGATCGCAACCGCATGGAAGTTCGATATTACCAGGTCATATACGAATTGCTCGACGACGTCAGAGCGATGTTGACCGATATGCTCATTCCTGACGAGCGCGAGGAAATCGTGGGTACTGCGGAGGTGCGTGAGGTCTTCACTTCGCCTCGGTTTGGTCAAGTAGCGGGTTGTCTTGTCGTAGACGGCACTGTCTTCCGTAATAAGCGCATTCGCGTGCTGCGTGACAATACCGTGATTTACGAAGGTGAGCTCGAGTCGTTGCGCCGATTTAAAGACGATGTACAAGAAGTTAACAACGGGGTTGAATGCGGTATTGGCGTTAGAAACTACAACGACGTGCGTCAAGGTGATCTGATCGAGGTTTACGAGACACGGCAAGTCGCGCGCGCACTGTGAAATCGCGTCAGCGACTGTATAACCGTCCGAAGAACTTTGGTCGCGAGCTTCGTGTTGCGGACTTTATTCGTATCGAGCTGACGGATCTTCTGCGCAACAAAGTGCGCGACCCTCGTGTCAGCCAGAATGAAGTGACGATATCTGATGTCAAGGTTTCGCGCGATCTGGCGTACGCTGACGTTTATGTGGCATGTCAAAGCGATGACGGCGAAGAAGCGGCAGAAGCGATCTTATCGGTCATGCGAAACGCAGCGGGGTTCTTTCGCTCCGAACTTGCACAACGGCATAGCATGAGAACAACACCTGAACTGCGCTTTCATTTCGATCGAACGGAAGCGGAAGCAAGCCGAATCGAGGAGCTTCTAGCTCGAGTCCGGCGATCGTAAATGGGACGGCGTCTGCGTTCCGGCGGTCGTGTCATTGACGGGGTCGTCATATTCGACAAACCACTCGGTTGGACATCAAATCACGCCGTTCAACGGATCAAACGTCTATTCAATGCCCGAAAAGTAGGGCATACAGGTACCCTTGATCAACAAGCAACAGGCGTGCTGCCGTTGTGTTTCGGCGAAGCCACCAAGTTCTCGCAGTACGGTCTGAACGCCAACAAGACTTACGAAGTGGGTGTCCAGCTAGGCATCACGACCGACACTGGCGATACTGATGGAAAGATCATTGCCGAAAATTCGGTCCCTGAACTAGATCGCGGTCGGATCGACGAGGTCCTTGATGCGTTTCGTGGTGAGATTGACCAAGTACCGTCAATGTATTCGGCGATCAAGCATGATGGCCAACGTCTCTACAAGCTGGCTCGAGAAGGCGTTGAAGTGGAGCGCGCAGCGCGACGGATAACCATTCATCGGAACGAATTGAAGCAGTTTCATGGGAGCTCGTTAGAACTCTTGGTCGAATGTACGAAAGGCACCTACATTCGAACTCTCGTCGCTGATATCGGTGAGTCACTAGGCTGTGGCGCACATGTCTCGAAGCTGAGAAGGCACGAAGTTGGACATTTCCGCCTCGAAGATTGCGTTTCGTTCGATCAGCTTATGGAAGCGAAGAAAAACGGCGATCACGAAGCGCTTTTGCGCCCTGTTTCATCGATGGTTGAAGGCTGGTTTGATATAAAATTGCCGGGTCCCACAGCTTATCTCGTGCGACAAGGGCAGTCAGTCGCTGTCCCTTCATGCTCTCCAACGCGCGGTTGGGTAAAACTACTCGAAGAGCGCGCCGATGGGGAGTTCACTTTTTTAGGCATCGGCGAAATTGAAAGTGGGCGCGTAGCCCCACGCCGACTCGTAGCCTCAATCCATTCACCATCCCATTGAGTAAACATGGCACTATCCGCCGAGACCAAACAAAAGGTTGTTTCCGAATACAAGCGGAGCGAAAGTGACACCGGTTCTCCCGAAGTCCAAATCGCTCTGCTAACCGCAGATATCAACTCTCTTCAAGAGCATTTCAACGCACATAAAGGCGATCACCATTCGCGACGAGGACTAAAAGCGATGGTGGATCAGCGTAGAAAGTTGCTTGATTACCTAAGTCGGAACGAATACGAGCGTTATTCGACGTTGATACAGAAACTAGGTCTCCGTCGGTAGCCACGGAGTAAATATTGAGCATTGTTCAAGAACAATTTGAGCTAGCTGGCGAAACTGTTGTACTAGAGACTGGGCGTGTCGCTCGGCAAGCGACAGGTGCGGTCATGGCTAGCATGGGTGGCACAGTCGTGCTTTGCACCGTCGTTGGTGCCCCCGAAGCGAGACCAGGGCAGGACTTCTTCCCACTCACGGTCAACTATCAAGAAAAAATGTATGCGTCAGGCAAGATCCCGGGTGGATTCTTTCGACGCGAAGGCCGACCATCAGAAAAAGAAACCTTAACGAGTCGGTTAATCGACAGGCCACTACGGCCCTTGTTCCCGAAAGGCTTCTTGAACGAAGTTCAAGTGGTCGCGACGGTTATGTCCAGCGATAAAAACCACGATCCAGATGTCTTGTCAATGATCGGCTGTTCGGCGGCTTTAGCGATTTCGGGAATCCCGTTCCACGGTCCGATCGGTGGCGCGCGTGTTGGATTCGATGCGACGCAAAACCTCTACCTACTCAACCCGTCATATGACGACCTTGAGAAATCCAAACTCAACATGGTGGTCGCAGGAACCGAATCCGCTGTGCTGATGGTCGAATCGGAAGCTGATGAGCTCCCCGAGGACACGATGCTTGGTGCGGTTTTGTTTGCGCACGCGGAAATGCAGGTACAAATCGAGGCGATAAAGCGATTAGCGAGTAAAGCGGGTAAGCCCGCCTGGGAGTTTGTGTTACCTCCAGCCAACGATGCGTTGAATGAAGCACTTCAGGCGAGCATTGGGACGCAGTTAGGCGATGCGTATCGAGTAACCGACAAGAGTGCTCGTCTTTCACAAGTAAACGAGCTCCGCCGTCAGGCGATTAGCGAGCTTGAGGACTTTGACGCGGACGAGGTTTCGGACGTCTTCGCATCTTTTGAAAAGAAGCTTGTTCGCGAACGTGTGCTGAACGACGAGCCGCGAATTGATGGTCGAAGCACCACGGACGTACGCAATCTAGACGTCGAAGTGGGTTTGCTACCCAAAGCGCACGGGTCTGCTCTATTCCAGCGGGGGGAAACCCAGGCGATTGTGATCGCGACGTTAGGACCAGACAAAGATTCGGCACTCATCGAGGGCTTATCAGGTACGACGTTTGATAAGTTCATGCTGCATTACAACTTCCCTCCATACAGCGTCGGCGAAGCCGGCATGATGGGATCACCGAAGCGTCGCGAAATTGGTCACGGCCGTCTAGCACGTCGTGCTATCGCGTCTGTGCTACCAAGTTCCGAAGAGTACCCGTACACCATTCGGGTGGTCTCAGAGATCACCGAGAGCAACGGCTCGAGCTCCATGGCAAGTGTGTGCGGCACATCATTGGCATTGATGGACGCAGGGATTCCTATTCGCGCAGCTGTAGCAGGCGTGGCGATGGGGCTCGTGCTTGAAGGCGAACGTGCCGCGGTGCTGACCGATATCTTAGGTGATGAAGATCACTTGGGAGATATGGACTTCAAGGTTGCCGGTACGTCAAAGGGCGTGACAGCCTTGCAGATGGATATCAAGATCGAGGGCATCACGGACGTGATCATGGAACAAGCTCTCAATCAGGCACGTGATGCACGATTGCATATCCTCAATCACATGAACGGCGTGATATCAGAACCACGGGCTGAACCGCCTGAATCAGCACCGGCATCGGTCGTCATGAACATCGCACCTGACAAAATTCGTGATGTGATCGGTAAAGGCGGCGCCGTTATTAAGTCCATTCAGAGCGATACGAACGCCGTGATAGACCTGAAGGATGACGGGACAGTCACCGTATTCGCCGAATCTCGTTCAGAAATGCAGGCAGCGAGGGCACGTATCGAAGAGATCGTGGCAGACGCAGAAGTCGGTCAGATTTACAGCGGTGTCGTGAGACGTATCGAAGACTACGGCGCGTTTGTCAACATCCTACCTGGTAAGGATGGTCTCCTGCATATATCTCAAATTGCTCACGAGCGGATTAACAATGTCCGAGATCGAATCAGCGATAACCAGAAACTGCAAGTTAGAGTTTCGGAAATCGACAATCGCGGACGTATCTCGTTGACCATGAAGGATGTTGAGCAAGAAGAAGACGCCGAAGCGAATGACTCAGACGCCGAAGACGCTTCGTTTGGCTAAGGCGCGTTGACTCGGTTACTGACGAGGTCGTCCACAACTGCGGGGTCTGCCAGCGTTGAGGTGTCACCAAGGTCTTCGACTTCGTCAGCGGCAATCTTGCGAAGAATGCGCCGCATGATCTTGCCAGAACGCGTTTTTGGCAAGCTCGGCGCAAATTGAATGACGTCGGGCCGAGCGATCGGTCCGATTTCAGTTCTTACTAGCTGAACGAGTGCTTCTTGTAACGCATCGTTCGGTTCGCTCGCGGTCATGAGCGTCACATACGCGTAGATACCTTCCCCTTTAATGGCATGTGGGTAGCCGACGACCGCCGCCTCAGCGACTTCATCGTGGAGTACCAGCGCACTTTCTATTTCAGCCGTACCAAGACGGTGGCCGGACACGTTTAACACGTCGTCGACTCGACCGGTAATCCAGTAATAACCGTCAGCATCGCGTCGAGCGCCGTCGCCCGTGAAATACATTCCCGGATAGCTGGCGTAGTAGGTATCGATGACGCGTTGATGATCACCATACACAGAACGAATCTGACCTGGCCATGACTGTGTGATCACGAGATTTCCGCTCGCTTCGATCGCTTCGATTAATTTGCCGTCGCTGTCGACAAGACCTGGTCGGACGCCGAAAAAGGGTTTGGTAGCGGAGCCGGGTTTCAATGCAGTTGCGCCGGGAAGTGGCGTGATCATGATGCCGCCGGTTTCGGTTTGCCACCAGGTATCGACCACTGGACAGCGTCGTGCGCCGACAATCCCGTGGTACCACTGCCATGCTTCAGGGTTGATCGGTTCTCCGACAGTGCCAAGTAACTGGAGCGAAGCGCGCGAAGAACGCGTCACGAAGTTGTCTCCTTGGCTCATTAGCTGCCGAATCGCGGTTGGCGCCGTGTAGAAGATATTCACCTGGTGTTTGTCGACTACGTCCCAACATCGACCCGCATCGGGATAGGTTGGCACGCCTTCGAACACTAATGTAGTGGCACCATTCGCCAAAGGTCCGTAAACGATGTAGGAGTGACCTGTGATCCAACCTACATCAGCCGTGCACCAATAGATGTCGCCGTCGTGATAGTCAAAGACGTATTTGTGAGTCATTGCGGCATGCAATAGGTACCCAGCCGTGCCGTGTTGGACCCCTTTAGGTTTACCTGTACTCCCCGACGTGTAGAGAATGAACAGCGGATCTTCTGCATCCATCGTGGTCGGGGCGCAATCAGTGGACTGTTGAGGCACTAATTCGTCGTACCAGACATCCCGACCTTCATTCCAATCGACGTCTGCGCCCGTGCGTCGGACCGTTAGTACCGTATGGACGTTCGGACACTGTTCGAGCGCAACGTCAGCGTTCTTCTTCAGTGGAACCGTTGAACCCCCTCGTACGCCCTCATCGGCCGTGATCAACGTTTGGCAATCGGAATCAAGAATTCGATCGCGTAATGATTGGGACGAGAAACCACCAAATACAACGCTGTGAATGGCACCGATGCGCGCGCACGCAAGCATTGCGTATACGGCTTCCGGAATCATCGGCATGTATAGGCAGACTCGGTCGCCTTTGTCAACGCCACGTGCACGAAGCGCGTTCGCAAGTTGATTGACGTGACCACTGAGTTCGCTATACGTAACGCTAGTGGAATGGTTCGGATCATCTCCTTCCCAGATCAAGGCGACTTGATCACCTCGCGTGTCCAGATGGCGGTCAACGCAATTCACACACGCATTGAGCTTTGCGCCTTCAAACCATGAAAATCGACCCTTCTCAAAATCCGCTGAGTTCAAGTTCTGCCAAGGTTCGATCCACGTCAAGAACTCGTTAGCCCGTTCGGTCCAGAATGTTTCGGGATCCTCAAGAGAAGCCGTATACATGGCCTGATATTGCGCGGCATCAAGATGTGCCTTGCGCTCAAATGACGCTGGCACTGGGTAAATGTCAGCCATGACGGTGCGGTTTCCCTTATTTTTGGCGCGGCAGGATTTTACGAACGCGTGCATCCAGAAGAGCGTCTGTTACAGTGTGATTGGCATTGGTGAGCGCGCGGTTGATTTCTTCAGCGATCACTTTGCCGCGTTCCACTCCCCACTGATCAAATGGGTTGATGTTCCAGAGATAGCCAAGGGATGCAACCTTATGCTCGTATAACGCGAGCAGCATGCCGAGCGTTCTCGCATCTGCTCGGTCAAGCAAGATCAGAGTTGATGGATGACCTCCGCGGATGTGTTTTTCCGGCGATTCCGTGTCTTCATGTCCGAAAAAGGAGACGTGGTGCTGTGCAAGGCTGTTCGCAAGGATCCAGCTCTCTTCGTCGGATTGACATGCGAGATTCGCGATGAAGTCTGAACTGTAAGCGTGGGTTCCCTGATGGAGCCACTGGTGCCACGCATGTTGCCCATCGGTTTCTTCGCCTCCCCAAACCGCGCTAACTGTATCGTGTTCGACAACTTCACCATCAATCGTTACGGATTTCCCCAGGCTTTCCATTTCTAGTTGTTGCAGGTACGCCGGTAACCAACGTAGCGTAGGGGCGTACGACAGGACGATATGGGTCGTAGTTCCGATGAAATTGACGTTCCAAAGTGCGAGCAACGCGAACATCACAGCTGCGTTCTCTGAACTGGGAGCTGTCAACACATGCTGGTCTATATGGTTAGCACCCGCAAGTAACTGCTCAAATCGTTGCACGCCAAGAGCGAGTAATACAGGTAAGCCCATCGCTGACCAGACTGAGAACCGTCCGCCGATTTCCTGCGGTACGACGAAGTGTTGCCCCGGTAAATGCTTCATGCGAGCGGCGTTTGATGAGATCAAAACTAGATTTCTGGCAAGACCGTCGCGCTGACCGGTTTGTTCCGCGAACCAATTCTTGACGAATTGGAAGTTCTGCTGCGTTTCAGGTGTGGTGAAGGACTTGGAAGCTACGATCACGAGGGTTGTTGCTGGGTGCAACGCTTTGAGTGTGTCGTGGACAAGGACTGGTTGGCTACTGGACAAGAAATGGACGTTCAATCGAGTGCTAGCAAGTGCATCACATAGGAGCTTTTGCCCCAAGTGGCTACCTCCTATTCCAATATGTAATACATCCGTGAAAGCTGCTTGACTGTAGCTCCTCATGTGTCCGTCCAATACGCTTGTGGCGAAACGAATGAGTTCGTCGCGGGAATTTCGAGCTTCCTGATTGAACGAGTCTTGTGTCGTAGGCGTACCCCTCATCGCAGTATGCAGCGCCGAACGTTGCTCCGAAGGATTCACGATGTCACCGGCGAATTGATTTCGTAAGCGCGCTGGTAGACTCATCGCGTCGCCTAATTCGACGAGGGTTTTGACAACTTCATCGTCTACGCGTTGTAGTGACCAATCTAGTGTTAAACCCTCGACTGAGAGTATGCGGTCGTCAAGCTGATCCGGGTTAGTGAGATACGAGCTTGGTTTTCGAGTTCGATGGTCTGATGCGAGCACTTCGAGCCGACGCCAAATTCGTGCGACGTCGGGTGCCATCTAGCGTTCTACACCGATGTTGTCGATCAAGCGCGCGCGACCTAGGCGAGCGGCTCCAAAGACGCGTACCGGATCTTGATTGGACGACGGCGGTCGTAATGTATCGGGATCTCGAATCGCGACGTAATCGGGTCTAAAGCCAACTTCACGTAGCTTGTTCGCCGCTGACTCTTCAAGGTCGGCGTACTTAGTCGAGCCTTCGTGGAGGTGGGTGGCGACCTCGCGAAGCGTCTGGAACAGAGCTGGCGCAACCTCGCGCTCTTCCCTGGTGAGATAGCGATTGCGACTTGACATCGCCAAACCATCTCGCTCTCGGCAGGTAGGTACACCAATTACCTCTACTGGCATATTGAGTTGCTGCACCATGCGCCTGATGATGGTTAGCTGCTGCCAGTCTTTCTCACCAAAAAAAGCCATGTCAGGCTGCGTGATTTGGAAAAACTTGGTAACTACGGTGGTTACACCGTTAAAGTGACCAGGACGTGCCGCACCACAGAGCTCATCGCCGAGATTCGGCACAGTGACATTGGCATGACCAGATTGGCCTCCAGGATACATCTCATCGATTGATGGTGCGAATAGCACGTCGACATCCCGGCGCTCTAATTCAGCCTTGTCACGAGCCAGTGCTCGCGGGTAGTTGGCAAAGTCCTCTTTAGGACCGAACTGCAAGGGATTGACAAATATCGTCGCAATTGTGAACGTACAACGCTCGCGACAGAAATCTACCAAGCGTAGATGCCCAGCGTGAAGGTCACCCATGGTTGGGACGACTCCTACCACGCGATTTATCCCTTGAATGCGCCGTCGTTGGCGCATTTCATGGATGGTCTCGGCGACTTCCATGTGGTCGCTCATCCAACTCGCCGTAAAACCCCGTCCTTCAGGGCGGGAATATAAGGCGCATCTCGATAGTGTGTAGCCTTGTTGCTCTTCGAGATGTTGGACGAATCACACTGCATGAGTTCACAGATTTTGACTAAAGTTTGCTCGTAAGCACTGAATGTCAAACGCTTGATTAGCGAAAACCAAATATTCTGCGTTAAGACACTAAAAGTGGAAAGACAGGCTGAAATTAAAGGCGGAAGGGCTTTCCGTCTCTGCTTTTGGAGGCTTGCGTAAGACGGGCATACTGCACGCTGCTGCCTGTGAAGCAAGAAGCCCCGTCCTTTAGGTCGGGGATTAGTCACTTGAAGCTGTGTTTGGGGCCAGGGAAGCGTTTCTCGTGCACGGCGCGCGAATAGGCTTCAAACGCGCCCTTAATCCCGCCGTCGTCACTTTCGGGCATGAAATTCTTCACGAATTTAGGTACCCGAATACTCGTCGGAGTAATTCCCAGCATGTCGTGCATTACCATGATTTGCCCGTCCGTATGTGGACCTGCGCCGATTCCGATGACGGGTATATCGAGAGATTCGGTGATCTCCTTCCCGAGATTTGTCGGCACGCATTCAAGCAACAGTATGGAAGCGCCGGCGTCCTGCAAGATCTTCGCTTCTTCAATCATTGCATTAGCCTGGCCCGGATTTCGCCCCTGTACTCGATACCCTCCGAGTCGGTTGATTGCCTGCGGTGTTAGACCCATATGCGCACAGACAGGGATTCCTCGCTCAAAAAGCAGTCGTGTGCTGGCCGCTAACCACGCGCCGCCTTCAAGTTTGACCATGTGTGCGCCACAGCGCATTAATGCAGCTGCGCTTTCCAAGGATTGGTTCTCCGACGCATAACTCATGAACGGCAAATCCGCCATGATGAGGCTACCTTTGTTGCCGCGTCGCACGGTGTTCATGTGATAGACCATGTCGTCAAGCGTCACCGGCAACGTGCTGTCGTGCCCCTGTAGCACCATGCCGAGTGAATCCCCTACGAGGATGACCTCAATCCCGCTCGTGCTGATCAACTCAGCAAAGAGTGCGTCATACGCTGTTAACGCCGCGAATTTCTCACCGTTTTCTTTCATGGTGTTCAGCGTGTTAATGGATATAGGACCACGCGTTGACTGTGAGCTCATGGGTACGTTCTATTCATTCGTTAGGTTCAACTCGCGCGCTGACAATGTTAGTCAGCCCACGGGTTGTCATGGTTATGCTCGCAACTGTGTCGTCTTGAGTTTCACGCGACGTCTATGCGACGTTTCTCATTTCGAGAGGTCCGTCGATTTTGCTTCGAGATTCGTTTTCGAGGGCGCTTCGCGTCTCTCGGAGGTTGTCGTTTTTCCCACCATGTGACTACGTTGGGATCGACCTCACCTGTTTGAGCTCGTAATGCCAAGAGGTGTACGGCGGCACGGATTCGCGGATGGTCCAAGGTTCGTCTGATGTTGCGTTTTCGTTCCAGTCGAACCTGCAACGCGAAGATGCTCAGGATGAATTGCTCTGCCTCGCGGTTTATTGAGATATAACGACGAGTCATTTGAAATATGTCATGACATGCTTGCTGGCGCAGTTCACCAACTTGGGCATGCTCGCCGTGTTCCGCCTCCAACTTGAGAAGACGATCGGAATAGAAATGCCAAAGCATGGTCGCGAAGAGGAAGGTTGGGGAAAGCTTGTGACCGGATGCAAAACGTTCATCCGACTCAACCATTGCCTGTTCGATCATCGGCCCGGCTGCTTCATGTTGAGGAAATACGGTTGTGAGCAAATCCAATTTCAGCATCGCCCGATAGCTTGCGGCGCCATAGCCGGTGAGGAACAGTTTCACCAACTCGTCTCGCATGCGGGGCCGACTCACGTGATTGAGCAGTTTCTTATTTACGTGAATTGCAGCCGTTACCGATGGTTCCAGCGAGAACCCTAATTTCGCTGCAAATCGCGCGGCGCGGAGCATCCGAACGGGATCTTCCTTGAATCGCTCTTCCGGAGGACCAATTGAGCGGATTACCCGATCCCGTAGATCGCGCAAACCACCGACGTAATCGATGACTTGGTTACGACTAAGATCTAAGTAGAGTGCATTGATCGTGTAATCGCGTCGAAACGCATCTTCCCGCTGATTACCGTAGGTGTTTTCAGGTGAGAATCTACGTGCGCTCTTAGATACTTTGATAGAAGGTGGTTCTTTACGGTAGGTGGCGATTTCATACGTAGCATCGCCGCGACGCACATGAACGAGACGAAAGCGTCGACCGATGATGAAGGCATGTGGAAGGAGCTTGCGAACTCTTTCAGGTCGGGCGTCAGTTGCCGTGTCGAAGTCCTTTGGAGTGAGTCCGAGGAGATAGTCACGTATGCAACCACCGACGAGAAAAGCGTCGTGGCCTCCTCGCCGCAGTCTTCGATGGATTTCGGCTAGTTGAGAGGGTACAGATTCCCTATCGAAGTCGTCAAGTGGAACGATCTTAGGTTTTCGCGCGGTCAATGAGTCGTTTATCGGTGTTTGGGTGCAATGGCAGTTAGCCAATTGCGCGCGACGGTTTAGTTGCGACTACGAGCACACAGAGCCTTAACTAATACTGAGATTGCTGTGATATAGCACCATGACTACTTAGATACTCATAAAGTCTAATATCGAACGGCCCTTAGGCACCGACCGAATATCCCATTGTTCGGTCGCCCACGCTAACAATTTATGGACATCTTTGTATTTTGACGGTGGATTTAATCCAAGCATATGCAATGCGCTAACGAGGTTTAACACAGGTGTGCGATTATCGATGGCGAAGGCGCGATCACGTTTTGAGAGTTTGACTCCGTCCCGTTGATTGAGAACCGGAATATGCGCGTATCTCTGCTCAGAGAGGTTGAGTGTCCGGATCAAGAAAATCTGCGCGAGCGTGCTCTCTAATAAATCCGCGCCTCTTACTACATCTGTCACACCTGTGACATCGTCGTCGATGACGACAGCGAGAGGGTAGGAAACAATTGACTCCTTACGCAAGACGATGAAATCGCCCTCTTGGTCGGCCAAGTTTCCA
>LXNJ01000448.1_pt1 | contig 29564 bp, 25 predicted proteins | sample 809081 | NCBI WGS metagenome assembly LXNJ01 (sample SAMN04870510, study PRJNA318959) | sponge metagenome | biome: sponge; feature: marine sponge reef; material: water | host: Petrosia ficiformis | place: Greece: Milos, Mediterranean Sea | collected 2013-05-29 | depth 5-7 m | reverse complement strand
CATTGACGCAATAACCCCCGTGGCGAGACATTGCGCCGGGCGCGGGGGAAATTGCCCCGCCCTTTCTTGCGCGGTGAGCAGGAGATATTTGGGGTGTCTCGCCACGAAAATGCGGGAGTTGCGGGCGACGGGTTTGCCGCGGATGATGACGAGCGGCAAGACGGCGAGCTGCGCACCAAGTACCGGGATTATTGTGCGGCGCAGATCCATGAGGTCATACTCGGTTTGCCAGACGAGGAAGTGTACCGGATCGTGGAGAAGACAGCCGGCGAGCAGGGTGGGCGCGGGCTGGCCTTTCGGGAGAGGGTCCGCATTATCACGGAACACCTGAGGGAAAACATGCCTCTTCCGGATTTTGACGAATGGGCCGACTCCTACCGGCGCAACCCCCAGATGTACGATGCGTACATGTCGGGGCCTTGGGCCGGTTTGGCCAGGGGGGCGGGCGGTTCTTCGGAATCGGGCGCAGACACGGATTCGGCGGGGTCGGGTGACACCCGATCTCCCGAGAGCTGAGAGAGGTGGCCATGTCGGATCCAACACAAGGAACCCCCGGCGGCTCGGAAGACAACGACGCGGGAACAACTCCCCCGCAGATTGGCATGTGGTCTGAACAGCCCGGCCAGGACACTCCGCTCGGACGTCTGGAACACGCGGGAGAGAGCTGGAGGGTCAGGGTGGTGGTGGAGGCCGTTTCGGGCGGCTTGGCCCAGGGGATTATCTCATTCCGGCTGGGGGACGAGCGCCACGACACGGCTCCCGTGATTATCGAGTCGTCCCCGTCGATGGTTCTGCAACGAGCGGGCCAACTGCCGCCGCCCATGCTCGAACAGATGCTGGTCCAGCTACTCCGCTCCGCCGGCCGCTGATCCCCGCCTCCGGCGGGCAACCTCAACCACCAGCGTGGTAAGCATCACCAGGCCGGCGGTTACAGAGGCGGTCAAACTTCCGGTGATTTTCGATTTGCCCTCGGTGCGGCGGTGGAACGCCATTGGCACGCCGACCACCCTGTAACCTGCCCGGAGGGCGCGGACCTGCATCTGCACGTACCAACCGTAATCCGGATGGTCGAGCCGCAAGGATTCGAGGACATCCCACCGAATGGCGCGGCACGGACCCATGTCGCGCACTTTGGACCCATAGAGGGCCCGTATCACCGCCAGCACTCCCAGGTTTCCGAGGCGTGCGTGCCACCTGACACCCTGGCGTGCGTCGGATTCCCGTTCGCCTATGGCCAGGTCGGCCCCTTGATCGGTGATGGCGCTGACGAGTTTGTGAATCTGTGCGGGGGCGGCGAAATCGTCCGCGTCCAGGAAGACCAGGATGTCGGGAGCGCTGTCGGGGAACCCGTCTGGGGAGTGATCGCCCAACGCGGCTTCCCCGGCCCGCAACGCCGCGATGCCGGCCAGAGACGCGGAGCCGTACCCGGCCCTTGCCTCGTGTACGACCAGCGTGCCGCGCTGCCGGGCTATTTCGGCCGTGCCGTCGGTGGAGCCGTTGTCGACCACCAAGACGGTGGACGGAGAGATTCCGGCGGACTCCAGCCCGGCAAAGAGGAAGGGCAGCGCGTCGGCTTCGTTTCGGGCCGGGACAAGAATCGCTACGCGTGTCACGGGTCCACGGGTCTGGGGCGGCGGGGGTAACGGACTTGTCGCGGGGCATTTCTTCTCAACCCCTCACCCGGGTTGCGGCCGCCGGTGCGGCACTGACCGCTGCCCTGGGGGTGCTTGCCCACTGGGGAAACGGCACTCCGTGGCCGGCGCTCCCGTTGTGGGTCGTGGCATTCGGCGTCTATCTGTGGGCGTGGTCCACGGTGCGAAACCTTGAGCTGGCCGCTGTCGATCCGGGGGTTGATGGGCGCCGTGCCCCGGTTCGGGTCGGCAAGGCCGTATGGGCATGCGCCGTGGTGGTGAGACTCGCGCTGCTCCCGGCCGAACCCGCCCTGAGCGAAGACATCTACCGTTACGTGTGGGACGGCCTCGTACAGCTCGGTGGCGTCAACCCGTTCCTTCATCCTCCCGGAGCGGAGGCACTCGCGGAATTCAGGACTTCGTGGAGCGCCCTGATCAACCACCCCGGCGTGCCCACCATTTATCCGCCCGGTGCCCAGGCGGTGGTTGCCGGGCTGGCCGCCGTCAGTCCCAGCGTGTTGTTCTTCAAATTGGCCTGGGTTGGTGCCGACCTGGGGGTGGCCGGCGCCCTTTCGGCGCTCGCGAAAAAGAGAGGGGTACGGCTGCAAGCCCTGGTCCTCTATCTGTGGTCGCCCCTGTTGATTACCGAAGTCGCGTGGAACGGGCATCTGGAACCGCTGGCCCTGCTCCCGCTTGTTGCGGGGATCGCGCTGGCCGCACGACCCCAACCGGCGGGGGCGACCCGGTCCAAGCGGTCGCGGTGGCTGGGCACTACCAGCGCATTGTTCGGGCTGGGAGCCGCGGTGAAATTCGCTCCCCTGGCGGGTGTCTTCGCTCTGGCCAGTCGGGGCGGTTGGCCGAGGCGGGACGGTTGGTTGGTGCTGGCGGCCGGAGTCCTGCCGCTCGCCGGCCTCTACGCTGCGTACGCCGCTTGGGGACTGCCGGCTGGCGAAGAAATCGCGTGCATGTTCACCGGCCTCCGGACCTACGCCGCCAATTGGGAATTCAACCCCGGTTTGTGGCGCCCCTTTTCGGCCATGAACGCTCCGCGGTGGATTGCGCTGGTGCCGGCGGGCCTCTGCCTGGCCGTGGCATGCCTGCGACGCTGGCCGATCCAAAGGTCGGTCTACTGGGTGTTTGGGTTGGGACTGGCGTTCCAGCCCACTCTCCACCCGTGGTACCTGCTCTGGATGTTGCCGCTTGCCGCCCTGCGAGGAAGTGGCGGCTGGATCTTGTATACGGGTACGATCTTCCTCGCCTACCAGGGCCGGGACGCTTACCTGGCGACCGGCAGCTGGCCGGAGCCGTGGTGGTTGGTTCTCCTCATCCATCTGCCCCCGCTGGCGCTGTTGTCACGAGAGCTGATGCGAGAACTGAAGACACTGCCGGGTCACGAAGCCTGCCGGCGTAGCCGCGGCGTCTTCCGCAGGCCCTCGCCCACCGAAATCCCGTAACCGATCGCGAACAAGGCCGTGAGCGACGCGGCCTCGGCCCCCGTAGCGAGGAGTCGGGCGGCAGTCACGGCCAGCGACGCCGCGACCGCCATTCGCAGAATAGACGCGAGCGGAGATCCGACGGCCGTGTAAGTCGCGGCCCCTCCCCCCGCCCCAAACTTCGGGGTGCGGCGAAACGGGGTCTTATCGCGGTGTCTCATGCCCCGCACAACCGCCACCGTCAGCGGAGCCGCCAACCCCAGCCCCAGCGTGAGGCCCTCCACCACGGACCGGACCAGGCGACCCCTGCCGCGAATGACCGTCGCCACCGCATAAAAAGCCATGAACGGTATCAGGGCCGCCGCAAACAGAGCTCCCGGCAGCCAGCCCGGCAGCCCGGCCAGCCCATCAGGCGTCGCCCATCCCAGAAAAGCCACCGCGGCCGCGAATAAGAAACTCACCGCGTGCACCACGTGGCCGAACGTGTGGGCCGTGGCCTCCAACTTGATCGCCAGGGGCAACCGAGCCTTCCAAATCCGGGGCAGCAATTTGCGACCCGTCTGAATGCCGCCCTGCGCCCAGCGGGCTTGCTGCGTTTCCACCGCCCGCAGCGTGCCAGGCAGTTCGGCGGGCACACTCACGTGGTCCAGGTACGCGAACCGCCATCCCCTGAGTTGTGCCCGGTAACTCAGGTCCACGTCTTCGGTCAAGGTGTCGGCGCTCCAGCCTCCCGCATCCTCAATGCAGGCGCGCCGCCACATTCCGCCCGACCCGTTGAAGTTGAAGAAAAGCCCGGCCCGGTAGCGGGCCTCGTGTTCAATGGCGAAGTGGCCGTCCAGGAAGAGTGCCTGCGCCCGTGCCAGCCACGACGCGTCGGCATCAAGGTGCGCCCAGGCGGCCTGTACCGCTCCAACGCGCGGGTCCGCGAAAGGCGGCAGCAACTTGTGGATCAGGTCGGGCGGCGCCACAAAATCCGCGTCCAGCACCAGAATGAACTCGGCCCCGTTGAACCTCATCCCGGCAGCGAGGGCGCCGGCCTTGAACCCGTCCCGAGCCGCACGTCGCAGGTGCCGCACCTCCACGCCCGATTCCCGCCAGTGTTCGATTCGCTGCGCCGCGATCCCGGGGGTTTCGTCGTCCGAATCGTCCAGGACCTGCACGGTGAGGCGGGCCTTGGGATAATCGAGCGAGCACGCCGCATCGATGGCGCGGGTCACCACGTTGGCCTCGTTGTAGACCGGTACCTGAACGAGCACGGAGGGCAGTTCACCCCCCCAACGAGCAGCCTCCCGGCGTCTGGGATACTTGAGCAGGAGCCACAACAGCCTGATGCGGTGAGCACCGAACGGGACGAGCAGCAGAAGCAACAGAGCCGAGGCCAGCAGAAATGAATCAGTCACGCCGGAAGTTACTGTCCAACCGGTTGGTGGTTCCCTTAGCTTTTCGCGCATGGCCCACGACGCGACCCCGCCGGACCCGGCGGCAGTGGCGGCGAGTCCGGCAACACCGATTCGCGACCCGCACGGTACGTTCCCGCTCCGGGTGGCAGCCGTGGACGTCGGCTCGAACGCCCTGCGCTACAAAGTCGCCGAGTTCGAGAGCAAGACCAATTGCACGCAACTTGCCTCGGGCCGGGCACCCGTCAGGCTCGGCCACGCAGCTTTCCTTACGGGCAGCCTGTCGGCCGACGCAATGGACCGTGCGGTCGAGGCACTGGCTGGGTTCGCCCGGGTGTTTGACGACATGGGAGTGGGATTGGTCAAGGGTGTTGCCACAAGCGCCGTTCGCGAAACCCGAAACGGCCCGGGGTTTGCGCAGCGCGTCCGGGAGGAAACGGGAATCGACCTCTATCCGATTTCCGGCACCGAAGAGGCCCGTCTGGTGTGGACGGCGGTTCGCTCCCGGGTGCAGCTCGGTGACGCCAAATGGATGTTGGTTGATCTGGGCGGGGGCAGCGTGGAGGTCTCCCTGGCCGACCGCAACGGGTTGATGTGGACAGAATCTCACACGATGGGCTCGGTGCGCTTGCTGGAAGAGCTTTCCGGTGCCTCCGACCCGCCCGCCCGGTTTGCCGGTCTGCTGGCCGATTACGCGTCAACCCTGCGGATCCCCCACGCGAGCAGGCACTGGACACCCGTGGGGCTGATAGCCACGGGCGGGAATATCGAAGACCTGGCGCGACTCGCCGGCCAGCCGCGCGCTCCCGGACTGCCCCATTACAAGCTGAGCCGGGAGCAACTGCGCGGGGCCATTGCCCGTCTGTCGGGAATGACAACGCGCCAGAGGGTGACGAAGCTGGGGATGCGCGAAGACCGCGCTGATGTGGTTCTGCCGGCGGCGATTGTCTATGACCGGGTGGCCGAGCTGGCCGGGGCCGAAGAAGTGATTGTGCCCTTCCTGGGGGTCCAGGACGGCCTGCTGGTGGATGCCGTGGAGGAGGCGTGCGAGGGCGACGACCTGGGCCGCGAAGAGCGCACCGCCCTGGAAGGAGCGCTCTCGCTGGGGCGCCGCTATTTGTTTGACGAAGCTCACGGCAGGCATGTGGCGACTCTGGCGCTCTCGCTGTTCGACCAGCTGGCCGGGGTGCACGGTCTGGCGGCTGCGGACCGCAGGCTCCTGCTAGCGGGAGCGGTCCTGCACGACATCGGTCTCCACGTCTCGCACCGCAAACACCACAAGCACTCGCGCTACCTTATCCAGAACTCGGAGATCTCCGGGGTTTCCATCTCGGAACTCCCGATTGTCGCGCTGCTCGCCCGGTACCACCGCCGCGCCGCGCCGCGCCCGTCGCACTACCTGTACCGGGACCTGGACGGGGCGACCCGAACGCGTGTGCGCCGCCTGGCCGCGATCCTGCGGGTGGCCGATTCGCTGGACCGGGAACACCTCCAAAGGGTGATTTCGGTGCGGGTCCGTCAGGTGGCCGGCGGCCTTGAACTCCATCTGGAAAAGACTGGGCGCACGCTTCTGGAAGAGTGGGCCCTGCGTCGCAAGGGAGGGCTGTTTGCTTCGGAATTCGGTCAGGAGCCGGTCGTGGCCGGGCCGGAAAAACCCGCTGCTGAAGACACCGCGAGTTTAGCCGCGGCGGGGCAGGCGCGTTGACGAAGGCCGCGGCAGACACGGAGGCGGGCACTCCGGCCGAAGAGTCGGCAAGCATTGCGGAAGAAACGCCACCGGCAGCAGCCGTGATCTCGGCTCCCGGGGTGGCGCTGCCGGCGGCGGTCAGCCCCAGGCCGGCCCCGTCCGACTCTCACAAGACAGGGCACCCCGCCCTCTTCTTCAACCGCGAAGCCAGTTTGATGGACTTCAACTGGCGCGTCCTGAGCCAGGCGCTCGACGAGAGCAACCCGCTGCTGGAGCGCGTCCGTTTCCTGGCGATAACCGCGTCGAACCTGGACGAGTTCGTAATGAAGCGGTTCGGTGGCCTGAAGCGCCAGCACGCAGCCGGCGTCGTCAAGCGGTCGCGCGACGGGAGGACGCCGGAGGAACAGCTCGAACTGCTCAGAGGATCGATCACCGCCATGCGCCGGGAATTGTCCACCGTTTGGCGCGAAACGCTAAAGCCGTGCGTGGATGCCGAGGCGGGCCTCGTCATCAAGCGTTTTGATGAACTCGACGACGACGAGCGGCAGCATGTCGAGACCGAATTCCACAAACGGATTTACCCGCTCCTCACGCCCCTGACGGTCGATCCCGGGCACCCGTTCCCGTTCATTTCCAACCTCAGCCTTTCGCTGGCCGTCACCCTCTACCACCCCGAGCTGTCCACGCGCCACTTTGCCCGCGTGAAAATTCCCGTTGAGACCATAGGCAGCTGGGTGAAACTGCCCGCTCCCAATGCACTGGTTTCGTCGGCGGAGCTGGTGAAAGCCCTGGCCGCACACCTGTTCAGGGGAATGAGGATTGAGGAGGCCGCGCTCTTCCGCGTCATCCGAAACGCCGACATGCGGCGGAACGAGGAAGAGGCCGATGATCTGCTGCGGATGATTTCGGAGGAAGTACGCGAGCGGCGTTTTGCCCCGGTGGTCAGGCTCGACGTCGAACCGGGCATGTCGGCCGGAACGAGGCAGCTCCTGGCCGGAGAGCTGGAGCTGGAGGCCGTGGATGTTGCCGAGATCGACCTCCCGCTGGACGCCTCCGGGCTCGCGGAGTTGGTCGATCTGGGCCCGTGGACCCATCGCTTCAAGCCGTGGAACCCGGCCATCCCCTCGCCGCTGCGTCCCGGGGAGCGCAGCGAAGAGGTGCCCGACATCTGGGCGGCCATTCGCCGGCGCGACCTGATGGTCCACCACCCCTACGATTCGTTCACGGCCTCGGTGGGCCATTTCATCGAGGCCGCGGCCGACGATCCGGATGTCCTCGCAATCAAGCAGACCGTATACCGGACTTCGGCCGATTCCCCGGTAATCAACGCGCTGGAGAGGGCGGCGGAATCGGGCAAGCAAGTGGCGGTTCTCGTTGAGGTGACGGCCGCCTGGGACGAAGTCTCCAACATCGGCTGGGCCGCCCGGCTCGAAGAGGCAGGGGTACACGTCACCTATTCGCTGGTTGGCCTGAAGACGCACGCCAAGGCCGCTCTGGTTTTGAGACGGGAGGACGGCGAGATCAGGACCTACTGCCACATCGGCACGGGCAACTACAACAGTGACACTGCCCGGTTCTACACGGACATCGGCATCTTCACGGCCCGCCCCGAAATAGGGACGGACACTGTGAACCTGTTTCATTTTCTTACCGGTTACGCCCCCGAGCAGCGTTACGAGAAGCTGATTGTCGGGCCGCGGGATCTCCGGTGGAGCGTGCTCAGGGCCATCCAGCGCGAGGGCAAGCATGCGCGAAAGGGCCGAGGCGGTCGGGTCATCATGAAAATGAACGGCCTGGACGACAAACGGTTGATCAGGGCTCTCTATGCGGCGTCGCGTTCAGGGGCCCGGATAGACCTGATTGTGCGGGGTGCCTGCCAGCTGCGGCCGGGACTGCCCGATTGGAGCGAGAACATTCGGGTCCGGAGCATCGTGGGCCGTTTTCTCGAACACGACAGAGTGCTCTGGTTTGGGAACGCGGGAGAACCCGAGGTATGGATCGGAAGCGCGGATCTGCGCAAACGCAACATGGTGCACCGGGTCGAGGTCTTGATGCCGGTCGACGACGCCGACATCAGGGTGCGGCTGGAAAGCATGCTGGACTTGGCCCTGCGGGACAACCAAAGGGCGTGGTCGCTTGGTCCCGACGGCAGCTGGACGCGGCTGGAACCGGATCCCGGTACCACCGGGGTGGACTACCAGGCCGAACTGATGGAAGACGCCAGGAAACGCAGGAAGCCCCCCGCGCTCTAGCACCGGCCCCTTAGGAGTTCGCTTTCGGCCCGCCGCCCGCCCTGTCAAGGCGCACTCCATGTCTGACGGTTCTGCCCTGCACCATGAAGATCACGTCCTCGGCGATGTTGGTCGCGAGGTCGGCGATTCGCTCCAAGTTGCGGCCGATGAGGATGACCTCAAGGCATCCCGAGATGTGGTGCTCGGGCATGTGGGTCAGCATGATCCTGACAAGCGAATCCAGCAGCTGATCGACCCGGTCGTCTCGCTCGCGCACAGCGGCGGCCTCGTCGGTGCTCTCATGCACGAACGCGTCCAGCGCATCTCCCAGCATTCCGCAGGCAATCCGACCCATTTCACCCAGCTCGGGAGGCACAGGCACCTTCGTTTCGAGTCGGCCCAAACGGCCGGCCGCACGTGCGATATTGGCGGCGTGGTCGCCGATTCGCTCCAGGTCGTTGTTGATCTTCAGCACGGCAACGATAACCCTGAGGTCCCCGGCCCGCGGTTGGTGCAGGGCCAGCATTTCGATTGCCTTTTCTTCGATCTCCACTTCCTGCCGGTCGATGACCAGATCGCCCCTGATCACGTCCTCGGCCAGCTCGTCAATGTCCACGCCCCCGACAAGCGTAAGCGAGTCTTTCACCAGCTTTTCGACCTGGTGCGACATATGGTTGAGCGCGGTGGTCAGCGCGTCCAGGCGATCGTCAAGGGCCAGTGCCACGGCGGGTTATCCAGTCCTCCCCGTAATGAATGCCTCTGTAAGCGGGTGCTCGGGGTTGGTGAACACACGCTCTGTCTCGCCAAACTCGACGAGTTCTCCGTCTTGGACGAAGGCCGTGTAATCGCTGATTCGCGAGGCCTGCCCCAAGTTCTCCGTAGCCAGCAGAATTGTATGGCGGCCGCGCAGCGAAACGATAATATCTTCGATCTTGCCGCTCTCGTTTCGGTCCAGGCCGGACGTGGGATGGTCCAGCAGGAGCGCCTCGGGTTCGACTGCCAGCGCCCGGGCAAGGCAAAGCCTCTGCATCTGGCCCGCGCCCAGCGCCATCGCGCTCTGGTCCAGCCGGTCCCCGACCTCGGGCCAAAGCCCGGCCGTTTCCAAAGCGGTCTGAACCTGACGGTCGATATCGCCCCGATACCGGTTGATTCGAAGGCCAAACGCCACGTTAAACGAGATCGAACGGGGGAAAAGCCCCGCCCGACCTGACACGAGCACGATCCGGCGCCGAAGCCCGGCCGAGTGCTCCGGCAGGCGGACCAGTTCTTCGTTTTCGCGAAAAACCGCCCCGCTCATTTCGGCTGCCCCATCCAGATCATGCATACGGTTGAAGCACCTGAGCAGCGCACCCTTCCCGGAACCGGCCGGCCCGACGATTGCGGTGACCTGGCCTCCGGGTGCCGCGAAAGACACCTCGGAGAGGACCCTGCGTCCGCCGCGCGTCACCGAAACCGAGGCGGCCCTCAACCCCGGCGGCGCGAAATCAGCGGCGGCCAATGGAGGACCCATGCACCAGGGTGGCCCCGGCGTTCAGGAGCAGCGTTCCCGCGAGGAGTACCAGCGCGGCCGCCCCCGCGAGCCCCCGGAAACGGGCGTCGGTGCTCTCGGTCCACTCGAACACCTGGACCGGCAGGGCGGTGAGCGGATCCAGCGGACTGGTAACGTTCAGAGCGATGAACGTGAACGCTCCCAGCACGACCAGGGGAGCGGTCTCTCCCGCCGCCCGTGACAGGGCCCGCAGTGACGCCGCCGCGATCTGGCCCGCCGAGCCCGGAAGCACGGCGAACCTGATCGCCTGGAACGGGGTGGCGCCCAGCGCGTAGGCAGCCTCCACCTGCGCCCGGGGAACCGCCCGGACAACTTCGCGCGTGGCCCGGGTCAGCAGGGGCAGAACCAGTAGCGTCAGTGTGGCCGCGCCGGCCAGAAGGGTGTGGCCCATCGCCGCTCCCCGGGCGAAAACGGCAAGGCCAACCAATCCGTAAACCACCGATGGCACCGATGCCAGGTACCCGATGTTGGAACCCAGAATCCGGGCCAGCCGCCGCTGCGGAAAGTAGGCATCAAGGTACACGGCCGAACCAACCGAGAGCGGGACGGCGACCAGACCCACCAGCGCGACCATCCAGACCGTGCCCAGCAGCAGGGGCCTGATGCCCGCCGAAGCCGGGTCAGAGGATGGCGCGTTCAAGAAAAAGTCCAAGGTCAGGTGCGGCGCGCCGAGCCACAGGGCATGAACGGCGACCAATACCAGCGGAGCCAGAGCTACCACCGCGGCCGCCGCGCAGGCCCGCCGGACAATCCGGTCGCTGCGATTCCGCTCCCGAATCGAGGCCGGAAACCCCTGATCAACCCGGGCCGTCATCCCCCCGACCCTGCGCTATCGGGCAGCGGGTGCAGGCCGGCCGGCGTCGTTAGCGGCGCTCCAGTTCCACCCGACGTGAGCCGGCGTCCGATTGCCGTGATTCCAACGGCCATCGCGCACAGCACGAGCCCCACCGCGAACACGGTTTCGTAGGGCCGACTGCCCGTGGCCGGGTCGCCCGTACCGGCCCCGAGTGTGAACGCCGTGAGGGTCTGGATGCTCTCAAGCGGGTTCAGGGTGAATCGCGGGGTGGTTCCGGCGGCCAGGGTCACGATCATGGTCTCGCCCACGGCGCGCCCGAAGGCCAATACGACACTCGACATGATTCCGGCGCGGGCGGCCGGGACCACAACTCTCCTGGAGGCCTCGGTCGGGGTGGCTCCGAGGCCAAGTGCCGCCTCCTTGAGTGCCGGGTTGACATTGCTGATGGAGCGCTCCGACATGGACGTGATCATGGGCAACACCATGATTGCCACCACTGCCGAGGCGCTCGCCGCGCTGAACACGCCGGCGCCGGGCAGCACGGCCCTCACCAAGGGAGTCACGAAGAAAACGGCGAAGAACCCGTAGACCACGGTCGGAATCCCCGCCATCATCTCCAGCATGGGGCGCACTATTCGCTGCGTGCCGGCCGAAGCGAACTCGCTCAGAAACACGGCGCATCCCAGGCCCAGCGGCAGTGCGATTACCCCTGCCCCGATCGCGACCAGAAGAGTGCCGTTGAGCAGCCTCAGGAACCCGGCGAGGCCCGCCGGGCCAGCGTCGGCAAGGCCCGCGAAGAAACCCCACGATTCGGAGATGAGCACGGCCACGATGCCCACGGTGGCCAGGGCCGATCCCAGCGCGCACAACCGCAGGGCGTGACCGCCCAGCCTGTCGGTCATTGGCTCGAACCCCGGCGGGCCTCGCTCAGCCGCCGTCTCTGGGCGTGGTAGGCGTCATCGTCAAGCGCGAAGTACCCTGCCGCACTGGTAAAACGGTCCACTCCGTCCAGCAGAAAAGAGACGAAGTTCCACACCTCGGGACGCCGCAAGGAAGCCTGTCCCACGTACATGTAGATGGTCCGCGCGAGCGGATACGCGCCAGTCACGACCGCGTGCTCGGAAGGCGGCTGGCAGCCGGCTCCTGCATTGACCGAGATCGTCTTCACCCCGCCGGGGTCGCGCTGCAGTTTCCCCCGGCCCAGAAAACCCAGCGAACCGGCGTCACCGCTGACCCCCCTCAGGAGCGCGTCGCTGTGGGGGTTGGAGGCGTAATCGTTCCGACTTTCCCCGGGCCGGCCCATCACGGCGGTAGTGAAAAAATCGAACGTCCCCGAGTCGGGCCCGGGGCCGTAGAGCAACAGATCGTCGCCCGGCCACTCCGGGCGGACCTGTCCCCACGTGCGGACAGCGGAACCGGGCTCCCAGATGCCGCGGAGCTCCTCCACCGAAAGGCACTCGACCCAGTTGCTGGCGGGATGGGCGACCACTGCGATCCCGTCGCGGGCCAGGGCGACCTCGACCGGCTCAATTCCCCTGCGGCGGCAGGTCGCACGCTCGGTGCCCGTCATCCTCCGCGAGGCGTTGCTGATGTCGACCCAACCCTCGCAAAACTTCACAAAGCCGCCCGTCGTGCCCGAGGTACCGACGGCCAGGCGGGCCCGGGGATGCTCGGCGCGAAACGCGGTCGCGGCGGCCTCGGTGATGGGCCGAACCGTGCTCGATCCGTCAATCCAAACGGGATCGGGCGCCGCGCAGCCGGCAGACACGGCCAGGGCGGCAACAACGGCCAGCGTGGCAATGTCTCGTCGGTCCCGGACGTTCCCGCGGAAATGTCCGGTGTTTTTTCGGCCAGTGCCCTCCGGCTCGCCCGGCGGCGGCGAATCCGGGGTCAATGAGCCCGGGAGCGTGAACCAAACGGTGGTGCCCTCGCCCACGCCCGTCTCGATGCCCGTTTCGCCACCGTGCGCACCCACCAAGTGCTTGACGATGGCCAGCCCGAGCCCGGTCCCGCCGCCCTCGCGGGAGCGGTCCGGGTCTACACGATAGAACCGTTCAAATACCCGGTCTACCTGATCCGAAGGAATACCGGGGCCGCCGTCGGAAACCTCCACCCGCAACCACTCCGCCCGCCCCTCCAAAGGCCTGAACCTGATTCGGATCGCCGTCTCGGCGGGAGCGTACCTGAGCGCGTTCTCGATCAGGTTCCGCAGCACCTGCCGGACCGCACGGGCATCGGCGGTTACGCGCGCGTCCGAGGCATCCGGGTCTACGTCGAGCGTCACCCCGTCGGCGGCCAGGCCCGCGGGCAAGTCTCGCCAAACCGTCTCCGCCACACCCCGCACTGCAACCGGTTCGACTGAGGGGCTCCAGCTGCCCGACTCAACGTGCGACAGCTCCAACAAGTCGTCCACCAGGCGCCGCATGCGAGTGGCGTTCACCAAGATCCTCTCCGCGAATTCCGAAGAGAGCCCGGCCCCCAGGTTCGGATCAGAGATGGCCTCCGCGAACCCGACCACGCTGGTGAGGGGAGTCTTCATTTCGTGCGAGACATTGGCCACGAAGTCCCGCCGCATCTGTTCCAACAGCCGGCGGTCGGTCAAGTCTCTCAGAAGCAGCAGGGCGCCTCCGTCGTGGTGCACCGCCCGCACCAGCACGGTGCGCTCTCCGACCGATGTTTCCCGCGAAACCGGCTCGCCTGCCGCGGCTCGTTCCGCCGCCTCGGGGATCGACGGATCCCGGAAGATCACGCTCAGCTGCGAACCACGCGGCGCGGGTCGGCCCGCCAGTGTCTCCAGTGCGGTGTTCCGGGCCTGCACGCGTCCCTCCGCGTCGACCAGCGCGACAGCGTCGTCCAACCCCTCCAACACGGCCGACAGGTTGTCCCGCGCACGCCGCGCCGCTGCGAGCCCGGTCTCGAGGCGAACCCCAATCCGGTCGACCGCCCTGCCGAGAGCCTCGGTCTGCCCGCCCGCCCCGGCTCCCGTCCGGGCCGCGAAATCGCCGGCGGCGAGACGCTCGGCCGCCGACTGAACGGACATGAGCCGACGGGCGAGGGGCCGCGCCTCGACCACGGCGAGCACCCCGGCGGTCGTGGTCGATGCCGCCAGACCGAGCAAAAGCTGGGCCGGTGGTGCCGGACCGAGCAGCAGCCAGAACGCAAGAACGGTAGCCGCCCCGATTCCGGTGTAAGCCAAGAAAACGCGCAGTGGCGGGTTCACCTATCGATCCGAGGCCCGGAACCGATACCCGATGCCACGCACCGTCTCGAGCCGGTCGGCCTCATCGCCCAGCTTGGCGCGGATTCTGGCGATATGCATGTCGACGGTCCTCGATTCCAACTTCGACCGGGGCCCCCACACCGACTCCAGTAGATGGCTGCGGGACTGCGCCCGTCCCCGTCGCTCCAGCAGAATGGCCAAAAGGCGATACTCCAGGGGTGTGAGATCAACCTCTTGGTTCGACACAAATGCCCGGTGGGCGTCGCGGTCCAGTGCGACCGGTCCGACCACCAGGCGACGGCCCGCCGAAACCGGGTCTGCCTTTGCCCGCCGAAGCAAGGCCTCCAGCCGAAGCGTCAGTTCTTTGGCACTGAACGGCTTTGTGATGTAATCATCGGCCCCCACCTCGAATCCCCGCACACGTTCTTCCTCTTCGCGCCGCGCGGTGAGCAGAATCACGGGCAGCGATGCGACGCGTTCGTCGCGGCGGAGTCGGCTCAGCACCTCGTACCCGTCCATCCCGGGGAGCATCAAATCCAAAACGATCGCGTCCGGGCGGTCTGTAATCGCTGACTTGAGCGCGCTCTCGCCGTTTACGGCGGTTGAAACCCGGTACCCCTCCCGGCTGAGATGGTAAACCAGCAGGCTGAGGATATCGGGTTCGTCGTCGACAACGAGTATCTGAGCATCTGGCATGGAAGTTTGTCGCCCCAATTGCACTGGTCGCGGCAGCCTCACGGACTCGCGGACATGGCAGGATGACTCGCGGACCAGCGCGAGTCCACCAACCAACAATACCCGGCCCAAGCGGCCCCTAAAGTAACGAAAACATAACGGTTTTGTAACGACGCGCCCGAGACCGCGTGTCGACCGGGATCGCAAGGGGCGGCAGGCGGCACCCGCCACCTGCCAGAGCATCGCAAACCTGCGGCGGCACCCGTGACCGAATCGTGACGAAACAGCCCCTTTTCACGTTACGCGCGGGTACGATAATCCCCCCGTCATGTACATCGACCGCATTCCCGAGAAAAGCCAAAGAGCGATTTCCATGGTTCCAGCCGAACGCCGTGTTCTGGTTACAGCTGTCTCAGTGGCGTCCGCCGCTTGTTTGTTGCTGGCGGGGGCAGACTGTGCCTTGGCACAAGAGGCGGAGGGCCGGGTGTCGGGCAGGGTGGTGGCCGAAGTGAACTCGCGGCCGCTGGCTGGCGTGCAGGTCACACTGGCGGACCTGGAAACCGGTGTGCTCTCAGACGTTGACGGCCGCTACTCGATCTCCCGGCTCCCGCCGGGGACGTATGACCTGGCGTTCACCCGGATTGGATTTGCCTCCAAGACGGTGACGGGTGTGGTGGTTACGGCGGGCGAGGTTACCGTGGTCGATGTGGTCTTGCCCCCGCGGACGATAGCGGTCGAGGGGATAACCGTTTCGGCAACGAAAGAGCAGGGGACGGCTGCGGCGGTTCTGTCGGCCAGGCAGACGGCGGCCGCGGTGACCGACGCCATCGGGCGCGAGCAGATCAGCGATTCACCCGACTCCGACGCGGCTGCGGCGATGGCCCGCGTACCCGGCGTGACCATCGTCGACAAAAAGTTCGTCTACGTCCGCGGTCTGGGGGAGCGCTACGGAAACACGACTCTCGACGGCGCTGTCATGCCCTCGCCGATCGCGGACCGGAAGGCCGTTCCGTTGGACCTGGTCCCGGCCAGCTTCATTGAGAGCGTCTCGACCTCCAAGAGCTACCTCCCCAGCCAGCCCGCGGACTACGCCGGCGGATTGGTCCAGATTGAGACCCGCCGGGTGCCAGGGGAAGAGTTCTTCAAAATGGGGCTGAGCTCCGGATACCAGACGATTGCGACGGGAGCGACCGGTCTGAGTTACGAAGGCGGCGGGCTCGACTTTTTGGGGATAGACGACGGTACCAGAGACCTGCCAGACATTCTGCCTGATGACATGGGGGTCACCCGCGGCAACCTGACCACCACCGAACTCGAGGCGATCGGCGAGGCGTTCGCCCCGGGTTGGGCGGGCCTGCCCTCAACCGTACCCGCACCGGTCGGCGGCGAACTGGCGTTTTCCACCGAGTTCGGCCTGGGGCCGCGCGATCTGGGCATTCTGGCCACCGCCCACTGGGACGATTCGTGGAGCCGGCGCGGCAACTACGTGGAGCGCGTTTTCGCTTCCAGTCTGCTGGACGATCCCGAGGTCAACTACGCCGGCGATGTAACCACGCGACAGGTCACGCTGGGCGGGCTCTTGAACGTGGACTACCCCCTTGCCAGCGGACACCGCATTTCCCTGAACGGTCTGATGAACCGGATCACCGAGGACCAAGCCCGGATTCTTGAGGGATTCAACCTTGATTCAAACGCCGACCAGAGGAACACGCGCCTCCAGTATGTGGAGAACTCGCTCCTCTCGGGGCGGGTGACCGGGAAGCACTACTTCCGGAACCTGGCCGAGGCGTCCGTGGAGTGGCAGGCGTCCTATTCGCGGGCAGGTCGTTACGAGCCCAACACTCGCGAGGTGCTCTACCGCGAGGCCGACGGCGTGTTCCTGTGGGACAACTTCATCCAGAGCGGCAGCATCTTCCACCAGAATCTGGAGGAAGAGGCAATCAACCTGGCCATGGACGCGGAGATCCCGATTTGGGTGAGGGACGTGCCGGGCACGATTGAGTTCGGTGGGGCGCTGGTGTCGCGAGACCGGGACGTGCTGAGCCGCCGGTTCAGGTTCATGCCCCGGGGGCCGATTCCCGACGACGTGAGGATGTCCGATCCCGACAACCTTTTTACCGCCGACAACATTGCGGCCGACCGGTTCGAGATCACCGAGGCCACGTTCCGGCCCGATAACTACGTGGCCGACCAGATCACGGCCGCCGCCTACTTCATGGCCGACTTCGAGCTGTTGCCGTCGGTGCGTTTCGCGGGAGGTGCCAGGGTCGAGTCGAGCAAGCAGAACGTTAACCCCCTGGACCTGTTCACCACGTTCGCCGACCCGTTGGAAGGTGCCGAGCTGAGCGATACGGACACCGCCCCGGGAATCACCCTCACGTGGGCGGCCAGCGATCAGATCAACGTGCGCGCGGCCGCTTCGCGGACTGTGGCGCGACCCGAGTTCAGAGAGCTGGCACCGTTCTCGTTCGCCGACTTCGCCGGCGGTTACCTGGTCGTGGGCAACCCGCTGCTTGAGCGGTCCAGGATCAACAACTTCGATCTGCGGTGGGAGTTCTTCCCGTCACCGGGGTCGGTTTTCTCGGCCAGTGCCTTCCTGAAAGAATTCGCCGGGCCGATTGAAGAAGTCGTGTTCCCCAGCAGCGAGTTCATCAAGAGCTGGGTCAACGCCGAATCCGCCCAGAACTTTGGTGCCGAATTTGAGGCGCGGACCGGGATGGGCTTCTTGGCCGGCGGGTGGGACAACCTCCGCCTGAACGTGAACGTGACGGTGGTGGCCAGCCAGGTTGCAACGGGGACGGTCGCGCAGGTCTTCGTGCCCGGTTTCGGGGCCGACGAGCTGGAGATCGTCGAGCGGGAGCGCCGGCTGCAGGGTCAGTCGGCCTATGTGGTTAACGCCGGCCTCAACTGGTCCGCCCCCGGGGGCGGATCATCGATGTCGCTGCTCTATAACCGCTTCGGCTCCCGTATCAGTCAGGTCGGCACGCAGTACTTGCCCGACGTGCTGGAGGAACCGCGCGATCAACTTGACTTCGTTGTGGAACAGAATCTGGGTCGGGGGACATCGCTCAAGATGGGCGCCTCCAATCTGCTGGACAGCAGCTACCGCTTCACCCAGGGCGGTGACCTTCTGCGCGGTTGGGATATCGGCCGTTCCTTCTCGGTCAGCGCTGAGTGGCAACCGGCAGGCAACTTCTAAGGCGCCGTCTGCAGACGGTGCAGGGAGAATTCATGAGATGAGAAGCAGACTTACTTTCGCCGGACCGATTTCGCGACCTTTCGCGGCGGCAGCAGGATGTGTTCTCGTTGCTGCTTGCTCCGACGCCACCGGGCCGCCTTCCCCGGCGGGCGGCGACAGCGGCGTCCTCTCGGGAACTCTGACCGCCAACCGCACCCTGTCGGCCGACACGGTCTACCTGATCCAGGGCACCACGATCATTGAGGACGGGGTGACCCTGACCATCCCCGCGGGCACCACGCTCAAGGGTGACGTCAACTACGCTGGATCTGCCATGATCGTCAGGCAGGGCGGGCGCATCGTTGCGCGGGGCACGGCGGACGCGCCGATCGTGTTCACCAGCTCGGCCGCGGAGGGTTCGCGGTCTCGCGGCGACTGGGGCGGAGTGGTTCTCAACGGCCGTTCGCACTGCAATTTCCCGGCCCAGGAGTGTGTGGGGGAAGGCGGCTCCGGCCCCTACGGCGGTTCTGAGTTAAACGATGACAGCGGCGTGCTGAGCTACGTGCGCATCGAGTATGCCGGCTACGAGGTCAGTTTCGGCAACGAGCTCAACGGCCTGACCCTGAACGGTGTTGGCGCGGGCACCGAGCTCCACCACATCCAGTCGCACTACGGGTCCGATGACGGCATCGAGTTCTTCGGCGGTACCGTCGATCTGAAGTACGCTGTCGTCACCGGCGCTTCAGACGATTCGTTCGATTTTTCGACCGGATGGCAGGGCCGCGGCCAGTTCTGGGTGGTTATCCAGGATCCGTTCGATGCAGACAACGGTTTTGAGGTTGACGGCAACGAAGAGAACTTCGATGCAATTCCGCTCACGAACCCGACCATCTACAACGTCACCCTGATCGGCAAGCCCGCGGGTGTCGGCAGCGCCGGCGAGAGCCCGCGCGGGATTATCTTCCGTCGCGGCACCGCCGGGTCGATCCACAACGTGGTCGTGCTTGGCTTTGAGAAGGGAATCGATCTGGACCAGATCGAGACCGTGGAGTCCGACGGCGTCACGCTGACGAACTCCTACTTTTTCGGGCAGACCTCGGGGACGTTCGAGGAAGACGAAGACGGGATTGACGAGGAGGCCTACCTGGGGAACGTGGTGTGGTCCAACGCTTTCGACACCGATCCGATGCTGACCGATCCCTACAGCACGTTGGCTCCCGACCTGCGCCCGATTTCGACCTCTCCGCTTGTGTCCGGTGGCGCCACGCCGGCCGCCGACGGGTTCTTCGATCAGGTCAGCTTCATAGGCGGAGTTGATCCCAACGGCGAACAGTGGTTCGACGCCTGGATTACTCGCGACATCAACTAGCCCGGATTACTCGCGTCAGCTAATACCGACAGGCTGCGCCTTGCAGCGCTCGTGTTTGGCGGCGGCCGCGCTGATTGGCGCGGCCGCCGCCCTTGCGTTTTCCGGCGGAGGGGAAAACGATTCCCCCTCCGCCGGAACCACTGACGTTTCAGGAAACGCGGCTCTCCCCGGCTCGGCCAGCTCGCTGGATGATTTGGCCCGGCGTGTTCTGGCCGCTCTTTCGACCCGCGATACGGCGACGCTGGGGGCTCTGCGCTTGTCGGAGGGCGAGCACAACCAGATGGTCTGGCCCGAGCTCCCGGCCTCGGCCCCCGAGGTCAACTATCCGGTGGATTTCGCTTGGACCAACATCGGTATCCGCAACCGGGCGGCGCTCGCCACCCTGCTTTACGACTTTCGGGACGCGGAGCCGGAGCTGACGGGCACGGAGTGCCGCGGCCCGACCCAGAGCTTCGAGAGTTTCGTGGTCCATACAAACTGTTGGGTCGAGTTTCGCACCGACGGAGGCGGGCCGAGGGCCCAACAGCTCTACAAGGACGTTCTGGACTGGGACGGCGAACTCAAAGTGTTTCGGTACTACGAGCCCTGAAACCCCTCGGCGTTAGAAACCGAACTGGACCAGGGCGAAAAGTTCCCCGTCGGCCAGCAGTCGGTTGTCTTCGCCCTGCAGGCGTTTGGCATACTGAAGGCTGAGCCGGGTCAGGTAACCGGGGAAGAGGTTCAGTCCGGCCATCAAGAAACCGTCGGTCTCGCCGTCGGTTCCTTCAAGACTGTCGTACCTGACCACCGCCTCGGTGAGTCCCCACACTGCCCTGGCCATCTCGGCATGGAAACCATGCGTGGTCTGCATGTCCCGCCGGTCTTCGGCAGTGCGCTCCCCGCGATGGTCGTCGAGATTCCATTCCCATTGGTTCTCGGCCCGCAGGTATTCGGCCGTCAGATTGAACCCCCTGTAGGCGGCATGGAAATCCGCCCCCCAGGACTGCGTGGACCCCGTCCCCCACCCCGCAACATCGTCCGACCAGAGAACCGATAGTCCGCCCTGCAGCACGAACTGGTCCGTGAATGCAATCGGACCCACGGTGTTGAACTGAACCCGCCCGGCCCACATGTAACCCCCGTCGTTGCTGGCCGTGCGCCCATTGCCGTTGAAAACCCCCCCCCCGTATTCGAGCCGGCCGTCGAGGAACGCGCCTCCCAGGCTCACGCCGACCTGCCTGCCGGGGGCAATGGCCCGGGTTGCGGACGCCCGCTCCAGAAACCTGAGTTGCCCCTTCGGGTCAAGGGCGTCCAGGCCGAAAGACGGTCTGAACATCCCGGCGGTCAGGTGAACCTCGGGCGAAATCGGGAGAGTGGCCTGCACATCGAACAGCTCCATGGCCCGGGACTCGGCGTCGTACCGTACTATTGCACTGTATTCAAACGTGCCCGTCCTGCCGCCGCTCACAAGCAACCGGCCTTCAAACACTTCAAACCCGGCGGGCTGTGCGTTGGAGGAACCCGGGTCGTGAAAACCGGTCTGGATGAGAACGCTCACGTCGGCCGAAGGGTCCTGGCCGAGACCGGGTGAGGTGGCAAGGCCGAGCGCAACCACGGCCACGCTGGGGATCTCAAGGGCCAAAGCCCGGAACCTGTGGGTCTTCATGGGGCAAATGATGGCCGCCCGATCCCCTTCCGTCAACCTGCCGCCCCACCTGCCGACGTCCTTTCCCCACCGGTTAGGTTTAAACCCATGGCGGCGATTTCGACACAAGAAACCGTGCGGATCAGAGAGGGCGACGTGCATCTTGTCGTCGTCCGCAGCGACCGGGGTGCTGAGTGCGGCCGGCCCGCTCTGTTGCTCCACGGATTGGGGGCGCGCGGGCGCACTTGGTACGGTGTGGCGGAGCGCTTCGTTGACACATGCCCGCAGTGGGAATGCTGGGTGCCCGACCTGCTGGGACGCGGTGCCTCGGTCGGCTCGGAGGGGTCGCGACTTGAGAAGCTGCGGTACGGCATCCCGGAGGACGTACGGCGCCTGGGGGAGATGTCGGAGGTACTGTGGCCGGGGAAGGGGATTCCCCGGTTGATTGCTGGGCATTCGCACGGGGCGGCCCTGGCCATGGGACTCGCCAGTGCTGCCAACACAGGTCCGGTGCAGCGCGCATTGCTGTTGTGCAATCCGGTTACTCACAAGATCATCCCGCCTGCTTTTCTTTCGGTCCTGAGGCGACCCGTGGCCCGCCGCGCTGCCGGGGTGCTGCTGGCACCACTGCAAGCGCCGCTCGGGCGGTTCATTACCCAGATGGCCGCCGGGCCGCGGTTCCGCGTCTCTCCAGGCGTGGCCGACGAGTATTCCCGCCCGTACGACGATTCCGCGGGGGCCGCGGTGTTGATGAAGATCATGGCAGACTGGCAACCGGCCGAGTTGGAGGGCTTTCTCCCGATCCCCGGCGAGACTGTGTCGGCGCATGTGGTGGGTGGCCCGCACGACCGCAGGATTCCGCTCAAAGCCGCAACCGACCTCGCGAGGATGCTGTCCTGTCCGCTCACGGTGATCCCTGATGGCGGCCACCTGATTCCGGAACAACACCCGGCGCTTCTGGCCGGTATCCTGCGCGACTTGGCAGGCGCGTTGGAAGGCGGTTCGGAGGCCGCTGGAGAATGACGCCCGTGCCTCGGACGATTTGCATCGCGCAGTTTCGGCCGGACAAGTCGGATCCCGGGAGTGCGCTGAGGCGAGCCGGTGCCACCATTGAGCGCGCGCTGGACCGCGATCCGAACACCCGATTGATCGTGTTCCCGGAGACCGCCCTGACCGGGTACTTCCTGGAAGGGGGAGTATACGAGGAGGCACGGACCGCGCCGGAGTGGTTCCAGGCGCTGGACGGCGAACACGGCCGGCGGGGGCTGCCTCCCGTAGACGTGGCGGCGGGCTTCTACGAGAGGCACGAACGGAAGTTCTCCAACTCCGCCATTTACGCGCGGTTGGGCGAGGGCGGCGGGATAGTACACGTTCACCGGAAGGTCTTCCTGCCTACCTACGGGCTGTTTCAGGAGGCCCGGTTCGTGTCGCCCGGGGCGGGTGTGGCGGCCTTCGACACACGCTTGGGTCGCACCGCGATGCTGGTCTGCGAGGACGCCTTCCATTCGGTAACCGGAGCGCTGGCGGCCCTGGACGGCGCCCAACTCCTGCTGGTGCTCTGCGCGTCGCCTGCCCGCGGTGCAAGATCGCCCGACGGACCGGAAAACTTGGCGACGTGGGACGTGATCGGGAGTCGTCTGGCCGCGGAACACGGTATTTTCGTGATCCTCGCCCAGCTCGCGGGGTTTGAGGGAGGGAAGGGGTTTCCGGGCGGTTCCACCGCATATGATCCGGCGGGACAGCGGATTGCATCGGGGCCGCTTTGGGACCAGGCACTGGTGCCCGTGACCATCAATCCGGGGGATGTCTCGCGCGTCAGGGGGCAGGCACCCCACTTGGCCGACCTCGAGCAAGCCTGGCGGCGGTTGATGGCGAACAGTCCCGGCGCCGCGGACAGATGACGCAGCGTTTCGACAGTCGGGTGCGGCCGGCTTCGGGGCTCGATCCCGACGACGACTCGGTGCTTGAAATCAATGTCGAAACCGTCAGGCGCTGGCTTGTCGAGTTCCTGAGACAGGAGATAGCGGTCCAGCGGGGTTTTTCCAGCGTTGTGATCGGACTGTCGGGCGGTGTGGATTCGGCTCTCTCCGCCGCACTTTGCGCCGAGGCGCTGGAGCCGGAATCGGTCCACTGCTTCATGCTGCCCTACCACTCGTCGGACCCCCGCAGTCTGGATGACGCGCACGAGGTGGCGGAGGCCTTGGGCACGCCGCGCCGGGTGATCGACATTGCGCCGGCGGTGGACGGGTATTTGGAAAAAGAATCCGGTCCCGGCGCGCACCGGACGGGGAATGTCGCGGCCCGGGTTCGCATGGCGATCCTGTACGATCAGGCCGCCGGACTCGGTGCGCTACCGGTGGGCACAAGCAACAAGTCAGAGCGGCTGCTTGGCTACTTCACGTGGCACGGCGACGACGCGCCCGCGGTCAATCCTCTCGGGGACCTGTTCAAGACCCAGGTGTGGGCGCTGGGGCGGGCGATGGGTCTGCCGCGCTCGGTGATCGACAAGCCGCCGACCGCTGACCTGATCCCCGGCCAGACCGACGAGAACGACTTGGGCGTCACCTACCGGAGCGCGGATCTGATTCTGTTTCACCTGCTGGACGGAAGGTCCCCCGCCGAGCTGGTCGACGCGGGCTTCCCAGAGGGGGACATGCGCGCCGTGACCGCGCGCCTCGACGCAACGCACTGGAAGCGCCACCTGCCCACCCAGGCGATGCTGTCCCAGATTGCAATCGGAGAGTCCTACCTGCGGCCGGTGGATTACTGATTCGGATCACTGGCCGGGGCGGGCTTGGCCACTGACACTAATCACTAACGCGCGCGCCTCGCGAAGACGGCCCGAAACAAGAACGCCCCGGATCCGCGGACTCACGGACCGTGGCGTGTGGTAGCCCGCATACCCCCTAGGGGAATCGAACCCCTGTCTCCTGGCTGAGAACCAGGTATCCTGGGCCACTAGACGAAGGGGGCAGGGCGTACTTCAAAGTCCCGTACGAACGGCCCGCGAAAATAAATCTCCGCGCCTCTCTGATCAAGGCGGAGCTGCTGAAAAAAGGGGTTTCGGGGCCTGCGCGGGAGCGCTGCCCGGTTCAGCCGTGCAGGGTCTCGATGTGCGCGATCATCTCACTGGACTCGCGGGGACCCAGGATCCCGCCCAGGATCATGGCCGCGGCGCTGGCGGCCAGCGCGACCACTACCGGGGCCAGCCCGACGTCGATAACACCGAACTGCAACAGCGCGTAGACCACCGCGCCCGACACCACCGCGCCGACGCCGCCGACCAGGTTGGCGCGTCGCCACCAGAGCCCGGCGATGGTGGGCACGAAGAGGCTTGAGCTCAGGATGCCGACCCCCGCGGTGTAGAACTCCGAAATGAGGTCGGGCGGCGAGAACGCCCACAGCAGCGCCGCCACGCCGATCACCCAGGTGGAGCCCACGCGCACAAGGCTCATTGTGCGCTGGCTGGCCCGGTTTCGCAGGTGGCGGCCCAGGATGTCGTGCGAGATCGCCGAGCTGCAAGCGAGCAGAAGGGCGTCGGTGGTGGACATGACGGCCGCGAGCACGGCCGCGACCGCAATGCCGCGGATGACGGGCGAGAACTGTGCCTCCATAACGCGCAGGAAAAGCTGATCGGCGTCCACAAGCCCGGGGAAGTCGATGCGGCCCACCGGCACGATAACGAGTACCGCCGCGAGGATTATCATGCTGTAGACCAGCATCGAGAGGTTCAGCGAGAGGCGCGCGCTCTCGGCGTCCTTCGCAGTGAAGACCCTCATGACGATATGGGGGATCACCGGAATGGCCGTGGCCCAGATGATGAAGTACCCGATGTAGCTCGACGCGGGGCGGTTCGCGACCTGGCCCAGCTCGGGTGCCACGGCGGTGGCCTGGCTCATGATTTCGAAGGGCGACCCCACCCGCCATATCAGCACGGTCGCCGTTACGGCGATCACGAGCACCATAAGGAATCCCTGTACCACGTCGGTCCAGGTGATCGCGACCATGCCACCAAAGGAGACGTAGATGATGAACACCACCGTGGCGAGCGCCAACGCGGTGTTGTAGGGGATGCCCAGCAGCGCCTCGGCGGTGATCCCCGCCGCCTTGAGCTGGGCGACGATGTAGATGGTGAAGGCCGCGACGATGAGGATCGGGACCAGGTATCGCACCGCGGAGTGGGGATACCGGAAGCTCAGAAAGTCGGTGATGGTGAACCGCCCGAAGTTCCGGAGCGGCCGCGCGACCAGGATCGAAGCCAGCGGAAAGCCGACCACCGCGCCTCCGAAGAGCGCAAGGGTGGCGGGGACGCCCTGGGCGTAGGCGAGTCCCATGACGCCGATGATGGAGCCCCCGCTTGCCAGGGCGGCCATGATCGCCATCGAGTTCACGGTCGTGCCGATGCGCCTCCCCGCAACCCAGTACTCGTCGCGGGATGCCAGCACCTTCCTTGAGGAGGCGATGCCGATCCCGACGCAGGCGGCCAGGTAGACGCCGACCAGGATGCGCTCGAGGAGCATCAGTCGCGGTCGCCGGACGTGTCGGACACGGGGTCCGTGGCCGCTGGAGATACCGCGCCGCCGTCGCGCCGCAGGAAGGTGAACAGCGCCACCGCCGGGGAGATCAGCATGAGCGCGGCGATAAGCCAGCCGAAGAGCGCCATCCCCCCCACCTCGACGGTGCGCCAGGCTGGGATGAAGGCAAACGCGGCGAAGGCGACCAGGAAGCCGAGCGCCGCGCCCTCCCCGCGTCGCAGTGGGTGGAAGGAGTTCATGCGGATCAGGTTGTGGGATGGGGGCGACACGCGCAACCGGCGGGATGGGGATGCGCCCGGAGCACACCGGGTTGAATAGCCCTTGGACCGGCGGTAGCTTTGCCGCCCGCACGCGGCAGCAGCCGCGACCGCGATGGCCCGTGGTGGAATTGGCAACACGTCTGGCTCTGGACCAGAAGATTCCAGGTTCGAGTCCTGGCGGGCCAATCGAGGTAAGCAGAGGCGTAACCGGAGGGGTGGCCGAGTGGCTTAAGGCGGCGCCCTGCTAAGGCGTTGACCCGAGAGGGTCTCGTGGGTTCGAATCCCACCCCCTCCGTTTTCGACTGATTTCCGGACGGGTGGCCGAGCGGACTAAGGCGCACGCCTGGAGAGCGTGTGGGCGCCTCAAGCGCCTCGTGGGTTCGAATCCCACCCCGTCCGCTGTTTGGGGTTGGGAGGGGTGGCAGAACGGCAATGCACCGGTCTCGAAAACCGGCGCCCTTACGGGCTTGGGGGTTCGAATCCCCCCCCCTCCGCTTCCGCCGGAATTGCGGTTGACGCCGACCTCTCCGCCTTGTTCGCCCCTGACGGCATTGACCTTGTCTCCCGGGAGGGAGTTGACGATGGCAGAAGCGATTAGTCGCGCCGGCGAGCCGGTCGAACGTTGGCGGTTGGCCGCGCTCGGGATCTTCGCCTTCGGGTCGGTCGGTCTGCTTGGTGAGATGATCTTGCTGGAACATCACGATTCCAACCAGCAGTGGATACCGATTATAGTTCTGGCTTTGGGGCTGGCCGTCTCGGCTGCCCTCCTCTGCAAGGCGAAATCCCAGGGTCGCATCGATTCCGGGTGGAGAGGTGCCCGGTCGCTGATCGCAGTATCGTGGATCTATCTAACGGCGGCTCCGCTTGGCGTGTTTTTCCACACGAAGGGTAACCTCGAATTTGAACAGGAACTCCGGCCCAACGCAGGGGGGCTGGAGCATTTCACCGAGGCGCTGTTCGGGGCATTCCCGGCGCTGGCGCCTGGTGCACTGGCAGCGCTGGGACTGGTAGGGCTGCTCGTTACGATGCGAAAGGAAGCTGCATCTTGAAGAACAGACTGATGGTGTTGGGGTGCGTCTGGCTGGGCGCGGCAGTGCCGGCCGCGGCGCAGGTCGGCGAGAGCGTTGGCGTGGCCAACGTCAACTTGGCCTCGGAAGAGCAGCTTGCCGCAATACCCGGACTGGACGCCGATGCCGTCGCGGCAATCGCGGAGGCACGCCCGTTCCTGCGGGCCGGCGATCTGCACGCCGTGGTCTCCGCGCATGTTGAGGGAGACGCCGCCGCGGAGGTCTACAGCCACATCTGGGTGCCGATTGACCTCAACGACGCCAGTGAGGAGGAGATCCTGCTGATTCCCGGTGTCGGAAACCGGATGCTGCACGAATTCGAGGAATACCGGCCGTACGTCGGGCTTGCCCAGTTCCACCGCGAGATCGGGAAGTATGTGGACGACGACGAGCTGGCCCGGCTGGCGCAATACGTCTACGTGCGGATTGACCTGAACACGGCGACCGAGGAGGCCATCCTCAGCATCCCGGGAGTGGGCGGCCGCATGCTGCACGAATTTGAGGAGTACCGCCCGTACACCTCGATGGAGCAGTTCCGCCGCGAGATCGGGAAATACGTGGATGACAGTGAATTGGAGCGCCTGGCTCGTTATGTGGATATCCGTGACCAGTAGAACGCACGCCGGGCAGGGCCCGCTTACTGCCGCGCGCATTTCGCTGATCGCGGCGGTTGCGGCGGGTTTTGGTGTGGCGGTGTCGCCGGCCACCGCGCTTGGCATCGCGCCGGCATACCCGCAGGACCGGCAGACAACGGCGTTCGTGGGGGTCACCGTGGTCCCCATGGACACCGAGCGCGTGATCCCGGGGCAGGTTGTGGTGGTGAAGGGCGACCGCATCACGGCTGTCGGCCCCGAGTCGGAAGTTGGTATGCCCGACGGTGCGCTTCGCATTGACGGGGAGGGGAAGTTCCTGATGCCCGGGCTGGCGGAAATGCACGGCCATACTCCGGGCGGAAACGTGACCGACGAATTCCGCCGCCAGGTCATGTTCCTTTACGCGGCGAACGGGGTGACGACGGTTCGGGGAATGCTTGGCCTGCCGGGCGACCAGGAGTTGCAGCGGCAGACCAACACCGGGCAGATCTGGGGGCCGACCCTTTACCTGGCCGGGCCGAGTTTCAACGGCGGAACGGTTACGTCGCCGGCCCAGGGCGCGGAGCGGGTCTGGGAACAGAAAGCCGGGGGGTGGAACCATCTCAAGATCCATCCCGGACTTACGCTGGCCGAGTATGAGGCCATCGCCACGGCCGCCTCACAGGCGGGGATGAGGTTTGCGGGACACGTGCCGGCCGAGGTCGGGCTTGAGCGCGCCATCCTGCTGGGGCAAGAAACCTTCGACCATCTGGACGGGTATCTGCACGACGCCGGCGGACTCGACGGAGGCCCGGTTGATCAGGCCCGCGTGGCCGAACTCGCTGCCCTGACCAGGGCCGCGAACGCGTGGGTGGTCCCGACCATGGTGCTCTGGGAGGTGGGGGTGATCGGACTCGGTGACCCCGACGCTCTGTCGACCCTGCCGGAAATGCGTTACTGGCCGCACCGGGGTGTCGAGGGTTGGGCGAATCGCCTTCGTGCCATCCAGAGTAACCCAGGCTGGGATGTGGAGCGCGCCCGTCTGCACGCTAGCAACCGGACTTGGCTGTTGGGGGCTTTGAACGAAGCGGGGGTTGGGATTCTAATGGGTACCGATTCTCCCCAGATGTTCAGCGTGCCGGGTTTCTCGTTGCACCGCGAGATGGCGGCCATGGCCGACGCGGGGATGAGCCCATTCGAGATTCTGGCCTCGGGCACCCGCAGCGTGGGGGACTACTTCCAGCGCTACGACACCTTTGGGACGGTGGCACCGGGACGGCGGGCCGACCTCATCCTCACGAACAGCAACCCGCTTGACGACATCGCAAACGTGGCCGACCGGGCGGGCGTGATGGTGCGGGGCGTCTGGAAGTCGGAAGCAGAGATTCAGGCAGGCCTGGCCGAGATCGCCTCTTCGTTTCGACCATGAGGTGCGGGAGCCGGGGCACCGGGAGATTCCAGTACTTGAAGAGCGCGCATCTCGCGTTCCAGCCGCAGGAATTTCGGTGGCAAACCGCCATTACCCGTGTGGCATTGGCTACTGTCGCGTTCATCGCCACATCCTCTTATCTGTCTGCGCAACCCGCTATCACGGTCCGCGACTCGATCGTGCTCCAGGAATCCGGCGACGACTACCTCGTGCTGCCGGCTGGCCCCGTGCCCGATGGATCGGGCGGCTACCTCGTGGCCGACCATGGACAGGCAGGGTTATTCCACTACTCAGGCAACGGAAGCCTGATACGGCGGTATGGCCGTGAGGGCGAGGGCCCAGGCGAATGGAGGGAGGCGCATGTCACCCTGCCCTGGGGAAACGAGCACGTCATGGTGCTGTCGTGGAATCCGTATGCCATCCAGCTCTTTCGGCGGAGCGACGGGCTTTTTGTAGAGAGACATCCCCTCAACACCCCGATCGAGTCGGTCGCATCCGACTCGGAGGGACTGTGGTTGAGCGGTGCGCACCACGGGACCTCAAGCGCGATTCGACGCTTGAGGCTCGGTGAACCCGAGGCCCGCCCCGTCCTTCGGCTCCCCGACGAATACGCGGCGGGTGGTCCTGTCGGTGGGATCTTCCCCGAAATGCCTTTCGCGATGTGGGCCGATACGCTGCTTGCCGGGTTCGCACCGCTTCCGTACCTGATCGTCGCGGACACCACTGGTCGGGAGCTGGACCGCTTTGAGATCCCCGCGGCCCGCCGGAAGGGGGGCACGGCCGACCCTGCGGCCGCAATCGACGAGGTTCTCACAGGCGGTCGCGCGTACTCCGAAGTCTTTGGCCTCTTCTCCGTCATTCAGGGAGTCCACCGTCGGCCGGACGGCACAACAGTGGTGGTCCACTTCGAC
>LXNJ01000447.1_pt1 | contig 29567 bp, 26 predicted proteins | sample 809081 | NCBI WGS metagenome assembly LXNJ01 (sample SAMN04870510, study PRJNA318959) | sponge metagenome | biome: sponge; feature: marine sponge reef; material: water | host: Petrosia ficiformis | place: Greece: Milos, Mediterranean Sea | collected 2013-05-29 | depth 5-7 m | reverse complement strand
CTTGTAGGGGTGCCGACTGAACAACTCGGTGATAGCACCGGCAAGTTGGAAGGCCTCACCACCGGTTAGGGGCCGACGGTGCCAACCACTCGCCGTCACGGCATGCGCTCCACACTGGCGGTATGCGCGTTAGCGCTGCCTCTCTGTGCGTCCGCCGCCGAATCAGGCCTAGTAGAGGCGCTCAAGCAGCGCGATTCGGCGGCTGTCTCGGAATTGCTGCTGCGCGGCGACGACGTCAACGCCACGCTCCCCGATGGCTCGACGGCGCTGGCTTGGGCCGTCCACCTGCAGGATCTTGAGGCCGCCCACAGCCTGCTGCAGGCCGGCGCTGAGGTCAATACCGTCGACACCTACGGCGACTCCCCGCTCACGCTGGCATGTGCCAACGGCGACGGGCCCATGGTGACGGCGCTGCTGCAAGCCGGCGCGGATCCCAATGTCAGCCGCTGGAACGGCGAGACCCCGCTGATGCTGGCAGCTGGCACCGGACTCACGGGCGCCGTGCGTAAGATGCTCTCGCAAGGCGCCAACCCGGATGCTCAAGAGCGCGGGCGCGACCAGACGGCGCTGATGTGGGCGGCCGCCGACGGCCACGCCGACACGGTGCTTGCCCTCGTGGAGGGCAAGGCGGACGTCAACATCTCGTCCAAGCAGGGATTCACGGCCCTGACGTTTGCCGTGACGCGCAACGACTTGGCCTCGATGCGCATACTGCTCGCCGCAGGCGCCGACCCGAATACGGTGGCGTATGACGGAAGCCAGCCCACGAACATAGCCGCCTCGTACGCCCACACCGACGCCCTCAATCTGTTGCTCGATTCCGGCGCCGCTAGTGCCACCCCCGACAAGGCCGGCCAAACGCCTCTCTACTTGGCGGCTCGGGCGGGCGATGCCACGGCAGTCGAGCTGCTGCTGGCTGCGGGTGCCGACCCCAACCGACACACGCATCCGGTCGATGACGTCGGCTCCAACCGTGACCTGCGGCGGAATGACGCTGAGAACACGCCCTTGCTCGCCGCCACACTTGCGGGACATCTCGAGGTCATGCAGCAACTCGTTGCCGCCGGTGCCGACACCAAAGCACGCACGCAGGACGGCGCGACACTGCTCATGCAAGCGGTGCGGAGCGCTCAAATGCCAGTCATCCGCTACGCCTACAGCTTGGACAACGACATCGCGGCGAAGACTTCGATCGGGCGCACGGTGATGCATGCGGCGGTCATGCTGACCTCGTTTCGCGCAACCCAAGACGAAATCTGCGAGATCATCCGCTTTCTCGCCGAGCAGGGCGCGGATCCAGATCCAATCGACGACGGGGGCCGGACAGCCATCTCGGTCGCAGACGTGTGGCCAATCGAGAAGGCCTCGAGGTTGCTCTACGAAATCACGGTCGCCGCGGGTCGGCAGCCGAAGATTCTCCCCACCGACCTGCGCTGACGCGCTTCACTTGCCCTTGGTGCCGGTCTGAGTTAGTCTCTAGTCAAACCCATGTTCTGCGAGAAGTGCGGTTTCGAAATCGAAGAAGACGATCGTTTCTGTCGCAAGTGTGGCAGGGCGGTTGATGGCGCTGCAGCTGATGAGGGTCAACGCGTCTGCATGCGCAAGCGCAAGGACCGGATGCTGGCTGGCGTTTGCAGCGGCTGCGCGAGCTACTTCGGCAAGAATCTGACGGCTATTCGAGTCATCTGGGCCATTGCGGCCTTGGTCCCGCCGATCTTCCCCGGGGTGGTGGCCTACCTAGTGTGCTGGCTGTTGCTACCAATGGACGAGTCCGAGGACACGTCAGCAGCCGATTCAACCGTAGCTGCCCACTAGTCGCACCGTGGTCGAGACAGTTGCCTATGCCCGGGCCGGTGTACTCGGCAATCCATCCGACGGATACTTCGGCAAGACCCTGGCCGTCACCGTGCGAAACTTCCGTTCCCGCACCCTGCTGTATCCGAGCGCCAAGCTCGAAATCCGGCTGTCCGCAGCGGACATGCCGGTCTGGGAGAACTTAGACCAACTGCGCGCCCACACCCGGTGGCGCGGATACTACGGCGGAATTCGCATCATTCGCGCGCTGATCATGCGTTTCAGCGACTACTGCGCGGCGGAAGGGATCGAGTTGCACGACCGCAACTTCACGATCGAGTACGAATCGAATATCCCCTTGCGGCTGGGCATGGGTGGCTCGTCAGCCATCATCACCTCCTCGCTACGAGCGCTGATGGCTTACTTCGAGGTGGACATTCCGCTACCGGTCCAAGCCAATCTAGTGCTGGAAACGGAAACCAGAGAGCTAGGCGTCTCGGCGGGCCTGCAGGACCGCGTCGTGCAGGTCTATGAGGGCTTGGTCTACATGGATTTCAATCGTGACTTGATGGAAGCCAAGGGCTTCGGCAGCTACGAGGCGGTGGACACTGCGCTGCTGCCGAACCTGTACGTCGCATACCGCACCAACCTCAGCGAAGGCACGGAGGTGTTCCACAACGACCTGCGACGGCGCTACGATTCCGGAGATTCCGCGGTGCGGTCCGCGATGCTTCAATGGGCCGCCATGGCATCCGAGGGCAGGAATGCCCTGATCGCAGGGGACACTCAGCGCTTCGGTGAACTGATCGACGCAAATTTCGATCTGCGATCCCAGATTTGCACGGTAAGCCCCGAAAACCTGCAGATGGTCCAAGCTGCCCGCAACGCGGGCGCAACCGCGAAGTTCGCCGGATCCGGCGGGGCTATCATCGGAACCTACCGCGACCAAGGGCACTTCGAGAAGCTAAAGGCAGCGCTGGCCAAGCTGGATGTCCGAGCAATTCGGCCAATTGTGTAAGCCTTGGGCGGGACGCGCCTCACAACGACGGTCCGGGCAGGTGCCCGGAAGTGAGCGTGCCAATCCGGCAGAGATACGCGCCGGAGCACAGATAGAGCACGGAGCCATCGCCTCCCCAGCACAGGTTTGCGATGCGCTGGCCAGTTGACACGCGTCCCAAGAGTGCCCCGTCCGGGGCTGCCACCCACACACCTCCGGGGCCTGTAGTGAAGATGTTGCCCGCCCGGTCAACCTTCATCCCGTCCGGCAAGCCGGGCGCCTCGGCGGCGAACTCGGTGAGGTCAATCAGCACGCTACCGCTGCCCAAGGTGCCGTCCGCCAGCACCGGATAGCTCATCACGATCGCCTTGCGGGGATTGGACTGCGTGACATAGAGCAGCCGCTCATCGGGAGAGAACGCCAGCCCGTTCGGATTCTCCAGCTCGTCGGTTAGCAGCACGGGTTCCCGCTCGCCCGGGCGGACAAGGTAAACGCCGCAGAAGGGCAGCTCGCGGGCGGGATCGTCGTAGCGGTGGTGGAGTCCGTAGGCCGGATCGGTGAAGTACAAGTCGCCATTGGATCGCAGGACTAGATCGTTGGGCGAATTCAAGCGCCTGCCGCCGTAAGAATCAGCCAGAGTGAGCTTGCCGCCGCCATGCTCCAGCCTAGAGACCCGGCGATCGCCGTGTTCGCACGCCAGCAGCCGACCCTCGTGGTCCAAGGTCAGGCCGTTCGAACCCGGTTCCTTGCCGTAATAGGCAACTCCCGTGTACCCGGACGGCTGCATCCACACGCTCGCACCGTCGTCCTCGCTCCAGCGAAAGATGCAGTTGCGCGGAATGTCAGAGAAGAGCAGGTGCCCCGCACTGGCGACCCACACAGGCCCTTCCGGCCAGGCAAACCCCACGTCGAGCAATTCGATGGGGGTGTCGGCCGCGATCAGGGCTGCGAGCCGGGCGTCGAGACGGTCGATCCTGCCGACGGTCGGAAATTCGGGCATGTCACGACATTCTAGCCCGGCAACGCGCAGATTCCCCTGCGTCAATTGCCCGGAGCGCCGGAACCGGTTAGAATAGAAGCAGTCGCAGTTTCGGCGATAACCGAAGGTGGGCTTTGGCCCACTTTTTTTATGGTTCCGGGTCGATGGCTTCGCAGAGGAAGGAAATCGTGTCCAAGGTCAGCGAGTTGACCCGGCAAATTGTCGGGTCCGAAGGCTTGGAACTGGTGGAAGCCGAGTGGAAGGGCGCCCTGCGCGGCGGCGTTCTGCGGGTCTACATTGACAAGCCGACAGGGATCACCCACGCCGATTGCGAGAGCGTCTCGCACCAGCTATCGGCGGCGCTGGACGTTGAGGACTTGGTGCCGACCAACTACACCTTGGAAGTGTCGTCGCCGGGATTGGACCGGAAGCTTTCGAGACCGGCGGATTTCCGCCGTTTCGAGGGGCGCAAGGCGAAGGTGCGTTTGTGCGGCGCGCTGGAAGGCAGCCGCACCGTAACAGGCCGCATCGAAAGCAGTTCGCAGGAGGGCGTGTCGCTGGTTACAGCCAACGGCGAAGCGCTGGAGGTCTCGTTCGCGGACATTGAGCTTGCGCGCTTGGTGGTCGAGATCTGACGCGAGCGCACAAGGGGCAAGGAACAAGCTATGGCACGGGGACTCTCCTCCGAAATCGAACAGCTGAGCCAGCACAAGGGTATCTCCCCGGAGATCGTTTTGAATGCGGTCAAGGATGCGATGCTGGCGGCGGCGCGCAAGTTCCACCAGACCGAAGAGGACCTAGTGGCCGAGATCAATCCCACGACAGGTGCGGTCGATGTCTACGCGGTCAAAACGGTGACGGACTTGGTGGCCAACCCCACGTTCGAGGTCAGCTTGTCCCAGGCCCGCCGCGTCCAGCCATCGGCCAGAATCGGCGATGAGGTGCGCTTCCCCGTGCCGACCGCGAGCCTTGGCCGCATCGCGGCGATGCAGGCCAAGCAAGTGATCTTCCAAAAGGTCCGCGAGGCCGAGCGCGAGACGATCTGCAAGCAGTTCGAGAGCCGCTTGGGCACCATGGAGTACTGCACGATCAAGCGCAACGAAGGACCCGACCTGATCGTGGAGTTGGAGCGCACCGAGGCAAGGATGCCTCGCCGCGAACAGTCGAGGCTCGAAACGTTCGCGCCGGGCGAGCGCGTTCGGATCGTCATCAAGGCGGTCGAAAAAGCCGGTCGCGGCCCGGCTGTGATCGCCTCGCGCGCAAGCGAGGAACTTGTCAAGCGGCTGTTCGAACAAGAGGTGCCCGAGATCTACGACAACACGGTGGAAATCATGGCGTGCGCCCGCGAGGCCGGCGAGCGGACCAAGATCGCGGTGCGCTCGCGGGATCGCAACGTCGACGCCGTCGGCGCCTGCGTCGGCATGAAGGGAATGCGCGTGCAAACGATCATCCGCGAGATCCGTGGCGAGAAGATCGACATCATCGAGTACATCGAAGACCCGCTGGAAATGGTCCGCTGGGCGCTGAGCCCAGCCAAGGTCTCGCGGGTGAACGTCGTCGACCCGGACGTGCGCCACATGGAGGTCATCGTTGACGAATCGCAGCTGTCATTGGCGATCGGCAAGAAAGGCCAGAACGTGCGGCTGGCGGCGAAGCTGCTCAACTGGCGCATCGACATCAAGAGCGAGGACCAGAATCGCCGGGACGTCGAGGAGGCGATCGCGGCCATCAGCGGGGGCGGGACGCCAGTCAGCATCTTGAAGAACTACGGGCTCAGCGAGGGATTGATCGACCGCTTGGTCGAATCCGGCGCGGCCACCCTCGAGGCGGTTGCCGACATGACGCCCGATCAACTGATCGAGATTCCCAGCGTGGGACCGGAACTCGTCGAGCGAATCCGGGCAGCGGTGGAACAGTGCTACGCACGTCTGGCGCGGACGGTCGGCGCGGTGCAAACCGTCAGCGACCAGCAGTCTCCCGCGGCCGCGCCCGCGGGGGACCCGGATGCCGATCAAGGTGCGGAAGTTGCACCGGTGCTGCCGGGCGAACCGCAATCGGGCACCGTCGAGGAGGACGATGACGAGGTCGATTTCGATGTGGCAGAACTGGAGCGTTTTGGTAGAATGAATGTCTACCGCGGGCCTGACGCGGGGGCGGGGTTCCCGCAGGATGGGCAGGGGGTTGCCGAGGTTGACGAGGCGCTCGTGACAGCTGGGGCCGTCGCGGATGCTCAGCCATCCGCAGCGATGACTACCGACGAGTCGGTCCAAGAGGAGAAGAACGATTCGCATCAATGAGCTAGCGCGGGAATTGGAGGTCAAGTCCGGCGAAATCATCGCCGTGCTAGCCGAGCTTGGCTACGAGGGGAGCAAGTCCCACTCCAGTTCGCTGGACGCCGAGGAGGCGGGCCGGATTCGCGAGCGCATCCGCAAGCGCGCAGCGAGCGCGCAGCAGGCCGAGCCAGAGCCGGAACTGGAGCTGCCCCTACGGCGCAAGCGCCGCGCGATCGTTGACCAGTCCGCGCCAGGGTCTACACATCGCAGTTCGACGGCGGCGATGCGTCCCACGATCAAGATCGGGGGTGGCGGTGCCACGATGTTCCGCCCGCCCTTGGGAGTTGGCGTCAGGCCGGGAGTGGGAGTGGCTCTGCGCCCGCCCATCCAACCCAAGCTCGGCGGCCCTGCACCTGCGGGTGCGAGTCCGCCGATTCCGCCAGTCACGCCGCCAGTCGCGGAGCCTGCTCCGGAAGTGCCGGCACCGAAATCCAAGCCGGTGGAGGCCACAGCGGTTGTGGATCGGGCCGACGACGGGGATGCGAAGCCTGAGCCGCCGCCGGTCCCCGCGATACTTGGTCCCGAGCCCAAGCGCCCGAAGGCCAGCGCCGTTCCCGGCCAACCCAACAGCCCCGCCCTGCCGCCCAAGGCGCCTGTTCCCCCGATGCCAGCGTCGACAAGTGCGGCACCGCCTGCGATTCCTGGCACGCAGGCCGCATCAGCCGGGCCGCCCAAGCCCATCGGCATCGCCGTGCAGGCACCGCCGACACCGCGAACGCCCCCGGCGATTCCCACGGCGAAGCCTGCCCCGCCGACCATCCCCGGAGCACCCGAGCCATCGAAACCGCCCAAGAGAAAGCTGTCCCCGACAGGGCCGGTCCGCCCGATCCGCCCGCCAGGCGTACAGCGCCCCGCCGGCCCGACCGCGGGCCCGCTTCGGCCGGGTCCGCAAGCGAGACCGCCCGCAGGCTCCAACGTATTGGTGCCGGGCCGCCCGATTATCCCGCGCGCACACAAGCCCGCACCGATGCCAGGCATTCCAGCCCCTACTCCGGGTACGCCGGCAGGGTTCCAGCACAGAGGTTCTGGCCCAGGCATGGGGGGCATGCGACCCTCGCTGCCCGGGCGCCCTCCCGGGGGCGGTCCGGGAGGACGCCCGCCTGGTCCGGGCCGGGGTGCTCCAGGACAGCGCCGCCCACGGCCACCTCAGCAACGCAAGCGCGATCTCGAGGCCTTGGCTGAGAGCAAGATCCAGCAGCGCAAGCGCCAAGCCGAGATCCCGCGGGCAAGCAACACCGACATATTCGCGGCCGATGGCACGTCGGTCAAGGAACTGGCGGAGAAACTCGGTATCAAGGCCAGCTACGTCATCAAGTACTTGGTCGAGCAGGGCCAGTTCGCAACCATCAACCAACCTCTCGAGTTGGAGGGCATCAAATCGATCGCCACGCACTTCGGGGCGACGGCCACCGAATTGACGTTCGAAGAAGAAGCCGTTCTGGACATCGATCAGGACGAGAGCTTGGAGGACATCGAACCCCGGCCGCCGGTCGTAACGATCATGGGGCATGTCGACCACGGCAAGACTTCGCTGCTTGACAAGATCCGTTCGACGAATGTCGCGGGGCGCGAGGCTGGCGGCATTACGCAGGCAATCGGTGCCTATCACGTCATCAAGGACCGCAAGCGCATCGTATTCATCGACACGCCCGGCCACGAGGCCTTCACCAAAATGCGCGCCCACGGGGCATCGGTGACCGATGTAGTTGTGCTGGTCGTCGCCGCGGACGACGGCGTCATGCCCCAGACCATCGAAGCCATAGACCATGCCAAGGAGGCCAACGTCCCGATCATCGTCGCGGTCAACAAGATCGACTTGGCCAAGGCCGAACCCGACCGTGTCAAGCAGCAACTCTCCGACCGCGGGCTGGTGGCGGAAGAGTGGGGCGGAGAAACCATCTTCTGCCCGGTCTCGGCCAAGACGGGCGAGGGCATCGACCACTTGCTCGAGATGATCAACCTAGTCTCGGAAGTGCGCGAACTGCGCGCCAACCCAGCCCGTTCCGCCATCGGGGTGGTGCTGGAGGCAAAGCTGGACCGCGGCAAGGGGCCAGTCGCCACCGTGCTGACCCAGAATGGCACGCTGCGCGTCGGAGACACGTTCGTGGTCGGCGCAGTGCTGGGCAAAGTCCGCGCAATGATGGACGATCGCGGCAAGAAGGTCAGCGAGGCCGGACCGTCGTCGGCAGTGGTCGTGCTCGGTTTGGACGACCTGCCCGAACCAGGCGACCAGCTGTCTGTGCTAGCAGACACTGACAAGGCCCGCAAGATCGTTGAATTCCGCGAGGACAAAGCACGCGAGCAGGCAATGGCCCAGACGGCTCGGCTGTCGCTGGAGCAGTTCCAGGAACAACTGTCCGATGGCCGTGCCCGCGAGCTTCCGATCATTCTCAAGGCCGACTTCCAAGGCTCGGCGACCGTCCTCCGTGACACGTTGGCCAAACTCACCAGCGACAAGGTCAAGGTGCGCGTGATCCATTGCGGCGTCGGCGCCATCAAGGAGTCCGACATCCTGCTGGCGATCACGGCCAATGCGATCGTGGTCGGCTTCAATGTACGTCCCGAGCGCTCAGCGGCTGCACTGGCGGACCAAGAGCACATTGATGTCCGGCTGCACACGGTGATCTACGAATTGGTCGAGGAGCTCAAGAGGGGCCTGGCAGGCCTCTTGGACCCGATTCGGAGGGAAGAGGTTCTCGGGCGCGCAAAAGTTCTCGAAGTCTTCAACATCACCAACGTGGGCACGGTGGCTGGATGCCTGCTCGAAGAGGGCGTGGCAGAGAGCAACGCCTCGGCACGGTTGCTCCGGGACAACGTCGTGGTCCACAGCGGCAAGCTGGCCTCGCTGAGGCGGTTCAAAGACGATGTCAAGGAAGTGCGGGCCGGTCAAGAATGCGGCATGCACTTCGAGCGTTTCAACGATATCAAGAAGAGCGACGAGATCGAAGTCTTCAAGACGATCGAGATCGCACAGGACATCAATGAACTCATCCCGGTCTAGCCGCTAGGCCGCAGGCGTGAAAGCGAGCACACTCTCGCATGCAAGGAGATCGGCCATGGAGTGCCATCTGGGAACCTTGTGCCTTCGCATTCACGTCGGAAGCGCTCGCTCGCTGAAGGACAAGCGCCAAGTCGTCCGTTCGCTGAAGGATCGGCTTAAGGCGCGGCACAACATTGCCTTGGCTGAGGTGTCGGGGCAGGACAGCCGCCAGGACTGCGTCGTCGTGGCCGCGACAGTCGCCAACTCGAGGACTGGAGCCCGCATGACCCTTGACGCTGTGCACGAAGAGGCCATAACCTCATTGGGCCGGGATCTGACTGACGCCGAGTTCGACATTTCACCCTTGTAAGTGCCGCCCTCGCGTACCGGTACACTGAGGCGCAACTCCACAGCCAGCTCTGTTCGAATACCAAGACCCATGCCACATACTCGAGCAATCGACCGTCGGCGGTTCCCTGCCCTGACCGCATTCCTATTCGCACTGCTGGCAGCACTGGGAGGGTGCGCCGAAACCGAAGCCCCGCGCACGCGCGCCAGCCAAGCGGAGGTGTTCGACGTGGTTGTCTACGGGGGCACATCGGCAGCGGTCACCGCAGCCGTCCAGATCCAGAGAATGGGCAAGTCCGTGGTCCTGGTATCGCCGGACCGGCATCTCGGCGGCTTGTCATCGGGCGGGCTCGGTTGGACCGACACGGGTGACAAGTCAGTGATCGGCGGGCTCGCTCGCGAATTCTACCATCGCATCTGGCGGCACTACGAGGATCCAGAAGCTTGGCTCTGGCAAGAGCGCTCGGAGTACGGCAACCGTGGCCAGGGCGCGCCGGCGGTGGACGGCGCGCAGCGGACCATGTGGATCTTCGAGCCGCATGTCGCAGAACAGGTGTTCGAGGACTGGGTAGCCGAGCACGCGATCGACGTCCGGCGGGAGGAGCGGCTGGACCGCGCCAACGGTGTGAGCTTCGAAGACGGAAGAATCCGGAGCATTGCTACGGAGGGCGGCTCGGCATTCGCCGCTTCGGCGTTCATCGACGCGACATATGAGGGCGACCTGCTGGCTGCTGCGGGAGTCTCGTATTCCGTCGGAAGGGAGGGTACCGACACCTATGGCGAGGACTGGGCGGGGGTGCAGAAGGACGCCCGCCACCACGGACACTTCTTTCCGGAAGGGGTCGACCCTTACGTCATACCGGGGGATCCGACCAGTGGGCTGCTGCCGCGGATCAGTGTGGAACCGCCAGGCCCGGACGGCAGTGCCGACAACCGCATCCAAGCCTACTGCTTTCGCCTTTGCCTGACGCGGGTACCCGAAAACCGGGTTCCATTCCCCCAACCGGAAGGGTACGATCCGAGCCAATACGAACTGATCCTGCGCGTGTTCGAGACGGGCTGGCGCGAGACGTTTCGGAAGTTCGACCCGATCCCCAACGGGAAGACCGACACCAACAACCACGGGCCGTTTAGCACTGACAACATCGGCATGAACTACGCCTATCCCGAAGCCTCGTACGCGGCCAGAGAGGAAATCGTCGCCGAACACGAGCGGTATCAGAAGGACCTGCTGTACTTCCTAGCGAACGACCAACGCGTGCCGGACGACGTGCGAGAGGAATTTGCGCTATGGGGACTTGCAGCTGACGAATTCAGCGACAACGGAAACTGGCCGCATCAGCTCTACGTCCGCGAATCCCGGCGGCTCCAAGGAGAGTTCGTGATGACAGAGCACGAGTGCCTGGCCAAGCGCCCGGTGCCCGGCTCGATCGGCATGGGGTCGTATGCAATGGACTCCCACAATGTGCAGCGCTACGTGACGTCCGATGGGTTCGTCCAAAACGAGGGCGACATCGGCGTCAAACCGCTGCGGCCCTATGGCATCGCGTTCGGATCTATAGTGCCGAAACGCCAAGAAGTGACCAATCTGCTCGTGCCGGTGTGCGTATCGTCGTCCCACATCGCGTACGGCTCGATTCGCATGGAGCCGGTCTTCATGATCCTCGGCCAGTCGGCGGCCACGGCGGCCGTGCTCTCCATAGAAGACGGCGTCGCCATCCAAGACCTGGACTACGGAAAGCTGCGCACCAGACTGCTGGCGGATGGCCAGATCCTCGAACTGGAAGACTAGTACCCGAGCCCCCAGACGTCGAACTCCGTGCCAGCACTGCTTCCGATTGCTACGCTATCGCCATGCAGACAATCTTGCGCTTGGCAGCAGTGGCGGGGCTATCCGCGAGCCTGAGTCCGGCCGCAATCGACTTCCGCCACCAGCAAATCGAAGACGAACTCGGAATTGGCTATGCCGTCCTATGCGAGGACGTCGATGCCGACGGAGATATCGACATCGTCGCGCTCAACGAGACGCAGGTCGTCTGGTGGAGCAATCCAGGCTGGGAGAAACACATCGTGCTCGATGGACAGACCGAAGCGGACAACGTCGCCATCGCGGCCCACGACATCACCGGCGACGGCAAGTTAGACTTCGCAATCGGCGCCGCTTGGCGGCCCAGCGACACCGAAGGCGGCGGAACCCTGCAGTGGATCGAGCGGACGGACGATCCCGACGCGGAATGGGAATTGCACCCGCTCGGCAACGAACCGACCACGCATCGCATGCGCTGGGCCGACACCGATGGCGACGGCCGAGCCGAACTCATCGTCGCCCCGCTGCACGGGCGCGGTACGAGCGGTCCAGAGCATTGGGTGGGGAATGGAGCCCGGCTGCTGGCGCTGACACCATCGGGGCAGCCCGCCGCCGAGGCCTGGGCGCAGGAAGTCATCGACGACAGCTTTCACATCGTCCACAACTTCTGGGGGTTCAACTTCGACGATGACGAAGCGGACGAGTTGCTCGTCGCATCGTACGAGGGCGTCCACTTGCTGGACCGCTCCGAATCCGGGCAGTGGGCCAAGTTGCGACTCGGCGCGGGCTACATCGGCGAGTCCATCCGTGGCGCTGGAGAGATCAAAGTGGGCCGCTTGGCCTCAGGCAAGCGCTACATAGCCACCGTCGAGCCATGGCACGCCAACCACATCGTGCTGTACCACGAACCTGACGATCCGATGTCGAATTGGATGCGCGAAGTCGTAGTCAAGCGAGTCAACGGCGGGCACGCGCTGTGGACCGCCGACTTGGACGGCGACGGTAGTGAGGAGCTGGCCTTCGGCTGGCGGCTGAAGGGAAGTATGCCCTTCGATCGCACGGGTGTCGCCGTCTACGATCCAGACAGCGCCGACATCCAGATCGTCGACTGGGGCGGGATGGCCACCGAGGATCTCGTCGCAGCGGATCTCAACGACGACGGCAAGCCCGACATCGTCGCGGCGGGCCGCGCCACGCACAACTTGAAGATCTACTGGAACGAGGGATTCAAGCCAGAACTGGAATGAGCCGGCCAACCGCGCCCACCAGCGTCAGCCGGACTGGGTTGCCTTGTGGTTATTGACGATGGCACCGAGTTGCGCGTCATGGTGCGCGTCGTGCCAGACCATGAACTCGATCTGCGACTGCAAGTCCTTGATCTTGAGGCGCTCGTTAACCACCGGGCTATCGAGCTGCGCATCGCTCAGACCAGCGATGGCTGCAAGCGCTTCCTGCCTGCCGCTCTCAAGTTCGGCCAGCAGCTGGCCGGGGTCGGGATACCTGCCAGGATCGTCGTAGCACTCGCTGCCGTTAGCGAACAGGTCTTTCCAGTGCCCGAGAGGATTGTGCTCGAGCCCTTGGTAAAGCTTGCGCGCACCGCCCTCGTAGAACGCCAGATGGCCGGCGATCCACAGCGCGTGCGGGCCGCCCGGGCGGAAACGGTTCATCCACAACCCGTGCTCGGCCACGTAAGCCAGCTTGGAACCGCTGGCCCCCCAAGTGAAGCCGACCCGATCTAGAATTCTCTGCAGGCGTCCGTACGACGCTCCCTCATTGCTCATGGATTCCCTCCAACCAGCTGTGTGCTTCGCCGCGCCGGACAGCCGACCCAGCCGAGTGCTCTACGACTAGTCTCTCATGGAAGCCGGCGACGGCCTTTACGCTCCGCCGAGGCACCGCTTGACGCGAATCCACAGCGTGCTGCCGGCTCAGACTTCTCCGCGCCTCATCTGTTCGACCATGTAGTCGCTCGCCCGCCACGCCAGCGCCAGAATCGTCAGCGTCGGATTCTTCTCCGTCGCCGTAGGGAACGAACTGCCATCCATCACGAATACGTTCCTGACTTCGTGCATTTGATTGAACCTGTTGAGCGCGGAGCGTTTCGGATCGTCGCCCATGCGACAGGTGCCGTGCTCGTGGATCGCCGTGCCCAGCATGTCGATCTCCCCGCGCTGGTAGGGCAACGGCTCGGCCTTCATCTCATGTAGGATCTCTTCGATCACGTCGTACATGCGCGAGATCATCTTGCGCTCGTTCTCGCCAATGTCGTACTCGATCCTGAGTAGCGGGTAGCCGAAGCGATCGTTGGGCGTGCCTTCCACCGAAATGCGATTGTGCTTGTAGGGCAGGACTTCGCCATAAGGGATCAGCTTGAACAGCGCCGGGTACAGCTCCTTGACGGCCTGCTTGTAGGACAACCCGAAGCCACCCCGGTTCTTCGCAAAGCTAGCATTCGAGGCGCAACCGACGCCCGAGATCGGGATCCCGAAACCGCGCAGGTACCCGCGCTTCTCATCGGCCGGCTCGAATCTGGGGATGTAGATGTGTCCACCCGAGATTCCGTCGTCGTTCGACGCCAGGCTCCCGACCAGTTCCGGAGCGAAGGCCTGCACTTGCAACCGGAACTGCTCGACTAGGTACCGACCGATGACCTCAGAGCCGTTACCAATGCCGTTGGAGTGCTGGCGTGACTTGGAGTTGAGCAACAAGCGAGTCGAGTCGACGGCCGAAGCCGCTACGATCACGCGCTTGGCGGGGACAGTGCGCTCGTCGCCGGTGAGCCGGTCGAAATAGCGTACGCCCGACGCCAGCCCCTCGTCGTTGACCAGAATCTCTTCGACGACCGCGTTCTCGACCAGCTCGAGTCTCTGTGTCTCGAGCGCGTCTTTCAGCAAGTAGTCGAACGAATTGAAGAACGCGCCGATGTCGCAGCCGCGTCCGCAAGCGCCGCAGTAGTGGCACGGGTCGCGGCCATGGTGGGCTTGGGTGAGGACGGCCCGGCGGATGCGGACCACGGGATACTTGGCTCTCGTGGCGGCCTTGCGCAAGAGCATTTCGCCGCAACGCAGGTTCGGCGGCGGCAGGTGGTTGGAAGAGCCGGGCAGCCAGGGCGTGTCCTCATCGCCGCCGCAAACGCCAATCTTCTTCTCGACGTTGTCGTAGTAAGGGGCGATCTCCTTGTACGTGATCGGCCAGGGAATCTCCCAGCCATCCTTGGCGGGCTCTTGGAAGTTAAGGTCGGAATAGCGCAACGAGACGCGGCCCCAAATGTTGGTCTTGCCGCCCACGCCCCAGACGCGCGCCAGCCAAAACTGCTTGTCAGGTAGCGTCTCGTAAGGGCTCTCGCGCAGCGAAGTTCCGAGCCAGTCCGGTGGCGATTGCCCGCGTCGGCGGCGCTCGCGCGCATCCCAAGGCTTTACGTGTGACCAGAACTGGCTTCGCTCGAACTTTTGTCCGGCCTCGAGCATCAAGACCTTGACACCCTTGCGGGTGAGGTTCCACGCGGCCATCCCGCCGGCCGCGCCGCTGCCGATGATGACAACGTCAACGTCTTGGTAGGCCATCAGGCGCGCTCCCCGGGTTGGCAGCCGAGGAATTCGGCTTGGTGGGTCCCGCCCTGACGGGCGAACTCGCGGACTAGTCCGATTCCCGGCACATGGCAGCAGTCTCCGGTGAGGTCATTGAGGAGCCGGAAGTGTTGGTAGCGGTCGTCGCCGGCGACCATGAAATCGGTGAACGGGGCGGCTCGCGCAAGCGGGCTCGTATCGGCCAAGCCTCCGCAGCCGAGGCGGTACAAGGCTCCTTGGATCTGGTGTTTCACCCCGGAGCCCGTGGGCGCGTCCTCGCTGACGATCGCTTCCCCGGCCGGTCCCGCGCTGGGCGAGCCCAAGTCAGGGATGGTCATTTCCACAAGCCGTCCTGCCAGTCGGAAGTGATTCACAGCGAAAGCTCCGGCCTCGCGATCCGCCCCACCGAGCACTTTAGCGGCGACTCCACCGCCAACGGTCGAGCTGAGCGCTTCTCTGCGAGTACCTTCAGGCAATCGCTTCTCCAGCCGACAGTATAGGTAGCGGAGGGCCCGCTGCGGATCTGAACTATATCGAGCTGAACTACAATGACCAGCAATTGCCCGCCCCGAACCGGGGCGAACGAATGAACGGTTTCCCTCAGCAAGCGGCAAGCGTTTGCATCTTGCTGGCGACGATTGGTTCCGCATCATCGGCCCACGCGCTCTTCCTCGCCGAGCAACCGAACATCGTGCTCATCATTTCCGATGACCACGACAACGAGCACCTGGGCTTCATGGGCAACGAGGCCGTGCACACGCCGAATCTCGATCGGCTGGCCCGGGCCGGCACGGTGTTCACCCGCGCCCACTTGCCGATGTCGCGCTGCCATCCGACGCTGGCCAGCTTCCTCAGCGGCCGTTGGCCGCACCAAACAGGCGTCTATTCCAACTTTGGAACCACGAGGCTCGACCCGACCGACTCGTTGCCTAGGCTCTTGAGAGACGTGGGCTACGCGACGTATGTCGAGGGCAAGTACTGGGAAGGCGATCCGCGAGAAATGGGCTTCACGCATGGCAAGGGCCAAACTGCGAACTCGTTCGTGCGCAAGGGACAGGCTGATCTGTTCGCGTTCATCGACGAGGTCGGCGGGCAAGCTCCGATGTTCATCTGGTGGGCACCGAAGATCCCACACCTGCCACACGACCCGCCCCCAGAGTACAGCGCGTTGTTCGATAAGCGAGAGATCCTGGTGCCTCCCTGGATCGGCGAAGACCGCCGGCAGGCGTTCCTGCAGAAAGAACACCTGAGCCTGGCAATGGAGGCGTGGCTGGACGACGGGATTGGCAAACTCGAGGAGAAGCTGCGCGAGAAGGGAGTCTACGACGACACCCTGTTCGTTTTCGTCATCGACAACGGCTGGTGCAATGGCTTGGTGTCGAAAGGCTCGCCGTTTGAAAAAGGCGTCCGCACGCCGGTGTTTTTCAGCTGGCCAGCCAAGATCAAAGGCGGGCAGCGTTTCGATGCTCTCACCAGCACGCTGGATATCTACCCGACGATTCTGGATTACGCCGGCGCGAGGACGCCGGATTCCGCCGCCGGGAACAACTTGCGGCCAATCATCGACGGCACGACAACCACGAACCGCAAGCGCCTCTTCGGCGCGATCTACCCGGCGTTTGTGACCGAGACTGACGAGCGGCCCGAGCGAGACATCTACGCGCTGTATCTCCGCGACGAGCGGTGGAAATATATCTTCTTCGTGCAGGACGTCATCGCCTCGCGGAACGCAGACTATTTCCGCATCCAATCAATCGAGACGGACTATCCCACGCGGCGGAAGGGCGCCCAAGATCTGTACGACCTCCAAACCGATCCGACGGAAGGAACCAACGTGGCCGCGAAACCCGAGCACGCCCGACGCCTCGCCGAGATGCACAAGGCCGTGCTCGCATGGTGGGACGAGACCGGCGGCAAACCGATCGACGCACTGGCAGAGAGAGATTGAGGGAGCGGGCAATCATTCGCCCAGTTGGCCCAACCCCGCGAGAACATCGCTCGTCTCGCCCACGACGTGAGCGTCGCCCTGATCGCGAGCATGGCAGATCCCAGATCGCGTGGCCGGTTAGGCAAGCAGCGGACCGCGCCGTTTGCCGTAATCGCGACCCGCCCGAGCCGCAATGAACCTGGAGGCCGTTTGCCTCGCCGTCAGTTCTTCCAAGAATCCATCTCGGGCCGCCGTGGCCCGGGATCGAAGAAGCGCACGTCCGCGCCAATGCGGTCGTAGTCTCCCAACCGCTCGCGGACTTGTTCGACAAGTCCCATCAGGCGCTCCACTACTGCACCGCGCTGCTCGGACACATCCCGGCTCTCGTTCCAGTCGAACCGCAAGTCGTAGAGTTCGGGAGCGTCCACCGCATCGATCATGCGCCCGTACCAACTTGTCCAAGGAGGGTTGCCCGGGCGTGGCAGCACAAGCTTCCAGCGGCGGTCTCGCACGGCCTGCAAGTGTGTGTACGCGAAGTAGAAGAAGTGCTGGCGGGGGCTCTCGGATGCCTCTCCCGACAGCCACGGCCAGAGATTGACACCGTCAACTGAGCGTCGGTCCGGCAGCGGTGCCCCGGCAAGCGCTGCGAAGGTAGGCAATAGGTCGAGCGTGCTTGCCAGTTCATCGCTCTCCTGCCCAGGGCGGATCTGACCCGGCCACCAGAAGATTCCCGGAACGCGCAGCCCGCCCTCCCAAGTGGACATCTTGAAGCCGCGCAACGGCGCCGCGCTGCCGCCGTAGTCTCCTAAATGTCCCTCGATCCAAGGGCCATTGTCGGATGTGAACACGACGAGTGTGCGCTCTTCGAGCTCGAGCTCGCGCAGAGCCGCCAAGACTTCGCCGACGCTCCAATCAAGTTCCTCAATCACGTCACCGTAGAGACCGCGCGGGGAATGCCCGCGGAAGTCTGCAGAGGCGCCGAGCGGCACGTGCGGCATGGTGTGCGCCAAGTACAGGAAGAACGGCTCGTCGCGGTGTGCACTCAGGAAGCGGACCGCCTCCTGGGTATACCGCTTGGTGAGCAGGCTCAGGTCAGTGGGGCTCTCCAAGACCTCGTCCCCGCGCATCAGCTCAGTCTTCCACCGATTCGGGTCGCGCTCGCGCGTGACACCGTTGTGGGCCGGGGTTCCGTAGAAGTAATCAAAGCCCTGCTGGGTCGGCATTAGCTCGCGTTTGTACGGACCGGTTCCCGGCCCACGCTCGCGTCCCCCGCCGCCGGCTAGGTGCCACTTGCCAACCAAGCCGCTGACATACCCTTTGGCGGCAAGCACCTCGGCGATGGTGGTCTCTTGCGGATGCAGGATCGTGTGCGCTGCCTTGGTGTTGTCGGGCTCGCCTAGACGGATGGGATAGCAGCCCGTCAGCAGTGCCGCCCTGGACGGGCCGCAAACATTCTGGGCATAGAAACTGGTCAGCCGGAGACCTTCCGCCGCCATACGGTCCAGGTTAGGTGTGCGAATGTTCCGGTTGCCGTAACAGCCCAAGTCGCCGTACCCCAGATCGTCTGCGAAGATGACGACAAAGTTCGGCGCCTGCTGCGCCCAGCAAGGTGAGCAAAGCAGGGCGCAGCCGATTGCAGCGATGCTGATTGTTCGAACCTTCATGCCCGAACATTGTACGGCTGCGGCGCTAGCAGAGAATTCGATGAGCGAGGAATCGCTTGAGGCTGTGGGACATGCATCGAGCAGCCGGGCGGGGCCGGAACAATGCTGGCCTGGTCCCAATCGGTGACAATTGAGTGCAATGCTCCGTCTCTGCTGGGCGCTGGCCCTCGCATCGATCGCCGTTTATGGCCAAGCGCCGACGCGACCCAATTTCGTGGTGTTCCTCTCGGATGACATGGGTTGGGAACAGGTCGGCTTCAACGGCGGCAAGGAAGTCCTCACTCCCAACATTGACCGGATTGCAGACGAGGGCGTGAAGCTCACCCAGTTCTATGTCCAACCGGTCTGTTCGCCGACCCGAGCCTGCCTGCTAACCGGCCGGTATGCCTGGAAGAACGGCATGGAGGTCCGACCGACCGCTCAGTCGCGTCACGGCATGCTGCTCGACGAGCGGACAATCGCGGAGGCGCTGCGCGAGGCCGGCTACCACACGTGGATGGTGGGAAAGTGGCATCTCGGGGAATGGCAGCGGCCGCACCTGCCACTGCAGCGTGGGTTCGATCACCACTACGGACACTACTCGGCGTTGATCGACTCGTTCACCCACATGCGCGGGCCCGTCTTGGATTGGCACCGCAACGGCCGCCCTGTGGTCGAGCAGGGATATTCAACGTTCCTATTGGCCGACGAGGCCGAGCGGTTGATCGAACGCCACGATGGCCGGAACCCATTCTTCCTCTATCTCCCTTTCAACGCCGTCCATGGGCCGCACCAGGCACCGGAAGACTATCTCGCCAAGTATTCCCACCTAGGCCGAACAGGGCCACAACGCGCCCAGCTCGAATCCATGGACGTGGCTGTGGGACGCGTGCTCGACGCGCTCGACCGCAGGGGCGTACTGAATTCCACGCTGGTGATGTTCACCAACGACAACGGCGGGACCCGAATCACCTCCAACGGCCGCTACCGCGGCTTCAAGTCCCACTACCACGAGGGTGGCGTGCGGGTTCCGACGGCCATGCGCTGGCCAGGGCAGATTCCCGCCGGGTCCGTCAGTGACGAAATGTTCCATATAGTTGATGTGTTCCCGACATTCGCACGGTTAGCAAGGGCGAAGACCGACTCAGGCTTGCCGCTAGACGGCCGTGATGGCTGGGACGCCATCGCCAAAAGCGGTCCGGGTCCGCGTCAGGAGGTGGTGCACTCGCTGGAAGTGATCCGAGTCGGCGACTGGAAATTGATCGAAGAGGGCGCCAGCTACTACAACTGGCGGGACCAACCATTGCAGCTATTCAATATCCGCCAAGACCCCTACGAGGAGGCAAACCTAGCCGAGAGCCGCCGGGACAAGGTAGCAGAACTTCGAGAGCGCCTGGCACACCATCGGAAGTTTGCGCGAGGGGGAGGACGTTGAGCAGATTCCGGGCTATCCGCCAGTCGTCTACGGAGAGGTCGAGAACGAGGTCTTCGGCGACCAGGTCGAAGCGAACCTAGCCGCTCGGCAGTGAGACCCCGGGGTCGGCGACCTTCCTCAAGACCCGCGAGCCGAATTGCTCGCAACAGGTAGTGCCGCGCACGAGAGCACTGGTGGGACGATGGCCGTCAAGTCCGCCGCCAGGCTGTCCGGAGGCGCCTCAGCAGCCAAACACGACCACGGCAAGCCGCAGGCCGTTGCGGTCTCGCCGTCCCTAGCTTGGGGCACCAGGCTTCGCCTTGGATGTGAGCACCAGCACGCCCCAAAGCTTCGCCCGAGGACCCGGGCCTCGCTGAACCGTCTTGCCCGCCCACCAAGTCTCGTGGTGGAGTAGGCCGTCAGGGGACTTCTCAGCCTCGTCGACATCCCCGATCGCAAGATTGAATCCGATAGGTGTGTCAGGCGTTCCGTCGGTCCAGTACTCGCCTTCTCGGATCTCCATTCCCCCATCCAGTCGAATCCTCACCTCTACGGTATAGCTGTTGTCGAGCTCGTGAATCACGGTCCGAGTTTCGATGATGTCGTCGAGAATCCATCTTCTATTGTTCTCCCAGTTCTCGACAGTGCGGTTCGGACCGTGAGGCAGCATCCCCGGCACGCCGATGCCGCCTTCGAGCGACTTGGTCAGGTTGTAGATGATCTGGATCCCGCGGCCGTCGCCGGACACGTCCGAGACGGGTGCCCGAATCTCCAGCATCCGGCTGAAGGTCAGGATCTCGATCATGTCGCCAAACCAGGGACGGCCTCGCTCCCGCTCGCCGATCACATGCGCGAACTCGTCCTGGCGCGGAAGCCATCGCTCGGTCTCGATCCCGTAGAAGATGTCGTCCGTGATGTCGAAGGCAAGGTACAAATGCTCGCCGTCATGCTTTACCCAGCCATTGAAGTCGAGATCCTGCCTAGAAGTGATTTCCTGCTTCATCGCCTCGACCCAGTCGGCGTTCCATTCGAACGGCGTGGCATCGTCGTATTCGCCCGGACCGATTCGCCCGTCGAATTCCGGCGTCGCACCCTTCCAGCACACCATCCGGCGGTCGAGACTCACCAGCGCTTCGGCCGCCGCCTGCTGAACTTCAGCCGACTCGAGCACGCTCTCCGGAGGAGCCTCGGCACATCCAGCCATGAACCAGAACACCAAGCCTCCGATGAGGGTGGCGCCACCGTTTCGAAGTGCCATCGCTCCACCTCCCCTGTCCACCTTGTGCATGGATTGCCGCAGGCCGTGCATTACTCGCACTCGACTGGCGGCCTACCGTGCTTGCCGGGGCAGATACTGAACCTGCCGGCTTGCGGTGCTCCGCTTCAGATCATCGCATCTTTCGTACCGAGGCGTGCCCTGCCGCAATTTGCCCCCTATTCGGTTGGTACGGTCGGCAACCTCGCCACGAACCACATCCCATAGGCTCCCGCCAGCGCGACCACAACCCGCGCTACCCATGGCAGCCCGCCGGTGGCGATCGAAAAGCAGATCATCAGCGAGCAGCACGATATCGAGATCCATTTGGTCCTTCGCTTGACTCCCCTGTGCCGCTGCCAGTCCCGCAGCGTCGGGCCAAAGAGCTTTGAGCGGAGCAAACGTTGATGCAGTCCCGGGGAGGAACGGACGAAGAAGTAGCTCGCCAACAGCAGAAATGGCGTTGTCGGAATCCCAGGCAGCGCGACTCCGACAAAGCCGAGCGCCACACAGATGCCGCCCAGAGCGACGAAGAGCCCGCGCCGCAAGCCCGACGCCTGGGCTACAGTTGCGTCGCTTGGCACCGACTGCTCGCGCTCGCCCAGTGTGTGCGGCACTGGCTTTGCACCGGCAGGCGGCACGTCTGTTGTGGACGGATGCGGCACAGCGAATTCCAATGAATAGCATAGTGCGGGGCCGTTGGAACCACACTTCGCCCCGTGTCCGACGAGGTCGGTATGATAGCCATCACTATGCAGTCTGCTTCCGCAAAGGCCCGCGGCCTAAGCAAGCACGTGGGGGTGCTCGCCGCACTGGTGGCAATGTGCGCCATCTTGGTGTGCCCTCCATACCTGTTTGCGCAGGGCGCCCGGGCCAGCGGGCCAAATGTCCTCTTCATCAGTGTCGACGACCTCAACGACTGGATCGGCCCGCTGGGCGGACATCCGCAAGCGATCACGCCCAACTTGGACAGGCTGGCACAGCACGGCATCACGTTCACCCGCGCCTACTGCCAAGCGCCGTCGTGCAACCCGTCCAGAACCAGCCTGATGACAGGACTTAGGCCATCAACCTCCGGCGTGTACAACAACGCTGACGTGTGGCGCAGTGCCCTGCCGGACGCAGTCACGCTGCCGCAGCACTTCATGCTGCACGGCTACGAGGTACTGGGCGGCGGTAAGACCTTTCACGGGCCTCAGAACGAGGCAGCTTCGTGGGAGGCGTATTTTCAGTTCAAGGGCTTCCTACACCCCCCGGGCAAGCCGGTGAACGGCATTCCCAGAACCGGTCACTTCGACTGGAGCGGGCTCGCGGCCAGCGCCGGTGAGACCGAGGACACGCGCTTGGCGGCTTGGGCAGAGCGCTACCTGAGTCAAGAGCATTCGCGGCCGTTCTTTCTGGCAGTCGGCTTGTACCGACCACACCTACCTTGGTATGTCCCGCAAGAACACTTCGACCGCTTCCCCCCCTCGCGCACCGAACTGCCGCCCACGCTGCAGGGAGACATCGACGATGTCCCAGAATCGGCGCTGCGAAGTTTCCGCGATCACGACAACGTCACCAAGTACGGCGAATGGCGCAAGGCGGTGGCGGGCTATCTCGCCTGCATCAACTACGCCGATGCCAATGTCGGGCGGGTGCTTGAGGCACTGGAGAACGGCCCGCACGCCGACAACACGATCATCGTTGTGTGGAGCGACCACGGCTGGCAACTCGGGGAGAAGCGCCAATGGCGCAAGTTCACGCTCTGGGAACGCTCGGCGCGAGTGGTGATGATGCTGGCCGGGCCGGGCGTGGGCGCGGTCGGGCGCAAGAGCGGGCGAACGGTCGAGCTGCTTGACCTGTATCCCACATTGGTCGATCTCTGCGGTCTGCCGCAACGTCCCGAACTCGATGGCCGCAGTTTGCGCCCGTTGCTAGATGACCCCGATGCGGAGTGGGACAAGCCCGCAATCAGCACGCTGGGGCCGGACAAATTCTCGGTGCGCACCGAGCGTTGGCGCTATACCCGCTACCCGGATGGAGAGGAACTGTACGACCACGACGCCGACCCATACGAGTGGAAGAATCTGGCGGACGATCCCGAGCATGCCGAGACCAAGGTCGCTCTGGCCCGGCTGCTGCCCAAGAATCCCAGCCGCAAGCAAGTGGTGCGTTATCCCGACCTGCCCGAAGCGCAGCGGCGCTTAGTGGAGACACCCGAGGGCCGATTCCACAAGTCCGATCCTTCCAACTACATCCCGTTGAGAGAAACCTTGGACTAGCGCACTATAATCGGAGCAGCCCAGACGCCAACACCGATTTGACGGTGTACAGGTCGGGCCGCAGGAGTCGGCCATGCAAGTCACCAGGCGAGAGCTTATCGCACTCGTATCCGCGCTGCCAGCCTTTGCTAAGCTCGAGGTTCGCAGCGCCGAGGTCACGACTATGTTCGACTCCCCGGGACCCAAGCCGAATGGCTTGCAGGCCGCCGAGGAGGGCCTCTGGATCTTGGATCAGGGGGACAACCGCGCCTACTTGGTTGACTACAAAGGCGGTAAGGTCATCAGACAGATCGAGACAGAGACCAAGGCGGGCAGCGGGATCACATTCGACGGCAGGGCACTCTGGACTGCCTCGACGTACAGCCGCGAAATCTTGAAGATCGACCCGCTGACCGGACGAACCTTGGCGCGTTTCGACTCCCCAGGCTCGGGGGTGGTGGCGTGGACCGAATCCCGCCGCAGCCCACTGGCACCGCCGCCCAAGCCGGCAGCAATAGCGGGTCGATCACCTGCGCAACGGAACGCGACGGGAGCCCACGGAATGGAGTGGCGCGCCGGCAAACTATGGGTGTCCGTCCCGCCCGCCCAGATGATCTACAGGATTGACCCTGCTCAGTTCCAGATTGAGAAGCAGTTCCCCACCGCCGGTGACCGACCCCATGGCCTCGGCTGGGAAGGCAAGTGGCTCTGGTGTGTCGAATCGAACGACAACGCCATCTACCGGTTCGACCCGGAAACAGGCGAAGCTAGCGCCAAGATCCAGCTTGCAGACACCGATCCCTTGCCGCACGGCATGACTATTCGCGACGGCTGGATGTGGTATTGCGACGATGTGGGGGTCGTCTGCCGCCTAAGCTTGTAAGGGGAGTCCACGGATCAGCCTTCGGCTGATTCCGGCCGGCCAACGGTTCCCTTTGGATTGACCACATGGATCAGTTGCTCGTTCAGAAGCTGCTCGACCTAGGGCTCACTGAGAGTGCGGCCCACCTTACGGCAGACTCGTTGGAGATCCTGCTGATCGCAGTCGTTGCGTGGTTCGGACACTTCATCTGCTTGAAGGTGATCGTGCGCGCGGTGCGCAAGGCCGCAACCAAGACTGAGTCCACTTGGGACGACCGACTCGTGGAGCGGCGTGTCTTCTCGCAACTCTCACACCTAGTTCCTGCCCTGATCGTCTACCTGCTCGGACCGCAGGTGCTGATCTCGCCCTCGCTGTCGCTCTGGGTCATGCGCGGGGCCGAAGTGTACGCGTTGGTGGCATTGCTGGCAACCGCGCTCCGCGTCCTGACGGTGGGCCGGGAAATCTACGAGCAAGAGTACGAGATCGCGCGCCGATTTCCGATCCGGGTGTACGTGCAGGTGCTCAAGATCGTGCTCTCGGTCGGCGCGATCATCCTAGGCGTCTCGATTGTGACGGGCAATTCCCCGTTGCTGCTGCTCAGCGGACTTGGCGCCATGATGGCGGTCATTTTGCTCGTCTCGAAGGACAGCCTGCAAGGGCTCGTGGCCGGCATCCAGTTGGTGAGCAACGACATGGTCCGTACCGGCGACTGGGTAGAAATCCCGCAGTACGGGGCCGATGGCGACGTCGTTGAGATTACGCTGCACACCGTCAAGGTGCAGAACTGGGACAAGACCATCTCCATGGTGCCGACCTACTCGTTGATCTCGGAGGGCTTCAAGAACTGGCGCGGCATGGAGGAGTCCGACGGGCGCCGTATCAAGCGCTCGATCTTCCTGGACGTGTCGAGCGTGCGGTTCTGCCTGCCGGAGATGATCGAGCACTACAAGAGCATCGAAATCTTGCGAGACTACGTGGAACGCAAAGAAGCGGAACTGTCCGAGCACAATCAAGCCCAAGGGATCAACGAAGCAGTTGAGGTGAACGGCCGCAGGATGACCAACCTCGGAGTTTTTCGCAACTACGTAGTGGCCTATCTGTCAGCCCATCCGATGGTGAACTCGCAGATGACGCTGATCGTGCGCCAGCTACAGCCTACGCCGCAGGGGCTTCCTTTGGAAATCTACGCGTTTACCACGGACAAGCGCTGGGTGCAGTACGAGGCTATCCAGTCCGACATCTTCGACCACATCTTTGCTGCATTGCCGCAGTTCGGACTACGGGCCTTCCAGGCACCGAGCGGAAAAGATGTAGTCACGGCCGTAGAGGCCGTGGCACGAGCCTGATCGCCCGTTCGGCGCAGCTAGCGGAAGTCAGCCGGCACTACAGCCCGCTGCTCCCAATACTCTGGCGGATGGTTGTTGAATCTTGTTGGGTTGTAGTCCCCTACAAGATCAGACGCAACGCCTTCCGCCGGGATCGCGGACTCCTCGCCCAGCGCCCAGAACACCGCGTTGAGCAGCATCTTGCGTACGCCCGCCTCGAGTAGATCGGTGGAGGTGCCAAGGGTGGTCGAGAACGCTCGTCCCTGCGTGCCCCCCGGCAGTTGATAGCTCTTGGTCCACACGACCGGCATCATCGGGTCATTCTTGCCTTCGACCGGTTCGGCATCGCTCGGCCGCATACCGTAGAGCGCGTCTTCCTCGTTATATTCCCCGGCCCGCGCCATTACTTTGCCATGCACCAGCGCCATCGAGTCGCCGGGTAGCGGCAGGCGCACCGTGTACACATCTGCCGCGCTCCAGATCGAGTCTGGATCGACGCCCCGAAGAGCCGGGTGGTCAGCAGTTTCGGCAGCGATCACACCCTTGGCAGATTCGTGCTTGTGCCTGCCATGGTGGGCCACCCAGCGCTCGCCGACGACCAGCCGTCCGAAGCCATCGCGCCATTCCTGCATGGGGCCGGTGTAGCCGTCTCCGTAGTGGTCGAACGGCCCCCAATCCTCTGCCGCGATGTCCGGCAGGGCTACAGAATCGGGATCCTCGGCCCTGCGGGCAGCCCGCAGGTAGCCCAGGATCTGCTTGTGCAGTTCCGGCTGAGGAGCAAAGGCGTGCGTGGCCGTTCGCAGCGCGATCACCGGTTTGCCTGCCTTCAGGAAGCGGTCGATCGGCTCCATCTGCGCGTCAGGCAGCACGCGCCAGCGGGTCTGGATGAACATCAGATCTGCATCGTCGAGGTGCTCTGTGCCGGGGATGTTGGTATTGACGTGGGGGTTGACAATGCCCGTCTCGGGATCAACAGCGAAGAGCACGGTGCAGCGGAAACCGTGGTGCTGCGACAGCATGCGCGCCAGTTGCGGAAGACCTTCCTCGGACCGGTATTCCTCGTCGCCGCCGATGAGCACGATGTGCTTGCCCTGGCCTGCCCCTTCCCCGCCCTCGTACTGCACGAGGTAAGGCGGGGATTCTTGTTGGGCAGGCTCGCTCGACGCCGAGCCTCCGCTATCGCAAGCCCAGAAAAGAGCGCAGCCGAGCAACGCGGGTATGCACTTGTGAATCGTCGTCATGATTTCTGTCAGTCTATCCCATGAGACATCGGCCGGCGGCGCACGAGTTGCCTGCCGGCGAGTCCGCCGCCATCGCAGACTAGCCCGTGAGCGGAAAGTACCGCCGGTACTGTTCCGGCAGCCGGATCATCTTGCCCCGCGAGTCTATGACGGTGTGGAGCGTTTCGCCGGTCGCCAGCAATTCCCCGTCACGCAGCATTTCGTAGGCAAAGCGCACGCTGCGCGAGCGGCTCTCGGTCACCCAGCAGACCAGATCGACTTCATCGTCAAAGCGGGCCGGTGCGCGGTACTGGCAACGCGCTTCGGTCACTGCAAGCTGCGCGCCGGCCTCCCGCTCCATGTCGCGGTACTCGAAACCGGCATGCCGACAGAAGGCGACTCGCGCGACTTCCATCCAGACAAAATAGTTGGCGTAGTAAACCACGCCCATCTGGTCAGTTTCTGCGTAGCGGACCCGAATCTTGGTGCGCGACTTGCTGCCGTCCATCAAGTCAGCTCTTCATCGAAGCCAAGAACTCGGCGTTGCTGCGGGTCTTGGACATGCGATCAAGCAGCAATTCCATGCATTCGACGGTGCCGAGGTTGCTGGTGACTTTGCGCAAGACCCAGACACGCCTCAATGTCTCTTCGTCCAACAGGAGTTCTTCCTTGCGGGTCCCGCTGCGGTGGATGTCGATAGCCGGGAAGGTGCGCTTGTCAACCAGCTTGCGATCCAAGTGCAGCTCCATGTTGCCCGTGCCCTTGAATTCCTCGAAGATGACCTCGTCCATGCGGCTGCCGGTGTCCACCAAAGCGGTCGCGACGATCGTGAGCGATCCTCCCTCCTCGATGTTGCGAGCCGCGCCGAAGAAGCGTTTCGGACGCTGCAGGGCATTCGCATCGACACCGCCTGTGAGGACCTTGCCGGACGAGGGCACGACAGTGTTGTATGCCCGTGCCAGACGTGTAATGGAATCCAGCAGCACGACCACGTCGCGTTTGTGCTCGACTAGGCGCTTGGCCTTCTCGATCGCCATCTCGGCCACCTGCACGTGACGAGTCTGGGGCTCGTCAAAAGTGGAGCTGATGACCTCGCCCTTGACCGAACGCTGCATGTCCGTGACCTCTTCCGGCCGCTCGTCGATCAAGAGCACGATCAAGGTCACGTCCGGATGGTTTGTCGTGATGGAGTTGGCGATGGACTGCAGCAGCATCGTCTTACCGGTGCGCGGCGGCGCAACGATCAATCCGCGCTGGCCCTTGCCTAGGGGAGTGATCAGGTCCATCACGCGCCCGCTGTGGTTCTCCCTGACGGTCTCAAGGCGCAGCTGTTCCTGGGGGTAGAACGGCGTCAGGCTGTCAAAGTCGATTCGCCACCTCGCCTCGTCCGGATCGGCGTGGTTGAGCGCAGAGACATCCGTCAGCGAGAAATAGTTCTCGCGGTCGCGCGGCATGCGGGCTTCGCCTTCGACCGTGTCGCCGTTGCGGATCGCGTAGTCGTACACCAGTTGCGGGGCTACGAAGATGTCATCCCGTCCGGGCAAATAGTTGTAGATCCGCGACCGGAGGAAGCCGAAGCCCTCAGGAAGAATCTCCAGCACGCCCTCGACACCGAGCATGCCGTCCTCGTCAACCTGTGACTGCAGGATCCTGAAGATCAGATCCTGCTTACGAAGTCCGCTGACATCCTCGATTTCGAGATCGAGAGCCATCTGAGTGAGGGACTTGATGTCCTTCTGATGCAGTTCGCCTATCGTCATGAGGGGAAAAATGCGGCCTGATAACAGGCGCACTTTGGGACTACTCCGCGCTAAGAGGAGTCCCACGCGGGCACAAGCCCACCGGACTCTCTAAGCATACTTCAGCAGGAATGGCTTCGGCAAGCGGTGCCGACTTAAGTCGGTCTCGGGTGTTTTCGATGGAAGCGGTGCCGGTGCTCGGCGATGCCAGGACCACGTTCGGCGGCGTTCATGCTCGCAAAGGGCCGGTGATTTCGCCAAGCCGGCGCCGCAATCTCGACGACCGCTTCGCCTTCGTGAAGCTCGTCAGCCCGGACTACTTGCTTCGCAAGGAGCAAGCTACGGAGGTCGAGTAAGCGTCGACATGTTGCTGCAACACTAGCGTGGTTCGACCGCTGTCCGATACCCGTCGACCTCCGATCCAGCGGATCCGGGACACGAATCCGTCAGCCTAGCTACATCCCAAACATGTCCTCGAACTGGCCATAGGTTCGTCCACGGCACCCATGCCACGCATAGGCCGTCGGACAGCAATGCCTCGAAGCAGCCCTGTCAAGCCACTCGATTCATTGGTTTTCCCCTGAATGCAGCGAAAACGTTATCGACCGCCAGTCGCAGGCCGGTTTCCAGTGCCTCGGCGGTCACGCCCCCCGAGTGCGGCGTGACCACGACATTCGGAAGGTCAGCGAGCGGGTGGTTCTCCGGCAACGGCTCGAGATCAAACACATCAAGTCCGGCCCCGCGGATGGTTTCGTTGCGCAATGCTTCCAAGAGCGCTGCTTGGTCGACGACGGGGCCGCGGGCGGTGTTGACTAGGATCGCGGTGGACTTCATGGCCGCCAACTCTTGCCGTCCCACCATGCCGGTGGTCTCAGGTGTCAGGCGCACGTGCAAACTGACTACGTCGCTCCGCCGATACAACTCAGCCAAGTCCACGAGTTCGATCCCCAGCTCTGCCAGCGGCTTGTCACCAGGCGTGCGGGTCCATGCGATCACTCGCATTCCGATCCCGCTCGCAACGCGAGCCGTCTGCAACCCGATGGCGCCCAGCCCGACCACGCCAAGAGTCTTTCCGTGAAGTTGGGTCACGAATCCTCGCGGCCAAGCCCCCTTGCGCGTCTTGGCGTCGATTCTG
>LXNJ01000446.1_pt1 | contig 29604 bp, 29 predicted proteins | sample 809081 | NCBI WGS metagenome assembly LXNJ01 (sample SAMN04870510, study PRJNA318959) | sponge metagenome | biome: sponge; feature: marine sponge reef; material: water | host: Petrosia ficiformis | place: Greece: Milos, Mediterranean Sea | collected 2013-05-29 | depth 5-7 m | reverse complement strand
GGCCTTTCCGAGAAATCAACCGCGGTCACGCCCTTCTGTACGCACTGCGCCCCGAAACGTTCCGACTGCTCCCTCATAAGGTCCATAAGATCAGGACCCATGATTCCGTTTGGAAACCCGGGGAAATTTTCAACATCGGTAGTCGTCGTGAGCTGCCCGCCGGCTTCAGGACCTTCAAATATGAGCGGCTCAAGATTCGCTCGCGCCGCGTAGAGTGCCGCAGTGAGCCCTGCCGGGCCGGAACCCATGATGACAACCTTGTAGCTTTCTCTCAGTTCTTTCACTTCGCGCTCCTGCAATTTCTTTTTGGAACAGGGACTTTATACTACATTCAGACAATGGTTTTTCAAGAGATAAGACAAATGAAGACAGCGGGCAAAAACCGTCCACACAGGCGCACACACTAATGGAATCCGCAAGGAAAACTCCGCTTCATGACAAGCACGCGGCCCGGCGAGCCGTATTCTGCGAAACCGGCGGATTTTTTCTTCCGAGAAGTTACGGCGACCCGGAAAAAGAGGCAGAAACCGTAAGGAAATCCGTTGGCATTATAGATATCTCAAGCAGGGGAAAACTTATTCTTCGAGGATCGGACCACATAAAATTCCTGCAGGGAATGCTTACAAACGATATAGAGGGAAGAAACCCGGGGACAGGCGCCTACGCTACGATACTCACCCCGAAGGGAAAAATGATTTCAGATATGAGGGTGTTTAAAAGCGAAGGCTCGGTCTACATGGACACAGAACCCGGCATGGGCGGGGATATAGCAGAGCTTCTTCGTAAATTCAGGCTTTCTTACAAGGCCGAAGTGCTTGACGTCACGGAAGATCACTGCGTTTTGCACGCATGCGGTCACGGTTGCGGGGAATTCATCGAACAACGTCTCGGCATCAACACAGAACAAATGAACGAATACGACCACAGGGCTTGCGACGGGGTAACCGTAATGAAACTCAACAGAACGGGAGAAACAGGTTTTGACATTCTTTTTGAAAACAGCAGGGCCCGGGAAATCTGGGACCTACTTTTAGAAAACCCGGCGGCTCCGGGGCTTTCGGGACAGGAAGCCCTTGAAATTCTACGGATCGAAGCCGGAATTCCCGTTTACGGAAAGGACATGGACATTTCCACAATACCCATTGAAGCCGGCATCTGGAACGCCCTCGACTTCGAAAAAGGATGCTATGTGGGACAGGAGGTAATAGCGAGGATAAAGTGGAGAGGAAGAGTCAACTGGCATCTGGCGTATTTCGCAGCGCAGCAAGACGGCTACGCCTCACCCGGGGATATGCTCTGGGTTGAAGAAAAAAAAGTGGGAAGAATAACCTCTTCTACATACTCTCCGACCCTCGGGAAAAATATCTCCATCGGCTACATAAGAAGGGAATTCCGCGATTTCGGGGGAGAAATAACCGCCCGTGGGGAACACTCCGCAGATAAAACTCCGAACACGCTAAAAATAATGGAAAAACCCCTTTATAGTCGCTTTGAATAGTAAAAAAAAATGCTATAATTAGACAGTTAATTTATTTTGTTGTCGCCTCGTCTGTTTTATAGATGCAAACGGCAAGCATTTTAGGCTTAGTACCTGTCTTAACTGAAAAAAAGAGGTAATTATAAGAAATGATACTGCATAGGCTTCTGAAACATTTTTCAAACGATCTGGCAATTGACCTCGGAACTGCAAACACCCTTGTATATTCAAAAGGCCAAGGGATAGTGTCCAACGAACCGTCGGTGGTAGCCGTACAGGATATTCCGGGACAAAGGTCAAAACTCATCGCGGTTGGCAAGCAGGCCAGGGAGATGGTTGGAAGAACTCCGGGTTCAATCAGAGCCATAAGGCCACTTCGGGACGGGGTTATCGCCGACTTCGATGCGGCCCAGAGAATGATTGAGTACTTCATAAAGAAATCCAACGGCAACAAAAGAAGTTTCGTGCGCCCGAGAGTAATAATATCGGTTCCACTTGAGATCACCGAAGTAGAGAAAAGAGCCGTAAGAGAATCAGCAGAAGCCGCGGGAGCAAGGAAGGTATATCTTATTGAGGAAACAATGTGCGCCGCCATAGGATCCGGGATAGATGTGGACAAACCTTCGGGAAACATGGTGGTTGACATAGGGGGCGGAACCACGGGAATAGCCGTCATTGCCCTGTCCGGGATAGTTGTAAGCAGATCAATCAAAATTGGCGGAGACAAGATGGACGAGGCCATACAGCAGTGGCTGAAAAGAAATCACAACATAGTCATCGGATTTAGAACGGCCGAGGAGCTTAAGAAAAAATTCTCCTCCCAACCGGAAGTAAACAACGCCAGAAAAATGCAGATGAAAGTAACCGGAAGAAACAACATCTCCGGTGTTCCTTCGATGCTCTCAATTGACATGGAAGAAATTGAAGAAGCAGTTGAAGAAACTGTAAACCAGATAGTTGAGGCTATCTTGCAGACACTTGAAATGACTCCGCCGGAGCTCTCCGCGGATGTCTTTGAATCAGGAATAACGCTTGCCGGAGGCGGCTCGCTCTTAAAAGGACTGCGCAACCGTATAGAACAGAAAACCGGCATCAAGATAAGAAGAGCTGAACAGCCCCTTGATTGCGTCGTTATGGGTTCTGGAAAAGCTCTCGAAAACATAGAACTTCTGAACTCCGTCGCTATATAAACTATAGACGACAGCGAAATTCCAAAGTATTCCAATCGTGGAATTACAAGAACAGGGTTCTGCGTTTGATTTACGGTTGGTCTTTTAATCCGCAATTTTGTTTTTTCTTGAAACCTGAGTTCTTTTGTGTTACAATATATGACTAATAGATTCTTAGTCCTAGTGTTTCATAACTTCTTATAGCGGCTGTATTATAAAGTGAACAATTATTTTTCTGCCGATTGCGGAAAATCAAAATTAAGCATTCCCAACCGGAAGGGAACTTAATGAGGAAGTTTTTTAGTAAAAATCAACTATTTCTCTCCTTTATCCTTATAATTGCGTCAATTCATCTGCTACCCGTCGCTTTTGATCTGGCAAAGAAAGAAAACAATTACACCACAAGGTTAATGCTTAATGTTAACCATGGTTCCGGAGCTTTCGCGAATTATGTCAAAGATGGCGTAAGACACTACTGGGACCATTATATTGACCTCGTCGATACAAGCGTTGAAAACTCCCGCCTCAAAGCACAACTACAGGAGATGGAAGCGCAGAATCTGATGTTAACGGAAATAAGGCTTGAGAATGAAAGGTTAAGAAGCCTTCTTAACTATAAAAGAAGCTCTTTTAAGGGAGAGATGATGGGAGCGAAGGTAATAGGAAGCAATCCTTCGGTCGTAGGTCCCGGCTTCCTTATAATAGACAAAGGATCGTCTTCAGGAATAAAGAAGGGGTTTCCAGTACTCAATAACGTCAGGGCTATCGGAACCATACATTTGGTAAATGAAAAAACCTCCATGGTAATGCTCATGACAAACCCCTCAAGTGTGGCTGATGCGATTGTACAAAGGAGTCGAGCGCGAGGCATAGTGACTGGAGCGGGAAATCATTACGTCATGAAGTACATTGAACAAGAGGACGATATTGTAGTCGGAGACAAGATCATATCCTCCGGAAAAGACAATGTTTTCCCGAAAAACATTGTCATAGGAACCGTAACAAAGATTGAGCCACACAGAGGACTTCAAAGAGCCACAATAAAACCAGAAATCGATGTGAGCAGGGTTGAAGAAGTGCTCATACATCTTAATTGACACTCCACCAGCTGGGTTCAGTTGGAATATGATCAGAATAAACTTCTCTTTTTTTTTCTACCTGTTTTGCTCTTTTCTCTTCATAATTATCCAGACATCGGTCATCTCAACATCTTCTCTGGGCAAATTCACCCCTGATCTGAATCTGATCATAATAATCTGCCTGGCAGTCAGAACCGAAATATCTTATCTTTTCACACTCGCCCTTTTAAACGGGTTTTTAATGGATATTTTCTCGGCCGGAACTTGGGGTTTTCACACAGTCACAAGATTCGCCGTGTTTTTGACGCTACGAGCGGGCATCCACAATCTTAATTACGACCGAAACAACCCCTTTTTCCTTTCTCTGACGCTCTTTATAGGAACCCTGCTTATGCACTTGCTGATACTGATACTGCTTCTGTTCAGGCAAGACAGCGGACAAATTGCATTTCTAAGTGTTGAGCTAGCATTCTATCAGGCTATCATTAACACAGTAGTCGGTGTTCCAATTATAATGCTTCTGAGAAAACTGGATGGAATTACTAAAACGTAGACTCTCAATAGCCCTTTCCTTGACCGTGCTGTTTTTTGCCATCTTCTCGGCAAGGTTGTTTTACCTCCAGATATACAAGGGTGAAGAATACAGAGGTTTTTCGGAAAGAAACGTCCTTAGGGTGCTTGATCTTCCCGCGCCCAGAGGACGCATTTTTGACAGAAACGGCGAAAAGGTCCTCTATAACAAACCGTCTTTTAACATAAGGGTGTTTCCGAAAGAAATAACCGATGCCGAGGGGCTCGCGAAAAAACTTGCGGAGATAATAGACGTTCCAGAGAAACAGCTTCTAAAAAAACTTCGGGAAATAGCGAGCCTCAAGAACTTCTATCCAGTTACAATCGCCAAGGACATAAACAGGGAACAACTTCTTCTGCTCGAGAAGAACAAAGAGGTGCTGGAGAGCGTATTCCTGGAATTGGGGCACAAGAGGTTCTATCCGCATGGAGAAGCTGCCGCCGTGTTCCTGGGATACACGGGAACCGCCGACCCGGAAGAAGTAAAAACCCACCGTCGGATCAAGGCGGGAACCCAAGTCGGGAAAACGGGTGTGGAGAAAATTTTTGACAACGAACTCAGAGGAATAAACGGTATTCAGTACATCATGGTAAACGCACACGGGAAAGTGATCTCTGATTCTCTGGCCACGTTGTTGCCGACCCGCAAGAACAAAGAAATGGTCCAGGGAAAAGACATCCATCTCACCATTGATGCGCAACTCCAGAAGACCGCCAATGACGCTTTGGGCAAGGAAAAAGGGGCCATAGTCGTAATGGACGTAAGAAACGGAGAAATTCTGGCGATGGTAAGTCGTCCGTCTTATCGTCCCGAGCATATCTCAAAAGGGTTTTCAACGGAAAAGCAAAAAAGAAGAAAGAAAAAAGAACATTTTTCACTTCTTAACCGCTCAACCGAGGGAACTTATCCGCCCGGATCGGTACTCAAAATAGTCACGGCCTTCGCATTGCTGCAAGAAAAGACAGCGAATCCAGAGTCGTCTGTATACTGCCCGGGTTATTATTTGATAAACGGGAAACGTCTTAACTGCTGGCAGGAGAAAGGTCATGGCCATATGAACCTCCACCAAGCAATTGTTGAATCGTGTGACGTATATTTTTACAAACTTTCCCTGAAACTTGGAGTCGACGGGCTCTACCCGTATCTGAAAAAATTCGGACTGGGGGAGAGAACCGGCATAGCACTGCCCGAGAAACGGGGGCTGAGTCCGTCTAAGGCATGGAAAAGAAAGCATCTGAAAGAACCCTGGTACCCAGGTGAAACCGCAATGTTGGCAATAGGTCAGGGATACATCACCACAACTCCTCTTCAGATAAACGTGGTGACGGCTGCAATAGCAAACGGAGGCAGTATAGTCAGGCCGAAGATAAGAAAAACAAAGGAAAAAGCGACGCCTCAGATAACCGGAGCAGCTCGGAGACTTGACTCAAAGCCAGTATCTTTTCTGAAAGAAGCGCTTTTCGATGTCGTACACGCACGCCGAGGTACCGGGTTTTACGCAAGATCAAAAGTCACATCCGTCTCGGGCAAAACGGGGACAGCGCAGGTTGTCTCGGCAAAGATTGAGTCAACTCAAAAGCGGTTCAAGAACCACGCCTGGTTCACTTCCTACGCACCATCGGATTCGGCGGAGATAGCCGTAACCGTTCTTGTCGAAAACGGAGGCAGTGGAAGCGTAGCGGCAGCACCTATAGCAAAGAAAATCATTGAAACCTACTTCAGACTTAAAAAGGAGCGAGGTGAACCTCGAATTGCTAAATCTGAATAAATCCTCCTGGATCCTGCTGCTGACCGCTCTGCTGTGCACGGCGGGGCTTGTTAATCTCTACAGCATCTCTCAATTAGCCAACCTAGGTGCATTTAAGAAACAGCTCATATGGGTCCTTGCAGGACTGTTGACGATGGCGTTTATAAGCCGCTTAAAACCTCTGACGCTGAAAAGATACTCTTTTGCCTTCTATCTGGGGTTCCTTGTGCTGCTGGGGTTGATTTTCGTGTTCGGAAAAACGGTGTCAGGATCCAGAAGTTGGTTCCAAATAGGCCCGGTCTCCCTTCAGCCTTCCGAATTTATTAAGATCGGAATAATAATGCTGCTTGCCAACTACTACGGAAGTGAGCTAGCAGCAAAAGAAAGTTATAATCCGGTGGAACTTCTCAGACCTGTAGCTCTTCTGTTTCTCCCTGTCGCGGCAGTCATTGCCCAGCCTGACATGGGAACCGCCATTACCATACTTCTTATAGGTTCAAGCATTATTCTGCTTCTGGGAATCAGCAAGAAAGCCCTGCTGAGAATAATAATCATAGTATTGATATTCGTTATACCGATCTGGCATCTCCTGATCAAGGACTACCAGAAGGAACGGATATATTCCTTCATGGACACTTCTTCCGATCCCTTCGGGATAAGCTACAACTCAATTCAGTCCCAGATCGCAATAGGGTCCGGAATGGGCTATGGAAAAGGTTTTTCCCTAGGTTCACAGTCCAACTTGAATTTTCTTCCTGCGCATCATACGGATTTCGCATTTTCGGTCATTGGCGAGGAGTGGGGATTTCAGGGTTCGGTGTTCATCCTCCTTCTGTACTTCTCGATAATTCTCTTTATTCTCAACACCGCAACATCCTTGGATGATCGCTTTGGGATGATCACGTGTTTTGGAATCGCGGCGATGTTCTTCTGGCATGCCGTGATAAACATTGCCATGGTTACGGGACTCATGCCGATTATCGGCACTCCTCTTTTCTTCATCAGCTACGGCGGTTCCTCAACCCTTACGGCCTTTATCGGAGTGGGCATCGTTCTTTGCCTTAGAGGAAAATAAATAGAGCCTCAAAATCCGAATAACCGTAAAGGAAACGAATTCTTGACAGAGAACTAACATCAGATACACTCTACGCCGATTTGAGGCGTAGAAAAGGAAAAAACTCTTTTCTCTTAGTTCCACAACATTAAGAAAGCAGCCAGAAAACGACTCCTTTACATGCGGAGGTTCTTCATTTTTCTCAGTGTTATGTATATCTCAAGCACGCTTCCGGCTCTATTCATATCGGACGCTCAAGCACTTTCTAACGTAGCCGACGTAGAAGAAATCGGTTTTGACGAGAAACTCTCTTCCACCATCGATCTCGACACCGAATTTCGCGGAGAAAACGGAGAAACGGTTAGCATGTCTTCTTTTTTCGGGCAGAAAAAACCGGTGCTCCTCAGTCTTGCCTACTTCACATGCCCAAGGCTCTGCCTTCTTACGACGGACGGAGTTGTGGAAGTGATAAACCAGATGGATTCCTTCAGGCCGGGAGAGGACTACACTGTAGTGACCGTGAGTTTTGACCCTGAAGAATCCCCCGATGTAATCGCCGAGAAAGCCGCAAGATACAGAAAAGCGCTTGCAGGCGGAGCGGCGGAAGCCGCAGACTGGCACTTTCTCACGGCAACGGAGGAGAACATACTGAGGCTTACCAATTCGGTAGGATTCCGCTTTAAAAAAGACGGCGAGGAGTTCGCTCATCCCTCGGGAATAATCATACTCACGCCGGATGGGGTAATTTCGCGATACCTCTACGGAGTTCAGCATGATCCCCGTAACTTCAAGTTATCACTAATAGAAGCTTCGGAAGGGAAGATAGGTTCCTCGAAACTAATTAATAAAGTACTTATGTTCTGTTATCAGTTTGACCCGGTCGGAAAAAGGTACGCACTCGCGGCCCTTAACGTAGTCAAAGCGGGAGGAATGGTAACTCTCGCGGTTCTCGTAACGTTTCTCTGCCTGATGTGGAGAAGAGAAAAGAAAACCCATTAATTATTGCGGAGGTTGTAAATCATAAATGTCCACCTGGATACCGGAATCGGCTTCTAATCTCGCCGCAAGCGTTGATAACATAACCCTGTTTGTAACTATCGTATCAGTATTCTTCTTTATCCTGATCTCGGCGGTACTCGTAGGTTTTTCAATCAAGTACAGGAGAAAAAGCGAGGATCAGGAAACCGCCTACATAACTCATAATTCAGTCATTGAGACCATCTGGACAATAATCCCGACCATACTGCTTATGGTCATCTTCGTATGGGGGTGGATAGCTTTCAAGGAACTTCGCAACCCGCCCGCAGAAGCGATCGAAGTTAACGTCGTGGCGAAACAGTGGCTTTGGGAATTTGAGTATTTCACCGGCAAGAAATCGCTTAACGAACTGTTCGTACAGCAGAACAAGCCCGTTAGACTCATAATGAGGTCAGAGGATGTCATTCACAGCTTTTTCGTTCCGCAGTTCCGGGTAAAGCAGGACATTCTTCCGGGCAGCTACCAGCAGCTTTGGTTCACCCCGACCAAAGTCGGAACCTTTGACCTTCTGTGCGCCGAATACTGCGGTTCCGGGCACTCGCAAATGCTTGCCACAGTAACCGTCCTGAGTCCCGAAGCTTTCACAAGATGGGAGAAAGGAGACGAACTTGAAGACGGAGCCGCCGTGGCGGCGATCAGCGTATCCCCAGCGGAGAGAGGAAAAGAACTGCATTCCCAGAGGGGCTGCCTCGCATGCCACAGCATCGACGGCAAGGAGGTCATAGGGCCGACCTTCAAAAATCTTTACGGGAAAACAGAAAAACTTGCAGACGGTTCCTCGGTTCTTGTGGACGAGAACTATATCAGGGAATCAATTTACGAACCCCAGGCAAAAATGGTAGAGGGCTACCCGCCAACCATGCCCTCGTTCAAGGGTATACTGTCTGAGGAAGAAGTAACTGCTCTTGTCGAGTATATAAAGACGCTGAAGTAGCAATATCAAGGAGAAGAAGATGGCAAACGGAGTCATGACGCAAACCCAGCATATACCGTTTTTAGCTCAAAAAGGTTTAAAGTCGTGGATTTTGACAACGGATCACAAGCGTATCGGGATTCTTTACCTGATCACGATCTCGTTTTTCTTCATGATCGCCGGCCTGACGGCTCTTGGAATGAGATACGAGCTTATGACTCCCGAGCTTGATTTCTTCAGAACCCCGACAGAGTACAACGTAGCGTTCACGCTCCACGGTTCCTTGATGGTCTTCTTTTTTATCGTTCCGGGAATCGCGGCGAGCTTCGGCAACTTTCTGATACCGCTTATGATCGGGGCAAGAGACGTGGCGTTTCCAAGAATTAACCTGCTAAGTTTCTGGATATATCTTGTCGGAACCGCAATACTGCTCGGCGCGCTCTTGCAGCCGGCCGACACGGGCTGGACGTTTTACACTCCCTACAGCATTCAGACTGGAACCAAGGTAATACTGATAACTCTCGGGGTCTTCGTACTCGGGTTTTCATCGATTCTCACCGGAATGAACTTCATAGTGACCATACACAAGCTCCGGGCACCGGGAATGACTTGGGCAAGGCTGCCACTTTTCATATGGGCGTCCTACGCCACCGCCATACTGCAGCTGCTAGCTACGCCGGTTGTGGGAATCACGCTTCTTCTGCTTATAGCGGAGAGGGCCTTTGACATAGGCTTTTTCGATCCGGCCAAGGGAGGGGATCCCATACTTTTCCAGAACTTCTTCTGGTTCTACTCCCATCCCGCCGTCTACATAATGGTTATCCCGGCCTTCGGAATCATCTCTGAAATAATTCCAGTTTTCGCAAGGAAACCCATTTTCGGATACAAAGCTATCGCATACTCAAGCTTCGCGATTGCAATAATAAGCTTTTTCGTCTGGCTGCATCACATGTTCGTAAGCGGCATATCGGAAACTGCGGCGGCGATATTCTCATTTCTGACCATGCTGGTGGCCATTCCCACGGCCATAAAGGTGTTTAACTGGACCGCCACTTTGTATAAGGGATCAATAGAGTTTCACTCGTCAATGCTCTACGCTCTGTCATTCATAGTGCTTTTCACAGTCGGCGGGCTGACCGGAGTTTATCTGGGAGCCTTGGCCGTCGACGTGCACCTGCACGACACGTACTTCATAGTAGCCCACATGCACTACGTCATGATAGGAGGAACGGTGATGGGATTTTTCGGCGCCCTTCACTTCTGGTACCAGAAATGGTTTGGAAAAGTATTCAACGAACTGACCGCGAAAGCTGCGTGGTTCCTTGTTTTCGTAGGATTCAACGTAACGTTTTTCCCACAGTTTTTCATGGGCTTTCAGGGAATGCCCAGAAGGTACGCGACCTACCCCGAAGAGTACATATCCTATCATGCCCTTTCGACCTACGGATCGTGGATACTCGGGCTCGGAATTTTAATAATGACCGTGAACCTGCTTGTACCGCTGTGGAAAAAAGGGCGGCCCGAATCGTCAAATCCCTACGGTTCTCTCTCTCTTGAGTGGCAGGTTCCTTCCCCGCCGCCCCATGAGAACTTTGACGAAATACCGACTGTAACTGACTGGACTTACGCTTACGGGAAAAAATAGATCGGAGGCTAACGCAAAAAATGAGTAGTACAGCAGAACACGCCGAAAGCCACGCGCACGGACACGGGCTCGGAGAGGCTGTAACCCACAGCTCGGCGAAATTCGGGATGTGGCTTTTCCTGGGAACGGAAATTCTTCTTTTCGGGGGACTTTTCGCGGCGTACGCGCTTTTCAGGGCCAAGTATCCGGATCTTTTTTACGATTCGCACAAAAAACTGGACGTGACTCTGGGCGCCATAAACACCATAGTGCTCATATTCAGCAGTTTCACGATGGCTTTGGCAGTGTCGGCCTCTCAGAAAAGAAACAGGAAATGGCTGATAATACTGCTTGCCATAACCTTTATATGCGGAGCCGCTTTCGGAGTAAACAAGTACTTTGAGTACAGCGCCAAGTTCCATCATCACATATATCCTGAAACAAACATATTCTTTGCCCTTTACTTCATGATGACCGGACTTCACATGCTCCACGTGTTTGTCGGAATGGGTATAATTTTTGCCCTGATAATAATGGCCAAGCAGGGAAGATTTAAGGAAGGAAACAGATATACACCGGTTGAGGTTGGAGGGCTTTATTGGCACTTGGTTGACCTGATCTGGATATACCTTTTCCCTTTGTTGTATTTAATCGGGTAAACGGAGAAAGAAAATGAGCGCACACAACCACACTGAAGAACATCACACTGGTATGCGGGTATATGTCGCGGTATGTCTTACACTGTTCGTTCTTACGGCAGTTACGGTGTATGTCGCGAAGTTCGATTTCGGCGATTTCAATATCGTCGTCGCCATGGTGATAGCATCAATAAAGGCATCAATCGTCGCCCTTTACTTTATGCATCTTAAATTTGAAGACAAACTCACGTGGATATACGCTCTTTACCCTCTTTTCCTGCTTTTCCTTCTCATCGGTTTCACATTAATGGAAACCTTCACAAGGGTGCCGGTAATAAAGTAGCTATACGAAAACAGGCATGCTTGCAAAAACTGCTCTAGCGCTTCTGTTCATACTTCTTATATGGGGAAACGCTGTATCGGGACTCAAGGCCGGACTCGCCTGTCCCGACTGGCCACTTTGCCACGGGGAGGTAATACCGCCTTTCAGGTGGGACATATACGTCGAATTCTCCCATCGTGTCATAGGCGGCATAACGTCCATAGTACTTTTCATCCTCTGTTACAGAAGATTTCGCGCGTACCAAAAAAATTACAGAATACTTCCGCTGCTGGTAGTCGTGCTTCTTCTCTTTCAGATAGTGCTCGGGGGAATAGTGGTTCTCGCGAAACTTCCCGTGAACCTCACGACGATTCATTTCACAAACGCCATAATAATCTTTTCGATTACCCTTTACATGGTGTACTTTGACGGCGTCAGGAAAAAACCTGATTTCTGTTTCTCAGGGCCGGCCGGGCTTTTTTTCGCACTTTTTCTGCTCGTATTTATTCAAGCCTCTCTGGGAGCTTACGTAAGACACCTGGAAGCGGGACTGGCATGCCCTGATTTTCCCACATGCCTCGGCTACTGGATCCCACCTGAACTCTCGGGCAAAGTGCTGGCGCATTTTACGCACAGGGCGGTTGCCTACCTGCTCACGCTGGTATTTATTTTCGTACTGTTTCTCTCAAGAAAATCTGCAACGCTAAAAGAAGCCCGGAAAAACATGTCTCGTGCTGTTGCCCTGCTCTTTCTCCAGATCGGACTTGGAATTGCGGTCGTAACCTCAAAGCTTCTCTTTTACGTAACCGCCATTCATCTCGCAATCGGTCTTCTCATCCTTTCCCTCTGCCTTCTCACCTGGTTCGGGTATATAAGTAAGAACACTGTCGCCGAAAAAACGTTCCAGCAATGAATGAAACAGAGAAAAAATCTATGGGAACCATGGCGGTCTCCGCCATTATTCTCTCCAAACCCGGAATAATAATAAGCGTGGCGTTTACCGGTCTTGCGGGAATGGTGGTAGCCAACCGCGCCCTTCCCTCCGGAGAAACGATTTTTCTATGCGTCGCCTCCCTTCTTCTTAGCGCTGGGGGAGCGGCTATTCTGAACAACCTGCTTGACAAGAAAATCGACAGGCAGATGTCTCGCCTTAATAAAAGAGTTGAAGCCCTGAGGGTTCTCGGAGACCGGAACGCCTGGGTAATCTCGATACTCATGATGATCGTGGCTCTTTCTCTCTCGTTTTCTTACTTCAATTACGTAAACGCGGCCCTTATTCTCCTTGCGATTCTGAGTTACACGCTTATCTATACCCTCTTTCTAAAAAGGACTTCTCCTTTCGGCACCGTCCTCGGAGGAATACCCGGCGCACTTCCGGTACTCATAGGCTACACCGCAATAAACCCCGTCCTGCAGCTCGACGCGATAATTGTATTCGTATTCATGATGCTCTGGCAGCCTCCCCATTTCTGGGTGCTCGCGCAGAAATACAGAAAGGATTATGAAAAAGCCGGGATAAACGTACTTCCAGTCGCCCTGGGCACAAAGTACACGAACATGCTGATACTTATCTACTCCCTTTCTCTCATACCCCTGACTTTCATACTCTGGCTTACGGGAACAAACACAGTCTATTTCGCGGCCTTCGCCGCGGTATCCGGAATATACTTCAATTACCTGGTGGTAAGGAGCGTTTTCGCCAACCGCGGTTACGGAAAAGCATTCTCGGCTTCAATCATTTACATGCTTCTCATAATGCTCGGCATAGTGGTAGACATACTGGTTAAATCACTGTCCCCTGTTGAAAGGGTTATCGGAAACCTTATGTAGTAACGGAGGGCAGAAGCTCCTTGAGTTCCTCAAGCGGCCGCGAGAGGGTAAGAATCGCCTCTTTCCAAAAATCTTTACTCGTTATATCATCCCCGATGGATCTTTTCACCGCGCCTTCGGCGTCATCTGAGCCCGTGAGCCTGAGAAACTCTTCGTAAACGGGAATAAATTCCTCTCCGTGCCGCCTGAACTTCTCGAAAAGCGCCCTGCTAAGCAGGTAGCCGAAAGTGTAGGGGAAATTATAGAAACTGACTCCCGTTATGTAAAAATGAAGCTTTGACGCCCAGAAGAATGGATCATATTCCAAAAGCACGTCTCCGAAGATCTCCTTCTGGGTCTCGGTCATAAGTTCCTTGAGTTCGCTCACTGTCAGTTCCCCCTGGGCGCGCCTTTCGTAGAGCTTCTTTTCGAACTCATATCTGACGGGGATGTCCAGAAGATATATAGCCCCGTGATTTACTTCCGCATCCCTAACAAGCATTTTGTCCTCAACGCTGGTCGAAGGATCCCGCAGCAGTCCTTCGGCAAGCAGCATTTCCCCGAAAGTCGAAGCGGTTTCGGCAAGGGTCATAGGATAAAACTGAGCGTAGGGGCGAAGGTCTCTCATCACGTGAGAATGGAAGGCGTGGCCTGCCTCGTGAGCAAGGGTAAGTATATCGCCCACTCCCGCATTATAGGTCATGAATATCCTTGACTCTCCAGTGAGAAGAGAGCCAGTACAGAAGCCTCCGGGTCTTTTCCCCTCTCTTATCTCCCAATCTATCCATTCGCTCCGGCATACATGGTCAAAAAATCCGCCGAGGCGCGAATAAGCCGCGGAAAAGGAATCGGAAACCATGGATTTTGCTCCGTCCCAGTCAACCCGGCCAGTTTTCCCAAGATTCATAGGAGCCCCCAGGTCGTACCAAGACACTCCACTGAGCCCCATCGTCTCGGCCTTAAGCCTCAGGATGCTTCTTGGAAGTTCAACGGTTTCCCGTATAGCTTCCATCATTGAATCCAGAGTCTGTTTCGAGACCGCGGCGTCAAAAAGCGCTACATTGAGAAAATGATCAATCTCCCTGTGCCTGTAAAGCGTATGCCTGGTTCCCGATATGGCGTTTATGGCACCGGCAGCCACGTCTTCTAGATTCTCCCAGGCCGCATTGCCTCCGGAAAAAGCGGCTTTCCTTATCTCCCTCTCGGGACTTTCCATAAGCGACCTTCTCTGGGACATGGGAAGTGTTTTTTTCGTCCCGTCGGGGTAGGTCATCTCAAACGTCATCTTGGAAGATACGGTATCGTAGATCCGCCCCCATGCGCTTATTCCGTCAACTCCCAGTTCAGAAGCAAGGATTTCCTTCGGAGCAGACATGGTAAACCGGGAATTTTGCCAAACGCGCTTTACGTAGTAGGAAGCCGACGCAATATCCGGGGAAGAAACGAACTCGGAAATCAAATCTTCGTCGGCGTCCCGAAGCGCTCTTTGCAACTGAACCTCAAGCTTTTCAAGATCCGAGCCGAGAAGGGAAATCGCCGCTTCTTCGCGCAGGTAATCTTCCCGATTAGAATCCGAGGCGCTGAGACATCCCACGTAAGAACGTATATGGGAATATCTGCTTATCAGGTTCTCGGTTTCCAGAAAAACATCTTTCCAGAACGCAAGATTTTCCCCGTAAAGAGGATCAGAAGCCGAGGCTTTCTCATCGAGACTTTTTATGCCACGGGAGAGATCTTCTTTGAATTCCTTATACTCAGATCCCTGAAATTCGGGGAAATAAGAAGTTAGATCCCAGTTCATATCGGTATTTTTCACGCTTCAGTAGACAGCGAGATTCCCTCCGTAATGGATTTTTCAGACAACAAATAATACAACAGATTTTCCTAATTGGAATAAACCGGTTCTCACCTGAAGGTGTTTCAGAACCCGCTGTGCTAGCTTCCATGAGCGTGGGGTATTTGACATTGCCACAGGCGTATATATTTTAACCCCCTGAACAATGAAAAAAGCTTACCTCGCACTTGAAGGCGGAAAAATATTCGAAGGCACAAGCTTCGGAGCCCAGGGAGAGGTGACCGGGGAAGTCGTCTTTAACACATCTTTAACCGGTTACCAGGAAATACTCACAGATCCTTCCTATAACGGTCAGATTATCGTAATGACCTACCCCGAGATAGGTAACTACGGAATCAACCCCGAAGATTTTGAATCAGAGAAACCTCACTTAAGCGGTTTTGTCGTGAAGGAATACTGGGATCATCCAAGCAACTGGAGATCAAAAGAGAGTCTCGGCAATTTCCTCTCAAGACATGGAATACCTGGTATACAGGGAATCGACACAAGAGAACTTACAAGGATTATAAGAATCGGCGGAGCGATAAAGGGAATTATCTCAACGGCTGAGACAACCCCTGAGGTTCTGGCCGAGAAAGTCAACTCTTCGCCGGGAATAGTCGGACGAGACCTGGTAACGGAAGTAAGCTGCGCACAGCCTTACGCATGGGATGAAGGAACGGGAAAGTGGCGCCACAGCAGGGACAAAAACTCCGAACCCTCCAGAAAATTCAAAGTCGCCGTCTACGACTTCGGAATAAAGAGAAACATACTCAGGGAGTTTCACGATCTTGGATGCGAAACAACGGTTTTTCCGTCGAAAACGGACTCTAAAGACATACTGGCTTTCGACCCCGACGGGATTTTTCTCTCGAACGGACCCGGGGATCCAGCCGCGGTTAAATACGCCTCGAAAAACATAAGAAAGCTCATCGGGGAAAAACCCATTTTCGGGATCTGCCTTGGACATCAGATCCTGGGTCTTGCGCTCGGAGGGAAAACCTTCAAGCTAAAATTCGGGCATCGCGGAGGAAACCAGCCGGTTAAGAATCTTGAGACCGGAAAGGTGGAAATAACTTCTCAGAATCACGGCTTCGCCGTGGATCCCGATTCGCTTAAAAGCAATGTCGTTGTCTCCCACTTAAATCTGAACGACCAGACCGTCGAGGGACTGAAACACAAAGATTATCCCCTCTCCTGCGTCCAGTATCACCCAGAAGCCTCACCGGGGCCGCATGACTCCTCTTATCTTTTCGGAGAGTTCATCGAAATGATGGAAGATTTCTCTTCCTAGTACCGTCGGAATCCGCTAACACAGACACTTATCCACAAGCCTGTTTTTTAAGCGAAGCAACGTATTTATCTGCAAGCCTTGTAGGTTCAGGAATCCTAAGACCCCTTGAACACTCAATGGCAACCATAACGGCCGTATCGAGGTCAGTTCTGTTCCCGATAGATACAAAGACCGGCTTTACGCCGTCCCTGGTTCTCAAGGCAGCACCAACGACCTCGCGGTCCTTCCCCCTTATTAACGCTCTTTCTCCTTTCTCTAATCCCGGTTCGCTGAAAGTTCCATAAAGACATTTTTTCGCGACGCCGATTGCCGGAATATCAAGCAGAACTCCGACATGACAGGCAAGTCCAAAGCCTCTTGGATGAGCAAGTCCGTGTCCGTCTACCATAATCATGTCACAGCGTTCACGAAGCTTACCGAAAGTTCTAATGACACAAGGAGCCTCTCTGAAACCAAGAAGCCCTGGAATATAGGGGAACACCTCGTCTGATACAGTCCATACTCTTTCGATCTCTTCCAGATCGGGGTAGGAAAAAAGAATTATTCCGCAGACAAGCTTTTTTTCCTTAACGCAGATAGCGATATCCACACCGGCAATCGTACGAATCCTCTTCGCACTAGAGGTTCTTACAACTCTTAGAGAAAGCTCCTTCTGAATACGAAAAGCTTCTTTGGCGGACGGAGGATCAACCGAATAAAGCTTCTCAATATCTTTTATCAAGACGGTTGCCGGAACACGCTTTTCTCCAAAGCATGCACAATCCAGTTGTTCAGGCTCATTTTACTTTCTTCCGCAGCAACAACTATACGTTTATGCAGATCAGAACCAAGCCTAACATTAAGCTTGCCTGAGAAAGGCTTTATGGGTTCCAGTCCGTCTTCTTCGCAAGAAGCAATATATTCGTCAATTGACCGGTGGAATTCTTCCTGAATTCCCTCAACGTCAGTTGCTTCAAAAGTGGCAATCGGATAGCTGCCGCTATTAATAACTCTTCCGTGAAGGCGCCCTACGGAATCGTCAAATTCAACCACAGCAACGTACCCCTTGTACTCAATCATGGTTTCACTCCTATAGCTTTGAGAAAAGCGACAATATCGCGTACCGTTGCTCTTCCTGTATGCGGCTCGGAGTGTGGGCGGTGAACCACTATTCGTTCCACTCCTTTCTTGAAAAGCACCCGTGACCCCGAACGTTCGTGAACCTCGACACCCGTCGCTTTCAACATAGTTATAATGTCCGCCCACCTGATGTCCGCCGGCGTCGGCATTCTGAACATTTTTTCCAAAGTACGCCGATGCTTGGCTCGCATGAGGTTTTATAGTACCATCTTAAGTACCATTTCGCAACAACAAAACAAAAGATAAAGATGAATCTCGAAAAAAGGTAAAATTACAGATCAAAGCAGTTAAGGCTAGTAGAATATACAAATACATGTTCGGAAAAAATTTCAAGAAACAAAAGATCCAGACTCATGAAGTGGAGATAAACACGGTTTGGGGGGGGAAGGGAGAACCCGTGCTCCTCCTCCACGGCTATCCGCAGACACACGTTATGTGGCACGCGGTAGCACGCTCGCTTGCCTCGAACTTTCTGGTCGTGTGCCCCGACCTCCGTGGCTATGGAGACAGTTCCAAGCCTGATGGAGAAAAAAACCATTCAAATTATTCAAAAAGAACCATGGCCGCGGACATGGTATCCGTGATGGAAGCCTTAGGGTTTCGTGAATTCTACGCTGCGGGACACGACAGGGGAGCTAGGGTGCTTCACCGCATGTGTCTTGATCACCCTGAAAAAGTCCTGAAGGCTTGCGTCATGGACATTGCCCCCACCCACCACATGTTCAAGACCGCGGACAAGCATTTCTCCACGGGTTACTATCACTGGTTTTTTCTTATCCAGCCCGATGGACTTCCGGAGAGAATGATAGGTGCTGACCCGGAATACTATCTTCTTGAGAAACTCAGACGCTGGAGCGCCCCCGGTGCGAAATTTCATCCCGAGGCCGTAAAAGAGTACATACGCTGCTTCAGCGATCCGCGCGCGATCCACGCAAGCTGCGAAGACTACAGGGCCGCAGCTTCCATAGACATTGTTCACGACGAAGAAGATATGGATGCCAAGATAACGTGTCCGCTTCTTGCCCTTTGGGGTGGAAGGGGGTTCATCCACAGAACCTACGACGTGCTTGACGTATGGAAACAAAAAGCGCTCAGCGTTTCGGGAAAACCGCTTGACTGCGGCCATTTCGTCCCGGAGGAAAAATCCCAGGAGACCTCTGCGGAACTGCTGTCGTTTTTCAGGTAATGGGATTTCCAGAGCATTTCAACATCCTTCCTGCAATCTCCTCAAACATAAGAAGAGCAGGCCCCCGCCTCAAGTGCCACCCAAGACAATAAGCACGCACAGAGACACATGTCCCCTCATGTGATTCTCGGTGTACATATATACGGGACGCACCTGAAAATACATGGTTTTTATTGATCGAAACCCCTCTCCGCGGTTGAGAGACTCTTTTAGGCTGAAACAGCCTACCCAACCCCCTAATCAGTTTCTGCTGCTATGAAACGCGGCAGAAAATACGATATAATCCAGTAACAAGCGGAGGGAGAAAAGATGCCATTGGAGAAAACACTTGCATGACTTTTCAAATTCCGTCACGCCGACATATTGATTTTGTAAAAGATATGGGAAAAGGGAAATCTTGATTCACGAGGAAGGATTGCAACAAAAGAGATGGCCATGCACATCGCAAAAATTTTTAAGAGCGGCCGTAGCCAAGCTATCCACATACCGAAGGATTTCGCCTACGAAGGCGTAGCGGATCTGACCGTGCGGAAGATCGGTGAAAAACTTATTCTGGAACCAGTACGTAAGTCTTGGCTAACTCTGTATGACGAAATCGAGCCGTTAGGAACAGATGACAACTTTCTGGCTGATCGACCTGACTTGTTCGCCATTGAGGAAAGCAGGATGAAGTTTAAATGAACTACATTCTCGATATGCATACGCTCAGCTACATCATGCACCATCGCGCTTTGTCGATTGTCGAGACCTTGGACGAGAAAATGCGGGCGGGACATGGTTTATCTGCATTTCAGTGATCACTTACCAAGAACTGTGCTTTGGAGCAGAACAGCGTGGTTCTGCAGGATCGTCCGGTCATCCTAATTGATATAGAAAGTACCGTCAATTCTCCGTTCAAATGTGTCCTTTATAATTCCCCCACTTTGTATAGAGTATCAACATGTCGAAAATGCTTTTCGTTATGGACCCGATCGAGTCCATAAACATAAACAAGGACACCACTTTCGTCATAATGCTTGAATGCCAGACAAGGGGACATGAAATCCGCTACTGCGAACTCAAGGATCTTTTCATCAAGGACTCTATGGCATGGGCGGATTCAACGGGGCTTCGCCTCGAGAGAAAAAGTGATTACTACTCAAAGGGTTCCACGGAAACTTCTCCGCTTGACGACTTTGACGTTGTATGGATGAGAAAAGATCCTCCCTTCAACATGGACTATATATACTCAACCTACATACTAAGCAGGGTTGACGAATCCGCAACGCACGTGATTAACCATCCGGCCGGGATAAGGGAATCTAACGAGAAAATGTACAGCCTTAATTTCGCCGACTACATCCCCCCTACCCTGGTTTCAAAAGACATCGAAAAGCTAAAAGAGTTTCTCTCTCAGACAGGAAATGAAATGGTGGTAAAACCGCTTGACGGTTACGGTGGCGAGGGGATATTCCTCGTGAAGGCCGACGACCCCAATCTCAACGTAATACTCGAGAGCATAACAGATTTCGGGCAGACATATGTGATGGCCCAGAAATTCATAAAAGAAGTCTCGGAAGGAGACAAAAGGGTTATAATTTTAAACGGCCAGCCCATAGGGGCAGTAATGAGGGTCGCCGCAAAGGGAGAATTCAGAAGCAATTTCCACTCTGGAGGACATCCGGAGAAAACCTCGCTTACGGAAAGGGACCTTGAGATATGCGATGGCCTCCGACAAAAACTCATAGAGGACCGGCTCTATCTGGTTGGAATCGACATAGTCGGAGGGTATCTGACCGAAGTCAACACCACAAGCCCGACATGCGTTCAGGAAATAAACTTTTTCAGTGGAGTAAAACTTGAATCGCAGATAGTTGATTTTGCGGAGAGCATTATTCGCGAGGCTCACGAAAACCGTTAGAAAATTTCCAGATAAAAACCCCTGCACAGGACTCTAACAATGAAAATATCCAAAGAAGACGTGCTGAACACAGCCGAGCTCGCAAGGCTCGAGTTCGATGACGAAACGCTTTCGAAATTCACCCGCCAGCTCGGAAATATCCTCGTCCATATAGACGAGCTTGCCGAACTTGATACGAAAAATGTAGAACCCACGTCGCATGTGCTTGAACTCTCAATCCCCTTTCGAAAAGACGAGGTGAGTCAGGTGATAACTACAGAAGAAGCCCTTCACAACGCGCCCAGCCAAGAAAACGGTTTTTTCACGGTTCCAAAAGTCATAGAGGATCAGAGCTAATTCCATGTCCATTCCAAGAACCATAAAAGAGGCCGCCACGCTCATAGAAAAAAGGGAAGCCTCCCCTGTGGAGCTTACAGAACTTTTTCTTGAGCGCATATCAGCCGAAGACGCAAGGATAAACTCATACATAACCGTCTGGGAAGAAGCAGCTTTGGAGGCCGCCAGGAAGGCGGAAAAAGAGATATCCGAAGGAAACTATCTGGGTCCTCTCCATGGAGTCCCCATAGCGCTTAAGGATATTTTCGTAACAAAGAGCTCGCGGACTACATGCGGATCGAAAATGCTGCGGGATTTTGTCGCTCCCTATAATTCCACCGTAGCCGAGAAACTCATCGCAAGCGGTTCCGTAGTACTCGGAAAAAACAACATGGACGAATTCGCCATGGGATCTTCAAATGAAACATCTTACTTCGGGCCGGTAAAGAACCCCTGGGACACCGAAAGGGTTCCGGGAGGATCAAGCGGAGGAAGCGCCGCCGCAACGGCGGCAAATCTTTGCGTCGCGTCAGTTGGGACAGACACCGGAGGTTCCATAAGACAGCCTGCTTCCCTTTGTGGAGTAGTGGGAATGAAACCCACCTACGGAAGAGTAAGCCGCTACGGCATGATCGCTTTTGCATCTTCCCTTGACCAGGCGGGACCGCTCGCGAAAACCGTGGAGGACACGGCCATGATTCTCTCTTCCATAGCCGGTCATGATCCCATGGATTCAACATCCGTAGACCATCCGACAGCTGATTACGCAAAGGCGCTCAGTGCGGACATAAAGGGGCTCCGCGTAGGCATACCGAAGGAATACTTCGTTTCGGGTATGGACCCTGAAGTGGGGAAATCCGTCCGCGAAGCCATCGCCGAGCTTGAGACCCTGGGTGCGGAAATTGTGGAGATTTCACTTCCTCACTCCCGGTATGCGGTTTCAACCTACTATATAATTGCCCCCTCGGAAGCAAGTTCGAACCTCGCAAGGTATGACGGCGTAAGATATACATACCGTTGCGAAGATGCGGAAACCCTAAGAGATCTTTTTTTCAGAAGCCGCTCGGAAGGATTCGGAGACGAGGTGAAAAGAAGAATAATGCTTGGAACCTACGCCCTCTCCACGGGCTATTATGACGCCTATTACCTGAAAGCGCAGAAGGCAAGAACCCTGATAATAAGGGATTTCGAGAACGCGTGGGAAAAAGTCGACGTGATAGCAAGTGCAACTTCTCCTGAAACCGCCTTCAGAATAGGAGAAAAAGCGGACGACCCCCTGAAAATGTACCTCTCCGACGTCCTTACCATTCCCTGTAACATAGCGGGACTGCCGGGAATATCGGTTCCCTGCGGATTCAGCTCCGAGAAGCTTCCGATAGGGCTTCAGATAATGGGAAAACCGTTTGACGAGCAGACAGTGCTAAACGTCGCGTACGCCTACGAGCAAAGCACGAAATGGTACGAAAAAGAAGCCGCCCCACTTAAATAATCCCCGTTCGGCATATATGTCGGCAGAAAAACATGTTATTATCGAAAGTATAGAACTTCTTTTCCCGAAACAGGAGGGCGGGTTATGAGTGAAGAGAAAAAGTGCTTAGTATGCGGCAAGCCATCTCCCGATTCTATATGCGAGTCATGCAAGTCAAATATTCAGGGCGAGGCCGTGGGCAAGAAATCAAAAATGGAAAAACAGGTGAAGGTAAGCGGCTCAATAGCCGATAAGCGTTCAAAAAAACAGTAGCTCGCTATCCTGCCCAGATTCCAAGAGCAATCTTGTATATACTGTTTTTCGATGCCCCCGAGGATTCGCAAACCGCGCGGACGGCGTCACTGAGAACGATACCGCGCTCTTTCATCGCGCGTAGCATCTCTTGCGCCTCTTCAGTCGAGATATTCTTACGCCCTTCCCTGTCCCCCTCCAAGACAACTGTTACTTCTCCCTTAACTGTGTCTCTTTCCGAAAGAATGGAGATCACTTCCGAAACTGACCCCCGCATCACCTCTTCATAAAGCTTTGTCATTTCTCTTGCGACACAGATATTCCTGTTGCCAAGGATTTCCAGTAAAACACTCAAGGTGCCTGAGAGTCTTCTGGCGGACTCATAAAAAATCAGTGTGTAGGGGTAGTCCTTTACGTTCTTTAAAAGTTCTTTCTTCTTGCCGGCGGTTTTCGGAAAAAATCCGAGAAAAAGAAAACTGTCAGTGGGAAGTCCTGAAACAACAAGCGCGGAGAGAGTGGCCGAAGGACCGGGTACGGGAACTACTTCTACTTTATTTTCAATCGAGAGATTTACAAGCCTCCACCCGGGGTCAGAGACCGAAGGAGTTCCGGCGTCGGAAACAAGCGCCACGTTCTTCCCCTCCTTGAGTTCTTCAAGCAGCTTCTGCGACTTTTCAAACTCGTTGTGTTCATGATAGCTTGTGAGGTTGGTTTCGATTCCGTACCGGATGAGAAGTTTTTTCGTGGTTCTCGTATCCTCACACGCTATAACATCGCAATCTTTAAGAACGCTCACAGCCCGCAAGGTTATATCTTCAAGATTTCCTATCGGAGTAGAGACCACAAAGAGCTTTCCAACCATACCGTTATTCAGCAACCATCCGGATATTAAAACGTGTTTTGCTACATGTATTCTTTGTCTTCCAAGATAAAGAAGCCTGTTTTCCACAGATTGCTGCGGAGGGCGAGGGATTCGAACCCCCAAGTCCTTTCGGACGCCGGTTTTCAAGACCGGTGCAATAGCCGTTCTGCCAGCCCTCCGGCAAGAGTCAGATTATACAGATAAAACAGACGTACTTCACTGATCTTTCACTGTCACCGTTATTTTCTCAGAAAATACGGGAGGTTTATGAGGTATGTGCAAATAATTCCCTAGTAGCAACCGCAGGGTATGCTTCCCAGGAGCAAGAGTTATTTCCGTTTCCGTCTGTCCGCCTCCGAAATGCCTTATGTTCTCGCTGAAAGCAAGAGGTTTTCCCATGTCTGGCAGACCCTCAAGATCGATTAACAGGTGATGATGCCCGGTATTTGGAAGTTTGACCCCGGCCGGAGCAACTCCCATGTTCACCAGCCCGAATCTTACAGTAAAGGATTTGCCGACAACCTCCCCGTTTTTAGGGGAAATAATATACGCCTTGGCACCGGGAGGAGATTCGGAAAAATGCTCTTCAGCAAAAGCCGTGTTCCATGACATGGCCACGGCCAAGAAAAACAAAAAAAATGTCCCGTTCTTCATTGTCATTCTCAAAGCCTCAATCACTAAAATATGTATTTGTTTAAAGTACATGTTTTTTTGAGAATCGTCATTTTAGGAAGAGGTCAGAAAGTATACAGAGAAATGGCCGTGTGACGTTGTTGCAGGAGCTGTTAGGTCTTTAAAAGAAACAGAGCTAATCCCAACTAATGTCCTATTATACTGGTTTGACACTACCGTGGGCATGCTATAGAGTCCCTAGAACCAAGTTGTTGAGAGTTGAGGTGCTGTCATGAAGTTATTACCGAAAGATGTTTCAAGCTATGCGAAGAGCCCGGCGTTTTCCGAATCCTCTATACCGGTAAACCTGCAGAAATCCCACAGAACCAAAGCCGATACCTGGGCAAGGATAGTCATATTGGAGGGGAGGCTACTTTATCGCATCCTCACGCCAGAGATTGAAGAAATTGAGCTTTCGCCGGATATGCCCGGAATCGTGGAGCCGGAAGTTCTGCATGAAGTGGAGGCGATAGGCAGTGTTTGTTTCTACTTGGAATTCTACCGTTAACACCTGCGTTTTTCTTAATGTTTTTGGTAAGTTGCGAATTTCTAATTCCAAAGATCAACCACAACTCTCCCGACCTGACCGCCTTTCAGTATAACGTCTATCTCAGGATCAAGATCTTCCAGGCAGACCGTTTTGCACATCTGCTCAAGAATATCAAGCTTCCACTCGGCTGACATCTTTTCCCATACAAACCGTCTTCGCTCCATCGGACAGCTCGCCGAATCTATGCCCGCAAGCGTAATTCCCCTCAATATAAACGGATAGACATTAGTGTTGAGTTCGTGAGAGGCGACATTTCCGCATGTCGTCACAACGCCTCTCTGTCTCGTGGATTTAATGGCGGTGGCAAGCATCTCTCCACCCACTGTATCGACCACCCCGGCCCACTGTCCCTTAAGCAGAAGTCTGCCCGAAGGATCGGTTAAGTCCTCTCTTCCGATGATTTCTTCCGCCCCCAGACCCCCCAGAAACTGTTCTTGGGCGGTTTTTCCCGTGGAAGCCGTCACGCTGTATCCAGCTTTCGCCAGAACTGCTACAGCCATGCTGCCGACCCCTCCAGTCGCCCCCGTGACAAGAATTTTCCCGTCTTCCGACCTTACTCCCCCCTCCACGATTCTCAACACGGACTGAGCTGCGGTAAAACCTGCGGTTCCATACATCATCGACTCCTTGAGATCAAGCCCCGCAGGCAGGTTAACCACCCAGTCAGCCGGAACCCTCACGTACTGTCCGAACCCCCCGGAAGTATCCATTCCAAGGTCGTAGCCATGCACTATAACCTTATCTCCGGGTTGAAATTCCCCGCTCTCCGAATGTTCAACTATACCGGCGGCGTCAACGCCCGGAGTATGGGGGTAATTTCTGGTAACACCCCTGTTTCCTACTGCAGAAAGCGCATCCTTATAGTTCAGGGATGAATACTTTACGTTTAAGAGCACTTCCCCCGCGGGCAGGCTGTCGATTGGCCTAGTTGCGATCTCCCTCGTAAATTCCCCATCTTCGGTTTTGCTTACAACCATTGCCTTAAAGTTTTGAGAACTCATCCTGAATCTCCTTCATTTTCGGTTTTCATTTCCGCAAAGATCCTCAAGCGCCAGTAAAAGCGCCTGCGTTCCGAGCTTCCCGTGCCCGAGGGTTCTCGCCCTTTCATAAAGGGATTTAACAAGGGCAAGTCCGGGAAGATCAATTCCCATACGCCGCGATTCGTCGAGAGCAATCTTCATGTCTTTTATGAAGTGCTCAACGAAAAAGCCCGGATCGTAATCCCCATCCATGATTCTCGGGCCTAGGTTGTTCAGAAGCCAGCTCGAGGCCGCGCCGCTTCCTACGGAGCGAAGCATGGTATGGGGATCAAGCCCCGCCCTCTGACAGTACATCAGGTTCTCACAGATTCCTATCATTACTCCCGCTACCGTAATCTGGTTGCACATCTTCGCGTGCTGACCGGAACCCGCTTTTCCCTGATACACGATGTTTTTTCCAAAAAGCCCCAGAAGCAGTTTTACAGAATCGAAGACCTCCTCATCCCCTCCGACCATTATTGAAAGTTCTCCCTTAACCGCCCCCACGTCTCCCCCAGAAACCGGCGCGTCCAGAGAGAAGCAGCCGGAACCGAGAGCCTTTTCGTATATTTCCCTTGCAAGAGTCGGCTCGGTCGTGGTCATGTCGACGAATATACGACCGGGTGGGGGCTCAAGAAGAAGCCCTCCGTGACCAAAATATACTTCCCTTACGTCATCTGGGTAACCGACAATCGTAAAGATAACATCAGCCTTGGCGACTACCTCAGCCGGAGAGTTGCACCAGCCGGCCCCTTCGCCTAGAAGTTCCCCGGCCTTCTCCTTAGTTCTGTTGAAAACAAAAACGCGGTATCCGGAGTGAATCAGGTGCCCACACATGGGCGCCCCCATGATTCCCGTTCCTATCCAGCCTATTGAATTCTGTCCGGGCCTTGTTTGATCCATTTCCGCTGAAAACTATTGCGAAGCGACATTTTGCCGCTTAAGCATGGGAAGATATTTCCCGCCGAGGAGTATGTGACCCTCGCTTGAACCCGCAAGAAGTCTTTGCACCAGGTACTCTCTGTCAGGCCCGAGAACATTAACCCCATGGTCTGACTCAACAAGACATAAAAGCTTTATGTCGCTGCCATTTTTGGCTGCGGTTTCGTAAACCGCAGAATAGTTCAGAAGCGCGGCTTCCACCGTGCCGCAGGGAAGAGAAGGATTCTGGGCTCCGGCGTGGTGTTCGCTCACACCGAACCAGGATGGATCAGGGTAGCCGTGGAAATGCAAAATGGACATTTCCTTCTCGATAAGAGCGGGGGCATAAAGAGCCGAGGAAAGAGCCTGAGAGAGTATCACGTAAGTGTCAAAGGACGGCCTTATATCTTTTCTTCCCAGATCGACTCCTCTCGGTATCTCAAGATGAAGTTTCCCTTTTACAAGGCCGATTCTTACTATATCCGAATCCGGATTCAGGTTTGTCTTATCGCATCCCGACCTTGAAGTGACGATCCATATGTCCGGAACCTGCTGGTAAACCGTCCTGTCGCCGAGAAGGGTCTTGACATACCACCTGTTGTTTGAAGCCGTTCTTACCTCATCGGGATTATAATCCGGAATCTCCTGCAGGGAATTCCACATGCTCTCGTCAATGTACTTCTCCCCCTCGTATCCGGGAGGCTCGGCAAGCGCTATGAATCCGTATGAAACGCCGGTTCTTCCGTCAAGTATCTTGTTCGCCACGTCCCTGTGCGACAGACGCTTTATCGCATCTGAAAACTTTGACCCCGCGGGAAAGAGATCGGTGCTCTTTAGGGCCGCGCCCAAAGCAGACAGTTTCCTTGCATACTCAAATTCCTGCGGGTCGTACTCGCTTACGGAAAAACGCGTCAGAACAGGGGGTTTTATCGGGGCGTATATCTTCGGAATAAGCGAATAGAGTACGAAATCATCAAGCTGATCATGGGTGTATATCGAATCGGATAAATTCATGTTTGTTATCCCGAACTTGCTGCGTGAAACCCCTATCACGATTTCCGACATGTTGGTTATCAGGTTTTTCAGCCCTATGGAGATTTTTTCATCATAGGTCGTATCCTGATTCTCAAACTCAGGGTCAAGGGACATTATAGTGATAACCTGGGTGTTATAAGGGTCCTGGAGATAGCCCACGGTGAAATCATCAGCCCAGCCACTTATTTTGAGTATGCTGCTTACAGAAAGGCTGTCTTTCCTGGCAAGCTTGTAGATATTCTCCGCTACATTGCTCAGAAACCATCTGATCGGAGACGGCCTCTTCTTAACGTCTATTACAGCATTTACCTTCCTCTTAACAGACCTACGCCCCATGAGCTTCGAGAACATTCCGTAAGATGAGTCCTCGCTGGTGGCGTCTTCCCAGGGAATCACGTTGACCCCGTTGCTAAGAAGCGAGTTTCTGAGTCTCTCCCTGTATGCGCTTATATCGGTCTCCGGGTAATTCCTGGGAATCGGCTTGAAAGTTACGATGACCCGCTGCGACATTTCCGCCGGATTCTTGGGGTTCACCAGATTTTTTATCTTCGGCATTCCGGCAAGCGCCGCTATGGTACGCAGATCCAAGTCCGCAATTGCCTGATCATTCATAAAAAAGACAACCTCACACAACCCGTATCAGGATACAGGCAAAGGGGTAAGCAAAACAAAGTGAACGAAAGCTCCAACCAACCTATAAGGTTAACGCCTGTCAAGGATTTTTTCAATTTCCAAGAGCATACTCTCCCTAACAACGCTCTCAAGTTGCTCGCCACCCTCTTTTCCCTTGGGGAAGCTTGTAGTATCTATCGGGGGAAGAACTCTAACCACAACATCCCTGTCGGTATTAAGTTTGTAGGAACCTTTTTTTCTTACATCCTTGCTTCCCCATATGATCATCGGCACAACCGGCACCCTTGAGAGCGACGCCATAAGAAAACCGCCCTGCTTGAAAGGGAGCAGCGTTCCATCCTCACTTCTCGTGCCCTCGGGTGCTATAACCACCGAAGGTCCCTTCCTTATTTTCCTTATGATTTCCCGGACTCTGTTCGTGTCCCCGACCGAACCGTCCCTCGCGACAAAATAATGTCCACCCAACGTGCAAACCCAGCCCACAAAAGGAATCGAGGCAACCTCATTCTTCATGACAGCCTTCCACTCAAAAGGCAGTACCGCGGAAAAAACGGGTATGTCGAGAGAACTCTGGTGGTTGAACATCACTATGAAGGGACCGTCCGGGAAATTTTCAGTTCCCTCCACATCAAGCCGCACCCCGCAGGCCCAAAGAACCGTTTTCCCCCAGGGCCGCACGGCACACTTTATAAGATGCCTGTTGGCGAAAAGCGATGTCACAATTCCTAAAGAGCCCCAGAATGCAGTGAACAAGGACGAAAGAATTATCGCCAGAATGTCTCTTGTCTTCTTCATCAACAGCTACCCCTGCGCGCCACGTAAACAGCTTCCGGGTGTCCAGACTACGCGGGAACTATAATATTTACGCCTTGCTCTCCAATATGTATAGAGTGTCTTCCGGAACGAAGAGTGAATGTCTCCCCGTCCATGTGCGCCGGAAGATCGGTAAAGGTTTCAAACCTCAACTGCTTTGCCCTTACAATACTGACTTCCCGAAGTCCCTCATGACGGCCCTCAAGTACCTTTTGTATCTTAAAAAGTCTTCCAAGTGGATTCATGTCACCTATTATATGGATATCGAGATACCCGTCGAATATGTCCGC
>LXNJ01000445.1_pt1 | contig 29626 bp, 19 predicted proteins | sample 809081 | NCBI WGS metagenome assembly LXNJ01 (sample SAMN04870510, study PRJNA318959) | sponge metagenome | biome: sponge; feature: marine sponge reef; material: water | host: Petrosia ficiformis | place: Greece: Milos, Mediterranean Sea | collected 2013-05-29 | depth 5-7 m | reverse complement strand
GCCAGGTTCGGCAGCCTGATTGGCGGAGCGTGTTCTCGGCTTCCCTGGCCTGTGCTTCGCCCTCGAACACGCCGTACACCGCCGATCCCGATCCGGACAGCGAAGCGTACACGGCGCCCGCTTCTTCGAGCGCGGTCTTCGCCGCAGCGATGCGGGGATATAGGGGCAGGATGACCTTTTCGAAATCGTTCGCCAGCTCTGCGCGCCAGCGCTCGGGATCGCCGGATAGCAGGACCTCGCACAAATCCGGGCGATTCCGATCGTTGGGCTGTACAAGGGCGTACGCTCCGGCGGTCGAGACCTGCACAGGCGGCGCCGCCACCACAAGGAGATACGGAAAAACGTATGGCGTTCCGTCCTGCAGGAACGGCTTCAGCATGTCGCCGCGTCCTGTACCGAACGCCGCCGCATCTCCCGCTGCGAAGAACGCCGCATCCGCGCCGACGCTTGCGGCCATACGTATCAGTTCCTCCCGGGACCGGTCCAGCTCCCACCAATCGTTGAGAAGACGGAGCGCCGTGGCCGCATCGCTGGACCCGCCTCCCAGTCCGGCGCCAACGGGAATACGTTTGCAGAGTTCAATACATGCCCCCTTGTCCGGATCGAGGCATCGCGCCGCGCGATAGACGAGATTGCCTGCTCCCGGCGGAACCTGGAGCAAACGACCGGCAGGCGAGGCATCTTCCACAGGAATCACCTGCAACGGCCCGGAAAACGCCGGAGGATCCGCCTCCCTGTGGCCTGCAGGCGGTCCGACGGCCACATCATCCGCCCAGCCGATCCGCAGAAACACGGTTTCGATGTCGTGATACCCATCGCTGCGTTTGCGGAGCACATGCAAACCCAGATTGATCTTGCCGGGAGCGGCCTTACGAAGCATCCTGCGTGAAACCATAGTGAAACCCATCCCCTGAAAATGCGCGGATCGGATTGCCAATGCGGCGCGCACTCGAAAAAAACCAACCGATGTGCAGGGAACCCGATAGCGCTCCGGCTGTTGCAACACCCGAAGAAAAGAGGTATTTTTAAAAATACGCACTATACATTTCTCTCTGGCGCCTTCTCATCCATTTCGGTCGAGCCTACCCCGAAATCGTTACAAAATTCGCTCGTACTTCCATACTCCGAATGCCCCGAAGGCGCTGCCCACGCCTCTCGGTATATCGGCATCCGGCATGACAGGCCGACCATTGTTTCGCTCGTTTCACAGGCATCCATCCATTCGGGACGCTTCGGCGGCCGCTATGGCGTGGATCCTCCTCGCATTATTTCTGCTCGCACCCACGGCGGCGCGAGCCCAATTCGATTCGCAATCGAACGAATCCGTGTCTCCTGCGACCATCGGCCCGCAGATAAATCCTCTCCATGAGCAGTTGACCCGATTTCAAGGCGCGGGAGAGATGATCCCTCTTGAGGGAACGGTCGATGCGGACCAGTATATCGTGGGGCCGGGCGATCTTTTCGACATATCCGTGGGCGGTCCTCAACCGCTGCTTTCCCCGACCGCCGTATCGGCCGACGGCTATCTGATCTTGCCGGAAGCCGGCGCTGTCCAGGTAGGAGGCCTCTCGCTGCAAGAAGCGCGCAGCCGGGCGAAACAAGCGCTCCGCGAATCCTTCGAAAATGTGCTTGTGGAAATCGCACTTGCGCAACCCAGACGGTTTTATGTGCATGTTTCGGGAGCGGTCCCGTTCCCGGGACGCTATCTGGCCACGCCCGTGGGGCGTCTGGCCGGCGTGCTGAGTCTGGCTTATGCGGACACCACCCGGGCCCCGACAGGAAACCTGACGTTTCGCCCCGCTCTGCGAAATGTCCTGCTTGTACATACGGACGGAACTCGGGAAACAGTGGATCTGCTGAGATATCACGCCACCGGAAATACGGAACACAACCCGTATCTGCGGGATGGGGACATCGTGTCCGTGCCTGCGTTCGACCCCGATTACGGCTCCGTCTTCATATCGGGAAATGTGGCCTTCCCAGGGATATACGACCACCGGCCCGACGATACCCTTTCCGATCTCCTTGCACTGGCTACCGGACAGGAGACGCCCGGTTATGCACAACAGGTTCGGCTCACCCGTGTGCTTCATGACGGCTCCGTGGAAGCCGAAATATATGATATAGCCGCGCTGTTCGGCGGTGAGAACGTACAGGTGCTGGCCCGGGATCAGGTGCATGTGCTGGCCGAAGAAACGGTGCGCGGCGTCGCCGATATCGACGGATGGGTGCAATACCCCGGTACCTACCCTATCCTCTCCGGAAAAACGACCCTGCAAGACCTCGTAGCGCTTGCAGGAGGATTGCGCCCGGGCGCCCTTGCCCGCGCGGCGCATCTCAAGCGGTCCACCCTACCCATGCCGGAACCGGAGTACGAAAACAGGTTCGGAATGCTTGCCGGCATACCCGACCCGGTCCCGGCCGACACGCTGGCCCTGCTGCAATCCACCCGGCTGGCGAACATGGATTTCTTCGGCAGCGCCTATCTGACCCACGAACTGCGAATTCAGAGCAGCGTTCCGGTAGACCTGGCCGTCGCCTTTGGAGAAGGGGGCCCGCCGATTCCTCTTCAGGACGGTGACAAGGTATATGTCCCTCGCGACAACAATCAGGTCTTTGTATTCGGACAGGTGAATCGGCCGGGATATATCATGCACCGGGCCGGCATGTCGCCGCAGTATTATGTAAGCGCGGCAAGCGGGCTCGGGGAAAACGCCGGAACTTCGTACGTCATCAAGGCCGGCACGAATCGTTTCGTGAGATCTTCCGAAGTGGAGGTCGAATCGGGAGATTGGATCTTCGTGAACCGGGAAAACATGTTCGCGGACACAGAAGAACTGCAACGCCTCCTGACGGACACCCAGCGACTGGAAACGGAAAATCAGCGACTGGCAATGGAAAAACGGTCGAACACCTTCCAAACCGTCCTGACAACGGTCGGAACCATCACAGGATTCATCACCACGTACCTGCTGATCCGGAGACAATGAGTTCAAAAACCATGCATTCGCCGGACGAAGGAGGCGCACTCGGATACAACGAGGAGATGCGTCGCGAGCGTGCGGAGGATACGCTCTGGACCACGCTGGGTACGTTGTACAGGTATCGGCGTCTGGTGATCGGCGTTACGGTCTTTGCGGGTGTGGCTTCCGTGGTCATCAGCCTGCTCCTGACCAACTGGTATCGCGGTACAGCCCGCGTACTCATTCCGCAGGGTGGCGAAACCTCGTTGGCCGCCGGCCTGTTGGGAAGTCTTCCTGCGGGCGCGGCTGCCCTGTTTGGAGGCGGCCCCGGGGGGGACTACACGCGCTATCTGGCTATTCTAACCAGCCGCTCCATGATGGAAGCCGTGGTGGATTCATTCGACCTTATCACCGTCTACGAAACGGAGGACGAAGAATACCCGCTGGAAGAAGCTATTGATTTGCTGGAAGACAATGTAGCGTTCGAAGTGGATATGGAGTACTACTTTCTGTCCATCTCCGTGCTGGACCAGGAGCGCCAACGCGCCGCCGACATGGCCAACTTTCTGGTGCGCCGCCTCAACGAGATAAGCGTACAACTCTCCAGCGAGGGAGCCTTCGATTACCGCCGCTCGCTGGAAAAACGCTACCGCGAATCCCGGGCTGCCATGGACTCTGTGCTTTACGCCTCGGAACGGTTTCAGGAAGAGTACGGCGTGTACGACCTGACGTCTCAGACAGAAAGTTTTTTCGAACAGGTGGGTGCGCTCCGCAGAAGCGCACTGGAGGCTGAAATCCAATACGAGGTACTCCGGTCGCAATACGGCAACGACAATGCACAGGTCCAGGCCATACAGGAACTTGCCCTCGCCGCCGATCGGAAATACCGGCAGGCACTGGCCGGCAAGGAGCAAATGCTTCCTGTGGCGCAGGAGGAAGTGCCTGCGGTTGTACGCACCTATGTCGAACTGGAACTGGAAACTATGATCCAGCGCAGTATCCTTGAGGTCCTGGCGCCGCTATACGAACAGGCGCGCTTCCAGGAGGATCGGGAGGCGCTGGCCGTACAGGTTCTCGACGAAGCCATCCCATCGGCGCTCAAGGCAAAGCCGAAGCGAGCGATCATCTGCGTCCTCGCCACGCTCTCTGCCTTTCTGCTGGTCGTGGTTTACGTGCTCGTATATGACTGGTGGCGGAAGAATCATGCGGAGTTCTCACGAAAAATGACAGAACAAAGCCACCCTATCTGATCGAAAGTTGCGTATGTTTCTCAAAGAGAAATTACCTCCATTTTCGATTGCGCCACATTCTTTATGGTTCTGGGGAAAAACCGGTCTTCTTAGTGCACTTGCGGGTGGACTGGCGTTACTTCTCCTTATCACGGCCTTCGCCTCATACCTGCTGCCCTACCTGGCTCTGGCAATAGTCGGTGGTATAGGTATCCGGGTGCTGTACCGGCACCCTCTCCTGAATCTGTGTTTTACAATCGCTGCATTCTCTGTCGTCACAGATTTCGAGGAGGGCATTCAGATTCGGGAAGCACTGTACGGATTTCTTTACATCGGGTTTTTATCCTACTGGTTTATTAGTCGCATATTCTTTTTCAGAGATAATATCCTTAAAACCGGTGTGGATTATGCGGTAGCCGGATTCCTAATCTGGGTAACTGCTTCCTTTGGATTGACATCTTTGTTTGGTGGAGAATTCTCCGCTGCAATAGTTGAATGGACATCTGTAATCTTTATCGCATTTTATTTTCCTGTGAAGGAAGCTTGTGTACGTTATAAAAATGGTGCACGTGCTATTCTGATCACTATCGTATTGTTGGGATTATTCGCCGCGGTTCGCAATTTCGTCAGTTACCGAGCACTATTAGAAAGCGCCACCGCCGTGTGGAATATCGTAGCGGGACGGGTTGTAACGAACGAAATTTTACTTGTTATCTCCGGTCTCGCCTCCATTGTTCTACTCATCCATTCCAAAACATGGAAGACGCAGGTATTCTATTTATGCATTGCTAATCTTTTACTGGTTAGCCTTATACTTACTCAAAGTAGAGCGTATTGGATTGATTATGCGTTAGGGATTTTTGTTTTGTTGTTCGTATTGGAAATCCATCGGCGGATCCGCCTTTTGGGCATTTTGATTATCAATAGTGTTTTTCTATTGATAACCGCACTTATTGTTTCCCCGGAGCTTGTGTCTTTGATTTTGACCGGCCTCAGTGAGAGATTACTGAGCTTGGGATCTGCAACCACACAAGATATATCCTTGATAAATAGATTCTACGAATCGCGTGCAGTCATTCAAAAAATCATCTCGAATCCTATCCTGGGATATGGCTTGGGGGTTTCCTATACAGTATTCGACATCATCGAGAAGTATACGATGTCGAAAACGTTTGCACACAATGGATTTTTGATGATATGGTTCAAATATGGTTTCATTGGATTAGTTCTTGTTTTATATACTTGGATGATTTCCATTAGGAATGCCTTTAGAGCTGGTAATAGTAATCCTGATCACTATCTTTGTATCTATGGAATTATTGCTTTTATAGGACTTCTTTCTATGTTTCCATCTACAAATACATCTGTACAATTTTTTCTGTCGGATACGAATCTTGCCTTTGCACTTTTGATCGGTTGGGCAAACGGTATATATGCACGCATGAAAAACCCACTATCTGATACCTGATCGGATGAAGCAAAGTATTCTTGCGCTTTTTTTTATTTTGCTCTTATCTGGTCACACACCATGGTCATACGGGTATTGGTTATCTTCATATCCAGCCGAACGGAATGATCCGCATATTCTCGTTTTTTCCCGGACTAATGGATTCAGGCATTCCAGCATCGAAGCAGGTATCGAGGCGATTCGCATGCTGGGACGAGCAAACCATTTCGAGGTGACGGCCACGGAGGATGCCAGCATGTTCTCCGATTCGAGACTCGCCGCATTCGATGCGGTTGTCTTCCTAAACACCACCGGCGATGTGCTTAACGAGAAGCAGCAAGTCGCCTTCGAGCAGTACATCGCACAGGGTGGCGGCTTCGTCGGAATACACTCGGCAGCCGACACAGAATACGATTGGCCGTGGTACGGAGGGCTCGTCGGTGCGTATTTCGATAGTCATCCCGCCATACAACAAGGTACGGTGCTGATCCCGGATGATGCGCACCCCTCTACGGCATCCCTTTCACAGCGCTGGCATCGCGTTGACGAATGGTACAACTACAAAAGCAACCCTCGCGGTGCAGTCCACGTCCTTGCCGTTCTTGATGAAAGCACGTATAGTGGAGGCGCCCAGCCAGCCGATCACCCGATCTCCTGGTGTCATTTATACCAGGGCGGCAGGTCGTGGTATACCGGCATGGGACATACGGAAGGAACGTATTCAGAGCCCGAGTTTCTTGAACATATAAAGGGAGGCATTGCTTTTGCTATTGGGGAAGGGGGCGATTGCTCCAGCACGCGGGACGCACAGTACCAGCAAACCGTACTGGACGAAAACCCGGTGAACCCCATGGAGTTGACCGTGACTCCCGATGGTGTGGCGCTTTACGTGGAGTTGTTTGGAACCGTCAAGAAATACGATCCCGCAACAGGAACAACCTCTATCGTTCTGAACCTGGATGTTTTCCACGAATTCGAGGATGGGCTTACCGGCATCACGCTGGATCCGGAATTCGAATCCAATGGATGGGTCTATCTTTTCTACTCGCCGGCGGGCGATAATGCGGTCCAGCACGTTTCCCGATTCACGTTCAACGGGAGTACGATAGACCCGCTGAGCGAACGGATTCTACTCAAGATTCCTGTGCAACGGGACCAGTGTTGCCATACGGCCGGCGCACTCGCATTTGGTCCTGACGGCAATCTTTTCATCTCGACCGGCGACAATACAAACCCGTTCGAATCCGACGGCTTCGCACCCTTAGACGAGAGAAGCGGTCGAGCAGCATGGGACGCCCAGGGGTCATCCGGCAACACAAACGACCTGCGAGGCAAGATACTCAGGATCAAACCCTTGCCTAACGGAACCTATGCGATCCCCGACGGCAACCTTTTTCCGGTCGATACGGACTCCACCCGCCCTGAAATCTACATTACGGGTACACGTAACCCGTTCCGATTTTCGATCGATCACGAGACCGGCTGGCTGTATTGGGGAGATGTCGGCCCGGATTCCGGGAGATACGACCGGGCACGTGGCCCCCGAGGCCATGACGAATGGAACCGCGCCATTGAGGCCGGCAATTTCGGTTGGCCATATTGTATAGGCAATAACAAACCATACCGGGATTATGATTGGGGTACAGGAAATAGTGGAGACTTCTTTGACTGCACAGCCCCGATAAACAATTCGCCGAACAACACCGGGCTGAGAAAACTACCACCTGCCCGAAATGCCTGGATATGGTATCCATATGGAGAATCTCCAGACTTCCCCCAGCTTGATGGAAATGGTGTGGGGCGAACAGCGGCAGCGGGACCGGTTTATCATTTTGATCCCGACCTGAAATCGTCCCGAAAATTGCCCCGCTATTTCGACAAATCGCTTTTTATCTATGAATGGTCTCGAAACTGGATCAAGGAAATCAAATTTGACGATCAGGGGGATATCCTCATTATTCAGCCCTTTCTGTCGAGTTTTCACTTCAATTCCGTGATCGACATGGAATTGGGGCCGGATGGCGCATTCTACCTGCTTGAATGGGGAAGCGACAAATTCAGCCGGAACAACACGGATGCCCGGCTTTTGCGCATTGAATTCAATCCCCGCAATAAGGCTCCGGTAGCTACGGCGGAGGCATCTCCTGACGCAGGCCCCCTGCCGTTAACAGTCCAGTTCGACGCCAGGCGCTCCTTTGATCCGGATTCGTTCGAAGAGCTTGATTACGAATGGGATTTCACCGGCGATGGACAGATCGATGCAACCGACCCCACGCCGACATACACGTTCACGAAGGCCGGCTTACACAATGTACGCCTGACGGTGCGCGATCGGTCCGGCAGCGTTGGTGTTGCGACCGTCCCCATCGTGGCAGGTAATTCGCGCCCTGTTGTCTCCATCGAAGAACCGGCTAACGGTTCTTTCTTTGCATGGGGACAGTCCGCCTCGTATACAGTGAAGGTGGAGGATGCAGAAGATGGTCCGACGGAAGCCGGTATTGACTGTGAAGAAGTGGAAACGCAACCAGCTATTGGCCATGACGCACATAGCCACGGGGAACGCATTTACTACGGATGTACCGGGACGTTGGAGTTGGCCCAATCTCACGGGGCGGATGGATCCGACGTGTTCTATGTGATCGAAACCACCTATACCGATCAAGGTGGAGAGGCCAACGCCCCGCTCACAGGACAAGCCATCGCGATACTCCAACCTCTGCGCAAAGAGGCCGAACATTTTCGTCTCTCGAATCGGCTTACCATCGTATCCGCGGATGATTCACAAGGATTGCGCGCAGTATCCAGAATCACGTCAGGGGAATATATAGCTCTCAACCCGGTAAATCTCGCTGGTGTTGAAGCTATATCGTATCGACTCAACCCGGCTGTTGCGGGAACAGAGATTTCGGTGCATGTGGATTCGATCAACGGGTTGCAGATCAGTTCTCTTATCATTACGGACGAACTTTTGGGAATGGGATACATCGATATAACCACACCTATCATTGATCCCGGAGGAATCCATGAGCTTTATTTCGTATTTGAAAACGATTCCGAAACGGAATTACTTGGAACATTGAATTATGTGGATTTCATTAGCGAAGTAGGAACTTCCACATACATCACTGCGCCAGATATTGAAAATCACTTCTTTCCTCCTTTTCCGAATCCCGCGAATACCTCCATACAATTTCAATACACGCTCCGGAAACCACAATCCGTACGCATAGAAATCTACACAATGCTTGGAAGACGTGTAGCTCTACTCGTTGACGAAGTACAGAACGGTGGAGAACACAGCCTGGTTATGCAAAAAGGCCATCTGGCCAGCGGGACATACATCTGCCGAATCCGTATCGGCGAGCAGTATCATTCTCATGGATTCGTCGTTGCCCAATAACGCAATGAAACCATGAAAACGAAAAACACCTCTCAGAACGATAAGCGAGATAAGATCCTGTCGAGGCAAAACAAGCCATTGCGAGTCAATATTTTGCACAATGTATCCTGGTTAAGTGCAGGTACCTTTCTGGTTAAACCGATCTGGCTCCTTTTCATAACCGCCCTTTGCATGCGTATACTTCAGGCGCACGAATATGGGGTACTGAACAACTGCTTGGCTGTTATGATGATGTTTGCCCCTGTTGCCGACTTGGGAACAGGGAATCTCGTGATTCGAGATGTGGCGCGCGATTTATCAAAAGCATCATCTTATTTTTCCAACACTTTACTAAGTCGCTTCGGACTCAGCATCCCTGCTTTTTTGTTGGGATTTGTGTTGGGATGGGCCCTTGGATTTGACACTGGAGAACTTTCTGCTCTCGCTTTTGCCGGTATATATGTAATGTCCCTGCGCCAGATCGAGCTTTGTCGCTCTTTTTACCGGGCGTTTGAAGTGCTGAAGTACGAATCCATTTCTCTGGTGGTTGAAAAAATACTGGTAGTAGGCGGAGGTATTTTGATGTTGCTTACTACCAAATCGGCGGAGGGAACACTCGGTGGGATGACTCTTGGGATCACACTTACCCTTTCCTTAAATCTTCTCTGGATACATAGTCGGCTGACTCCGTTTCGGATGCGTCTGTTTCGCCCTCAGGCGTCCATCGCCATTTTCAAGACGGCGCTACCTCTTGGAATCGTAATGCTCCTTACCATGATGTATCTTCGGATTGGCGGCATAATCCTTGAGGCTGTTGCCGGAGAAATTCCTGCTGCCCAGTACTACGCCGCTTTCAGAATTGTTGAAGCCCTTCAGGTTCTACCCATGATTGTCGTGGCAGCCATCCTGCCGCGTCTTTCTTCCCTGTTCCATCAAGGCCGGCGCGATCAATTCAGCAATATTCTGAAGCGTAGTATTGCCAGCACAGCGATCATCACGCTATGTTCCGCCATAGCTCTAACCTTTTGGGGATCGGACATTATCCGCTTGCTTGACCCAAGTCTGGGTTTCGATGCTTCGGGGCGCGTTCTGCAAATGATCTGCTGGGCCCTTCCGCTCATGACGGTCAACTACATACTTGTAGCCGCTCTGATCGCTTCGAACGAACACCGCCATCTGGTGATCATTATGGCACTGGTCCTACTCGCCAATGGCGCAATAGTGTATATACTGGCGCCGTATGTATCTTATTTTGGAGCTGTCATCGGACTCCTGGCCAGTGAATGCATCGTTCTGGCAGCAACAACGTACCGAATTCGGCGTGTGATTGGCAATCCCTATCCGACCCAATGAACAAGCGATCCGTGAGCAGACAACCAACCATCGCGATCGTTTCCCAAAATCGCCTTGACACCGGGGGTATCGAAAAAAATATCCTCCAATTAATTTCCCAACTGAGGGATCGATTTGAGCTTCATATTATCGGTCCGATGGAGCCAGCCTTCCTTAGGCAAGCGCGGGATGCTAACCTGTATCTCCCAGAATGTTTTCACCAAACGAAAAGGTATTCGAAAGGAGATCCCAAGAGCATCCTGCAATTGGCCCGTGTCATTCGGAATACCAATGCAGATATCGTACATACACAGGATCCGCGTGCCAGAATGCTTGCACATCCTGCCGCCAGAATCGTGGGAGCTGCTGCTGTCCATACATACCACATGAGTCCGCTTTTCTATGATACACCGGAATGGCGGAAGTGGCTGGACCTACGGCTGGAAGGTATCTACAACAAATGCATCACTGGTCGGACTATCTTCGTTTCGTCGCATGTACATCAGCTGTATATGGATCACGGATTGATTTCGCCAGATAAAAGCGTTGTCATTCGCAACGGAATCCATATTTCCTTTTCGAGTTCGCCGGCAACATCACGCATTGCATCCGACTATCGCAAAGAACTGGAAGTTGGAAACAACGAGATACTGATCTGTACTGTTGGCCGCCTGACTCCTCAGAAAGGCGTGGATTTTTTCATTCGGGCCATAGCTCGTTTGACCTACCGTAGCCCTGCGCTAAAATTCAAGGCGGTTATAGCCGGGGATGGCCCCATCCGCAGTGACCTAGAGCGAATAGCAAGAAAACTTGAAGTAACCGGGCTTGTTCAGTTCGTAGGCCGACTAAACGCATCAGAAGTAGCTAGCCTGTTGACTCAGTCAGATATATTCACACTGGCGTCTCGTTACGAATGCTTTCCTTATACCATACTGGAAGCAATGGCTGCCGGCTTGCCATGCATTGTGAGCAATGTGGGGGGCAACACGGAAATGGTGACGCACAATGTAAATGGCCTCGTATCCAATCGAGGCGATGTAGATACACTTGCCGAACACCTTGAACTGCTTGTTCGTGATGCGGATACTCGCAAAAGGTTTGGAAACCAGAGTTTGCAGCGAGTAAAACATTTTTCCGTTGAGAACATGGCAAAGGCCACCGCAGCACTTTACGATCAGGTCCTTTTGGAGAAGAGATAGCGGACTGGAACAAAGATCAGATATGTAATCACTCCATACGCCTCCTCCAAAACCTCAGACAGGGATTCGCGATGCACAACAAACCTGTTCTTGTTCTTGCTCCGCATCTTACCTATCCAACCCGGAACGGCGCCGATATTCTAATCGACCGACGCTGGGAAGCATACAGCAGCCACGTTCCAAAGGTGGATGTAATAGGCAAGGAAACCATCTCGACATTCCGGGATGGGCGGCTACAACACCGAACCTCCTTCGTAAACCGGCACCGCCGGAAGATATGGGCTGCTCTTTGGACAATCCTTAGACATTCTCACTACCTCCTCGAAAAATTCCTGACCCCGTCATACATCCGTGTGGCACGACATCATCTGGAAGACGAAACATATGGACTCGTCGTATTCAGCTACCTCTGTACAGCCACCTTGTATGATCGATCAGGCGCAAAAAAGCGTCCTTACGTGATTGAAACACATAATGACGATTTCAAATGGTTCGCGAATATGGGTAACTCGACTCGTAATCCTCTCGCTTCTTACGTGGCCAGCCTGTCGTACAAGTGGACCAAAAATTTCCTTCTCAAACACTCCGAAGACTTTGTTTTTCTACACGTAACGGAGCAGGACCGTCAGGGCTACAACGAAGCGGCGCCCGAACATCGCTCACTCGTTGCATCCATAGGGGTAGATTCGCCTGAGGCCATCCCTTGTCGTATTCCCTACGACGGTATACCCCGCCTTCTCTTTATAGGCTCACTCAATACACGCATGAATGAAGATGCCTTGCGCCACTTTGCCGATAATTTCTATTCAGAACTTATGTTTTCCCTTGATGGCAGGCTTTGCATCGCGATCGTTGGTAGTAACCCGACCGTAAGCATCAGACATCTATGTTCTGAAAAAAAATGGAACCTGTATGCGGATGTGTCGGAAGAGGAACTCCACCACCAATTCTCCCAGGCAACGTGTGCAATATTACCTTTTCCATACGCTACGGGCGCTAAACTGAAATTACTGAATTCGCTGGCTCACGGAGTTCCTTTTCTGGCCACATCCAGCGTGATCATCCCGGACGAGTTATCCCAATTCCCTTGTCTCGTAGCCGATAATGCATCTGTGTGGGCGACACATATCAGACGATTGGTGACGGAATCTCCCCAGCAACAAACAGGCAAGTTACTCACAAGAATAAAACCATATACCTGGAAAACCATCGCTGAGCAGCTTGCCGATTCCCTGGAATCAATTCTTCCGCGTGAAGCATGACCATTACCCCGCAACATATGAACGGGATTGTTCCCATTCTGAAACAAGCAATCAAAGAAGCGATCTGGAGCCTCACGCGGCATGAAAAGGGCCGAAAAGGCGATATTTTCTTATTCTCGACTCGCCGAAGCGGAAGCACTCTTCTTATGGAAACGATTGCCGCCAACCGGGGGGTGAGCTACATAGATCAGCCTTTCTCATTGTACCATGCGAAACCCGATCAGCTATCCATACTACCCATCGTTTCTGACAGCAAATATGTCGAACTCAGTGACGAAGATATGAATCGGGTGTACGACTATCTTTCAAAGCTTCTGAAAGGCGAATTGAAAGTAAATGCTCCTTGGGAATTCTGGAAATCCAACTTTGATTGGGTATCGGATCGATTTGTCTTGAAAATTGTTAACGCCAAAGGATTAATCGAACGCATCAGCGATCAATTCGATGCTATTCATATTGTCTATTTAATCCGTCACCCGATTCCTACAGCACTCTCGGCGATCAGAAACAACTGGACACTTACAACAAATTCTTTTTTGCAAAATCCTCATTTTATAGAAAAATATATGAATAATGATCTCCTTGCATTTAGTCATGATATAAAAAATAGAGGTGATATAGTACAGTGTCATGTTTTAAATTGGACATTGGAAAATCTAATCCCTCTTCGTACATTTCAATATCATAACCATTGGTTTTGTGTGAGTTATGAAGAAATGATCCTCTATCCAGGCGAAACCATAGAAAAACTGAGCCATGTACTGAAACTTACCGATCTCGATAATATGAGAAGGTTCATTACAAATCCCTCTCGTTCAACCAAGCAAGTATTATCACAGGTTCACCATCTCAGAAATGTGCAGGATCGTATTCGGAATTGGAAAAAAAATATTAACGAAAGAGAAGAAAAAGAGGTTATGAAAATTCTGGAACGCTTTGAAATAGATATCTATCGCAGTGGTAGTTACGAAGCATATACGCAGGTATGAGCCTTTCAAATCTTGCCTGGAAGAAACTCCGGTCGCACTCACCCCTCTGTTGACAGGCCTCAGTAAACCGTGTACCTTTCCCTCTGCAAAAGAGCGGAACACGTACAATCAGGATGACAACGCCTTCCTCAAACGAACCGGCAAATAGCGACCTCGCTTATCAGGAGGAAATCCTGCAAGGCGTTTCTCGCACGTTCGCCCTCACGATCCCGCAGCTTCCGGACAAACTGCGCGACGTAGTAGGCAATGCCTATTTGCTGTGCCGCATCACGGACACCATCGAAGACGAACCCAGCCTGTCCGCCGGGCAGAAGCGGGCTTTCGCGGAACGTTTTGCCGAAGTCGTTGCAGGCCGGGCGGAAGCAGAGTCTTTCGCGCGTGAACTCGGCGCATTGCTGTCGTCTTCCACGACCCCAAGCGAACACGACCTGATCGCCAACACCGTCCGGGTCATTCGCATCGCCAGCGGATTCAATACCGCCCAGAGAGGAGCGCTCGAACGCTGCGTCAGAATCATGGCGGGCGGCATGGCGGAGTTTCAACAAAACGCCACGCCCGACGGTCTGAACGATGTCCCTCATCTTGATCGCTATTGCTATTATGTCGCAGGCGTGGTCGGCGAAATGCTCACCGAGCTGTTTTGCGACTATTCCGCCGAGATCAATGCACGGCGAGAGGAATTGCTTCCGCTGTCCGTCTCCTTCGGACAAGGGTTGCAAATGACCAATATCCTCAAGGACGTATGGGATGACTGGGATCGCGGCGCATGCTGGCTTCCGCAGGATGTCTTCCTCGCTGCCGGTTTCGATCTGCGCTCCTTATCTCCCGGTCAGGCCGATCCCGGCTTCATCAAGGGATTATCCGAACTCGTGGCGATCGCCCGCCGGCACCTCGCGAACGCGTTGCGGTACACGTTGATCATACCCGCTCACGAGACGGGTATCCGCCGACACTGCCTGTGGGCATTGGGCATGGCCGTCCTCACCCTGCGCCGCATTCACGCAACGCCCACGTTCAGCAGCGGGCAGGAAGTGAAAATTTCCCGGCGCAGCGTGTGGACCGTCGTCGTCGTGACCAGCGCTCTGGCCCGCTCGAATCTGGCGCTGAAATTCCTTTTCGGGACGTTGACCCGAAAGCTGCCTTCTTCCTGAATCATGTCGCCGCATAGATCGTTTGCGCCTGCTTCGTGGACTTGTACGGAACCTCTGATCATAAAATTAAATTTACTTGTGCTGTGTATATGTATTTTGCTCTGCGTTATAGCAAGATTGAGACACCTCGACTTTCCGGCCTGAAAACATGCTGGACTCGATAAAAATTGAAGCGGGTACATGAAGACCGCTGAGGCAAAGAATATTCCTTCCTGTTACATCCCCTATGCAAGGGCCTCAGCCCTCGACCCGGAGATCGCGGCGAACTACATCGCCCATACGCATATCGGAGACCCCGACGCCGATGCGGTGATCGAACAGATGGCTTCGCTGGACGGAGGAACGTCGGCACGGTTACTCAGATTGGGGTTGAATACGGAAGACCCCGGAGAGAGAGAGCAGGTTCTGCGCGATGCGCCGTCCGCGCTGCGGAACTTCCTGAGGAAGTTAGACACTCCGCCCGATTGGGTGGACACCTCCGCCTATATGCCCGGCATTCGCATGTTTCACAGGAATTCGCGGCTGGTCCTCGGCGCATTCGTAGGGGGCACTTTAATAGAGGGTTTCTCCACGAACATCAGTAAGTCTTTCTTAACAACGGGGCGGTTGCGTGAATACGGCGTCCGACGTTTAAGACAGAATAACCGCCACATGATCGAGTTATTCATGCCTGGCGGTATGGAGCGAAGTGGAGACGGCTGGAAGTTGTCTATCCGTGTCCGGCTGGTCCATGCACAGATCAGATACCTGCTGAAAAAATCCGAGGAGTGGAATATCGAAGAGCTGGGCGTACCGATTAGCGCAGCGCATATGGGTTTCTCCGCTGCCGCTTTTTCGGCAAGGTTGCTAAAGCATCTGGAAAGCCTGGGCGCCGAATTCAACGAAGAAGAACGCAAGAGTTTTATGAAGGTCTGGCGCCATTCGGGATTTTTGATGGGCGTTCCCGAGGCTATCTTGTTCCGCGACGAGGAGGAGGCATTGCGGCTATTCGATGTCGGGCGCATGTGCGAGCCCGCCAGTGAGCCGGAGAGCATTGCAATGGCGAATTCCCTGATCAATTCCGCTCCACTGGTTATAGGAATCACGGATACGTCTGCTCGTTACGCATTGGCAAAGTACGTATACCGTGTTTCTCGAGCACTCATCGGAAATACGCTCGCCGATGAACTGAAGTATCCTGCGAACCAGACCTTTGGGGTATTGCAATGGTTTCGGTTGCAATCCCGTTATTCCCAAATGATGAACAGGTTATTTCCAAAACGCAACCGGGATAATAATTTCTCCCAATTCACATCCCTTCTCGAGGCCTCGGCGTTCGATGCGGCGGGCATAAGCTACAGGCTTCCTGACAATCTGTATGCGGAAGAATCTCAAGAATGGTGAGGCCATCGAACCGGAAAAGAAGTGGCCAGGTAGCCAGGCCGGGGCCAAAGAAGCAAACGGAGAATTGGCGATTTTTGTATGTTATTCCTATAAAAGTTGAACCGGGTGAATGAAGGCTGCCGAGCCAAAAAATATCCCTTCTTGCTATATTCCAGGCTATGCGCAGGCCCGTGCTCTCAATCCGGAGATGGCGGCCAATTACATCGCCCACACATGCATCGGAGACCCCGACGCCGATGCGTTGATCGAACAGATGGCTTCCCTGGACCGGGGAACGTCGGCGCGATTATTCAAATTGGGTTTGAATACGGAAGACCCCAAGGAGAGGGAACAAGTTCTGCGCGATGCGCCATCCGCGCTACGGGATTTACTGAGAAAGTTGGACACACCGCCCGATTGGGTTGATCTGTCGGCCTATAGCCCAGGCATCCACATGTTCCACAGAAACTCGAGCCTGGTTCTCGGAGCCTTCGTGGGAGGCGTTCTGGTAGAAGGCTTCTCTACGAATATCAGCAAGTCTTTCTTCATAACGGGGCGGGTGCGCGAGCACGGCGTCAGGCGTTTGAGACAGAATAACCGGCACATGATCGAGATATTCATGCCCGGCGGGCTGGAACGAATCGGTGACGGCTGGAAGTTGTCTGTCCGTATCCGGCTGGTCCACGCACAGATCAGATACCTGCTGAAAAACTCGGACGAGTGGGATACTGAAGAGTGGGGCGTTCCAATCAGCGCAGCGCATATGGGGTTCTCAGCCGCTGCTTTTTCGGCAAGGTTACTGAAGCATTTGGAAAGCCTGGGAGCTGAATGCAATAACGAGGAACGTGAGAGTTTCATGAAGGTCTGGCGCCATTCGGGGTTTTTGATGGGTGTTCCCGAGACCATTTTGTTTCACAAGGAGCATGATGCGCTGAAGTTATTCGAGATTGGCAGGATATGCGAACCCACCAACGAGTTGGAGGCAATCGCGATGGCGAATTCACTGATTAACTCCGCCCCATTGGTTATAGGAATTAATGACCCGGCCGGACGTCGTGAACTTGCACGGTACGTATACCGTATATCTCGAGCGCTCATCGGGAATACTCTTGCCGACGAATTGCGTTATCCCGCGAATCAATCCTTCGGGGTACTGGAATGGTTTCGGTTGCGATCTCGTTACTCCCAAATGCTGAACAGGCTATTTCCCAAACGCAATCAGGATAATAACTTCTCCCAATTCACCTCCCTGCTCGAGGCCTCGGCATTCGATGCGGCGGGCATAAGCTACAGGCTTCCTGACGATCTGTATGCGGAAGAATCTCAAGAATGGTGAGGGCCGGATCAACCCGTGACGGGGTGAACGCGATCAAGTTGAGGCGATGCCCCTATGTGTGGCCGGAGAGTAAGGCGAAGGCGAGTGACGTGGCCAGGTAGCCAAACCGGAACCGAAGAAGCAACCGGAAGCCTGGCAACTTTTTTATGTAATACCCGGAAAAGTAGCATGGCAACAAAAAAAATCGTCATTATCGGCGGAGGAGCGGCTGGGCTAAGCGCCGCCTATGCCCTCAAGAAGCATGGCATTAGACCCATCCTGCTTGAGGCCAACGATCGGGTAGGCGGACGCATGGGAGGCGATAGAGTGAATGGGTTCTGCATCGATAAGGGGGCGGACTTCTTCTGTGATTCCTACGATGTTGCTTTTCGCATTTGCGAGGAATTGGGATTGTCGCTGATTCGCTCGCAGATGAACCTGGGCTGGTACAGAAATGGCAAGTGGGTTGTGACAACGCCGATCCAGTCCGCTGGCGAACTCCTGAAGAATCTACCGGCGTTCAGAAACATAGGGTTCCTGTCACCCAGGGCTGCCTGGTCGCTTGTGAAGATAGCCAAGGCGATCAAGGATCAATCGGAACATCTTAATTTCGCCAGCAACTCTCTAATCGCAGAACTCGACGGAGAGGAGAATTTCGGCGACTACTTGACGAGACTCGGCGTGCCCGGCTCGTTGCGGACGACGTTGGAGGGATTCCTGGAGATGACGATGGGCTATGTCGAATACTCCGGCGCAGCGTATATGCGGACCTATCTGGCAGAAATGCTGATGAAGTCCGATCAGATATACGTGCCGAAAGAAGGGGCCAGTACCCTTGCCTACGCCCTGGCGGATGCCTGTAGAGACGTTATTCGCGTCTCGACGCCTGTCAAGCAGGTGGTTATCAAAAACGGAGCCGTGACCGGCGTGGTCGTTGACAATAGCACTATCGAAGCGGACGCCGTTATCTGCGCCGTTCCTCCATCGAAGGTACCGGGAATCATCCCCGATCTGCCAGCCTCAATACGCCGTACGCTCAGCAACGTGGTCTATTCGTCCGGATGCCGGGTGGTGATAGGTCTCGATCGCCCGCCACTCCCCTCCGGCTGGAATGGTGCTTTGTACCCGGAAGACGACACTCCGCTTCTTCTGGACCGGTCCGTCAACCTTCCCGATTGCGCACCTCCGGGTAAGAGCATGCTCGACTTGCTCGTCGGTCGAGGCCGTGCCGAAGAGTTATTGCTGCTGGACGACAACGAAATCAAGCGCCAAATGCTTCGTGATGCACGCAGAAATCCACCTCCCGGATCTAACCTGCCCGGCGATGACGAAGGGCTGTTCGCCCGTGTGTACCGCTGGAGAGAGGCCGTGTGCATGGGGAGACCTGGCATGTTCAAAGGGATAGCGGAGATGCGTCGCCAACTCGACCAGGACATCAATAACCTCTTCCTGGCAGGCGACTATATGCGGGTACCCTCGGTAAACGGCGCCCTGGCCAGCGGCGTCGATGCGGCCAGCGAAGTCGCTGAATTGCTCGCATCCGGTCCTGCTTGAACAGGCCGTCCGGATGCCGCTCTTTCATTTGGCAGGCCAAGGGGATCCTCCGCAAATCGGCCGGACGCTTACGAGCGCGACGCGAAGTGTCTCTTTCGCCATGCCCCGAAGTGGTCCTGCGTCATGACGAGGGCAGGCACGACCAGCATCAGAAGCACGGTGGCGATGAGCACGCCAAAACCGACGGACGTCGCCAGCGGCACGAGGTGTTGGGCGTGCGTACTGGTCTCAAAAATCAGGGGGGCAACCCCTGCGAACGTGGTGGCTGAGGTCAGCAGAATAGCCCGGAAACGGTTTTTGGCTCCGGTGATGATCGCGTCTCTGGTCGGCACTCCGGATTTTCTAAGGTCGTTAATGAATTTGACCATCATCAGCGAGTCGTTCACGACCACCCCGCTTACGCCGATCAGTCCGTACACCGACCAGATTCCCATACTCAGGCCCAGGAGCATGTGCCCTGCTATGGCGCCTATGAAGCCCAACGGAACCGCAGCCATAATGATGAGCGGCTGGGAGTAGGAACCGAAAGGAATCGCCATCAGCATGTACATAATCAGCAAGGCCAAAAAAAGCGATCTGCCCAGATCGGCATTGGCTTCCTCCTGCTGCTTCCTCTGGCCGCCGACCGTGTACGCAAAGGCCGGATCCTCGGCTTCCAGACGCGCGAGGACCCCGCGATCCAGGCGGCGGTTTACCTGCTGTCCCGTGGCGATCTGCACATCCACGTCGGCCGTCACCGTCACCGCGCGTCGTCCACCCACCCTGTGCCGGGCAGCCGAGGACCTCGAGAACCGGGCAGTCGCAACCTGACCCAGGGGCACCTCACCGCCCGGTGTACGGATCAGATAGTCCTCGACATCGGTCGCGGAATTGCGCTCTTCCTCAGGCAGACGCACGTATACCCGCATGTCCTCGCGCCCTCGCTGCACCCTGAGCGCTTCTGCTCCAAAGAAGGCGGACCGGGCCTGGGCTGCGAAATGATCAAGGGTCAGGTTAAGCGTGCGAGCCCTGGGCTTGAGTTCCAGTTGAAGTTCTTTGAACCCTTCGTCCAGGTTACTCCGGACGTCGAAAACCCCATTGATGCCGGCTAACTCTGTGGTGAACTCGTCGGCCATCACGGCCAATCTATCCGGATCCGGATGGGAGAGTTCAAAGTGAACCGGGAGGCCCAGAGAAAGCAGGTTCGAAGAAATCGAGAGAGACTTCGCTTCCGGGAAAGTACCCACTTCCTCCCGCCATACCTGTTCGAAGGCGGAGGCTGCAATGCCCGCCTGCTCCCAGTCGACAAGTTTGAACCGGACCGCCCCAAGGTGGCCGCGCGGCGCTTCTACGGCATTGCCTCCCAATGGGTCATAGAGCGCCGCCGCTTCCCCCACGGTGACCGCCACGCCGACCTCCAGCGGAGGCGCGTCCTCGGCCCGGCCCTCCTCGATCCGCGCCACCGCGCGACGTCCCGCGGCTTCGAGTTCGGCGGCGATCGCAGTCGTCCGCTCCCCAGGCGTGCCCACGGGCATCTCCAGATTGGCGGAGACCACCTGCCCCTCGATAGGAGTAAGAAACTGGTTGGGGACGATACCGGACCCCACGACCCCCATCGACAGGATCATCAGGCCCACGGCAGAGAAAAGAATGACGGGGGGGTGATCGACGGCCAGTCGCAGTCCGCGGTCCAGGGGACCGTCCACGATTCGCTTGAGCAGCGCATCCACGGCCTTCTGAACGCCTCGGATGCGCTGGCCGAGCCAGCTGCTCCCCTTCTCTCCCGGCGAAGACAGGTGCGAAAGGTGGTTCGGCAACACCAGCAGGGACTCGATCAGCGAGAGCAACAGTACCGTGATTACTACGATGGGAATGGCGCGACCGAGTTGCCCCTGGGGTCCGGGCGCGGAAAGCAGCGCCGCAAAAGCCGTCACGGTAGTGAGGACCGAAAATATGACAGGAACGCTCACCCGTTTCGTCCCGCTGATTGCCGCAGCGAACCCGCGGATGCCCCGCTCGCGCTCCGCAAAAACGCTCTCCCCCACCACAATCGCATCGTCCACGACGATTCCCAACGCCAGGACGAGCGCCATCAAAGAGAACATGTTGATGGACACGCCCAGGAACCCCATAACCAGGAAGGTCCCCATAAACGAAACGCCGACTCCCACAGCCACCCACACGGCCAACCCAATCTCCAGGAACAGCGCCAGCACCAGGAAAACAAGCAGCATTCCGAGCAGGGCATTCTCGATCATAAGACCAAGGCGTCCCCCGACTTCCTCGGAATCGTCTTTCCATATCTCGACGGAGACGCCTGCAGGAAGGGTCGGTTCGACTTCGGCGGAAAGATAGTTCCTGACCGCTTCGGCGATATCGAGAACCTGTTCGTCCGAGGTGCGATAGACATCCACGCGAACAGCCCGCTGCCCGTTGTAACGCACAATGAGATCGGTGTCTGCAAAGCCGTCCCGTACGGTCGCGATGTCGCCCACGCGAACCGATGTTCCGTCGGGCCGCGTCAGGACGATGATGTCCTCGAAGTCCGCCTGCTCGTAGTTCTGCCCCAGGGTTCGGACGAGAATTTCCTCCTCGTCCGTGGAAATTTTGCCAGCGGACAACTCGAGCGAACCCTGCCGGACGGCCAACGCGACATCATCCAGAGTAAGCCCGAGCGCCCGAAGCCGATGGAGCGGCGCCTCGATCGAAATCTCGTACGGGCGGGCGCCGCTGGTCTCGGCCAAAGACACTTCGGGAAGAGAAGAAATCCCCTCCTCAATGTCGTATGCCAACTCCTTGAGCGCGTGTTCCGGCGCTTCGCCATAGATCAGGAGACGTATTACGCTCTGCCGGCTCGTCACTTCACGCACTTCAGGCCGTTCGGCGCCGGCGGGAAAGGTGGGGATTCGGTCCACCTCAGCCTTGATGTCGTTCAAAGCGCGGTTGATATCCGTATTCGATTTGAACTCGGCGATCACCGACGCGAGCCCCTCGGAGGCGGTGGCCTCCACGCGCTTCAGACCGTCTACCGCTCGAATCCGCTCTTCGATCTTACGAACAATGGACTCCTCCACCTCCTCCGGGACGGCGCCGGGATAGGGCACGAGTATCTGGACACGGTCCAGAGAGAAGTCGGGCAGAACCTCCTGAATGAGATTACGAGCCGCCACCAGCCCGGCCACTATCAGGAACAGCATCAGCAGATTGGCCGCAACCCCGTTCCCGGCCATATAGGCTATGGGGCCGCGCTGCTCCCGGACGGAAGGATCATCCCGATTCATGGGGCTCCCACGACGGTGGTCCGAACCGCCATGCCTTCCGTTGCAAACAGAATACCCCCCGTGGTAACCGCCTGACCTGCTTCGAGCGCTCCGGTCACATACACGTCGTCATCGGAACGTTGTAAAACACGCACCGGGACAATGGTCAGCGCCGTGTCGCCGCGCACCGCCCAGACCTCGTTGCCGGGCCGGAGCGCCGAGCGTCGGACAATGAAGTACCGGTCCGGAACGACCCCCTGGATATGCACCTCCACAAACTTGCCCACAAGAAGAGGCGGTGCGCCGGGGCCGGCGGGAGAACCGTTGTCCCCTGCCCGAGCGCCGCCCGCGAAGGGGTCCGGAACGCGTACAATCACGTCGATCGTCCGCGTCTGTTCGTCCAGAGAACTCTCCGCCCGATCTACATACCCCTCCCAGGCATAGCTTCGATCGCCGTACTCTGCGATGACGCGGGCGGCCACCCCTCTATTCCCGTCGCCCGCTTTGAGATTCCAAAGACCGGGAATGAGCGCCGCATCGGCGTCGGACAGAGGAACCACCACCTCAACCGCATCGGAAGCGTAAAGGCGCCCCACACCCTGACCGGCTGCCACGAACTGACCTTCATCCACGGACTCGTCCCGTACAATTCCGTTGAAGGGCGCAAGAACCTCCGTACGGGACAATGCCAACTCGGCATCGACCAACAGCGTGCTGTCTCTGACCAGAGCGGCTTGGGCAGCTTCGAGCTGCGGCTGCCGAAGCGTCAAAGGATTGGCCTCGTCCGAAGATGCGGAGCCTGTCTCGCGGCGTTGAAATTTCACGTACTCGGAACGTGCGATAAGCGCCTCTTCCTCTGCCTGAAGAAGCGTTACCTGCTGGGCAGCCACGTTGGCGCGCGCCTGCTGCACCCTGTTGCGGTAATCGGCATCTTCGATGCGAAAGAGAACCTGCCCCTCCTCGACACGCCCTCCGCTCTGAAAAGCAGGATCTACCCAGGACACCTTACCGTTGACCTCGGCGGTGACATCTATCTCCGCAGTGGGCCGAACCGTCCCGGCCCCGTACACGGGGATTGGACCGACTCCGGCGACCACAGTAGCCGTGACCGCAACGGGTGTCCTGTCGGGAGGGGCTTGGAACTCCGGTTCGGGCCTGAGCTGGACCAGCAGAATGGCCAGAACCAGGCATGCGATCAGAATGCCGCCAGCCACCAACAAGCCTTTACGTCGAGTCATCTTTCTTCTCTGTTTACAGAAGTCATTCGTGGCGTATCAAGTGAATCCTGCGCCGTCCAGGCGCCCCCAAGAGCACGGTGAACTGCAAGACGGGCAAGGGCCATGTCTCGCTCTGCGCTCACGAGAGCGGACTCCACGATCAGGCGGGTGAGTAGCACATTCAGGTAGTCTGCGTAACTCCCGATTCCAGACGCGTACCTCTGTGACTTGAGATCTGCCGAAGCCTGGGCCTCCTCCAGACGAGAACCAAGAAAAGTATGACGCCGTTTTGCATTTTCCAGTCCGGCCAAGGCAGCCTCCACCTCGTTTACCGCCGTGACCACGGTACGCCCGTAGGCAGCGGCCATTTCGTCGAAAAGGGCATGCGCAAGCACAACATTGTCTCTAAGACGACCGCGCTTTATGACCGGCGCGGTCAGGTTCACTACCAGATTACGGAACCACTGATCCACATTGAAGAGCTCATCGGCTTCCGAACTCTGTAACCCGATAGATCCCGATAACGAGAGGTTGGGGAAAAGCTCGGCACGGCGAGCCCCGATCGCGTAGCGGGCCGCATCCAGCCGCTGTCCAGCTGCTATTACATCCGGCCGCTGGAGCAAAAGGTCGGCCGGGACGCCCGCGGGAACAGGATCCGCCACTGGCGAGGGAGTAAGCGCATCGGGAAGAATTGCCTCCATATCCGGCCGATAACCGCCCAGCAATACGGAGAGGCGTCCCTCTGCACTGGTCAACAGACTTTCGAGTTGCGGCAATCCCGCCTGCACGTTGCGCAATTCCTGACGCACCCCATAGAGATAGAAAGAACCGGCAAGTCCACGGTCGTACCGGGTCAAGGCCAACTGCTCTTGCTCCAGAAGAACATCCACCATCTCGCGGGAAAGAGCGGTCAGCCGCCGTAGAGCGGCGATCTCGAAATAGGTCGTGATCGTCTCGGACAGGATTCCGATGCGAGCCGCGTGAAAGTCCGACTCCGAAGCAAGGTATTCGGCGCCCGCCGCAAGCGCATCGTTACGGACACGGCCCCAGAAATCCAGTTCGTAGGCAAAGCCGGCGCTCAGTTCATAGGTAGTGAGCGCCAACCGATCGGGTAGTGTGAAGGGTATTGGCAAATCACTATCATCCCCACCCAGCCCCAATTCCTGGAGTTGCGCACCAATGTCGGCGTTCGTGGGCGAGTTGATGTCGTTGGCGCTCCCCCCGAGCTGGACGGCCGGCAAAAACGCGACTCTCGCAATACGGGCCCGCACTCTGGCTTGCTGAACCCGGGCAATCCCCCCTGCCAAATCGAAGTTGGAAACAAGCACCGAATCGACCACGGTGTCGAGCGCCGGATCGGCGAAGGCATGCCACCATTCCACCGGTTCATGGGGACCTGCCGCAAGGCTCTCCGCGAAATCGCCGGGCAGTTCGGAAACAGGCTCGGGAAGCGAGGTGCGCGGCGCCAGCGAGCACCCGGCGAATAAGGCGCCCGAAACCAGCAAACACAGAACCGTTCGTATCGCTGTCATTGGCGTTTCAGGATGCATCGTCATCGTGCGCCGGAGCGGAAGAAATCCGGTCCACGCCCCATTCCTGTATAGCTATGGTATCCACAAGGGACAAAGTATCCAGATTCATTGAAAAATGCTATACGTCCCTCTCTTTAGCGCAAGGCGTAATCGGAATGTACGGATCAATACCGGAATCCCGAAAAAGAAGAGATAAGGAACCAGCGTTCCAACCCCATGCGCACGATTCAGATCACGTGGCGAATTGCCGCCTCCAGGCCATCCACCATCCTGTCGAGCGTCAGATGTTCCTGTGCGTAGGCCAGCGCGTCCCGCTGTGCAAACATGGGACCCAGATCCATCGTGTTCCGGGCAACGAACAGGTTGCGTTCGGACACGAACGGACGTAACAAGTTTGCTATGCCCTCCGTATAACAGGTGCACCCCTCTACGTCTTTCGCCAGCGCAAGGCGGTATTTGTCCAGGAAATGGCGCCGGGGATCGAACGCCCTGCGGTTCGACGAAAAGTGTCCCCAGAGCACCCGGCCCACCCCCAGCGACTTCGCGTAACGCAGCAAAAACGGCAGCGTAACGGAGCGAGGGCTCTCCTCCGCAAGAATCGCCGCCGGGGCGCCATGCTGCGCGAAAACGCCGCGAAACGGCTGTGCATGTATTCTTTCCCCGAAAAACCACCGGTTGCGGAGAAAGACCTGCTTGTAACCCGGCGCGCCCACCGGGACCAGATTCCTTAGGGAGGAGGCGCTCGGCGGATCGCCTGCGCACACCACCAGCCGCCCGTCGAACCGCTCGTTCAACTCCTCCAGCACCGGGATGCGGTACCAGGGAATCATCCGGGCAAAGTAATAAATGGGACGGCGATCCGAAAACATTGCGGGTGCGTCCATGTTCCTCTCATCCATGTTGACCCGGCGGAAACGCACTATAATGCCTTGATGCGAATAGCGCGAAATTCGATGCGGTGGCCATGGCCCAGAAAGCCAATGTACCCCGACGGGTTGAACAGGCCCGGATGCTCCCTGCCGTCGATGGTCCCGGACCCGCTTTCCTGCTCCAGATCAACGTCTACGATGACCGTCCCGTTGAGGATGACGGTGATGTGGTTACCCTGAGCCACGATTTCTTGTTCGTTCCATTCGCCCAGCGGCTTCTGATACCCGCGTTGCGCGGGGGCCACGCCGTAAACCGAGCCGTGATATTGCCACGGCTGCAACTCGGCGTATTCCGGGGCGGTGTCGTCGAGTATCTGGATTTCCATGCCGTAGTATGCAGCGTCCTTGCCCTGCTCGGCGCGGATCCCAACCCCATTGTTGGCGCCGGATTCCAGTTTAAACGCGAAACGCAGGTGAAAGTCGCTGTATTCCTCATCTATATAGAGATTGCCGCCGCCCTCTTTAAGACACACGAGGCTGCCGTTCTCGACGGCATAACCTTCCGTGTCGCCGGTCCATCCTGTCAGATCCGCGCCATTGAAAACCGAAACGAAACCCTCGTCGTCCGGGGAGGCCCTGGATTGCTCCGCCTCCCAGGCTCGCACCCTTGGAATCGCAGCATCGAAGATGCGCTCGTAGTTCAGGCGCTCCACCTGGGCGCGCACGGCGGGAGCAAGACGGTCCCACAGTGGCCGGTACATCGTATGGGTCCGGGCATAGGCCTCCCAATTCGTCGGCCCCACGGAATCGGTCCCGAAGAGAAACCGCGTGGGGTGCCTGGCAATGAGCGCGGCCCATGCATCCACCGTTTCGTCATCCTTGACAAGGTACTTCGCCACCTCGTCCCAGGAAATGTCGAGCGTCACGTGTCCGTAACGCGGATCGCTCAACATACGGTCGAGCAGTTCGACATGCTCCGGGGACGGCGCCACAAAACGGCCCAGCCCCGTATGCGCCCAGATGATGGCCGCTCCGGGATGCGCCGCAAAAACACGCAGCAGGTCTTCGTAATAATCCGGGTCGGGGCCGGGGCGCACATTGTCGATATCGCAATGCAGGATGACCACCAGGCCGATCTCTGCAGCTTTGGCCAGAATCCGGTCCAGCGCCGGGTTGTGCAGGCTGGCCGTATGCCCCGTAATCTTCGACGACACGAACTCCTTGTGAATGCTGAATTCGCCGATCCCGGCGAACACGCCGGGGAACGTGCGCAGGACGCGCTCGATGTGATCGGCGGCGTACATGTCCGTAGGATTGAAGCCCGTAATCATGGGGTCCACCCGTTGCCGCTCCGCCTCCGACAACGACAGGTACTCACGGGCGATCGCCGCATCCACGAACGAATAGTAGTAGAGGGCAGCATCCGAGCGAAGGTAATAGTCCGGGGCCCGGTCGCCGGACACGAAATAATCCCATTTCTGCTGCAACGGAATGCCGAACAGCGCCGTGCGGCCTACCCGGTCGCCCACCAGGTCGAGATATTCGAGTACCGTAGGCCCCTCCTGCACATAATTCAGCAGGTGGAAATGGGCGTCGTTGAAGAATGGAACGGGTGCGCCGCTTTCGGCAATGGATGCAATTTCTTCGTGGGGTGGGTCGGGATCAGACGAGATGGGGTCATGGACAGCTTCGGCAACAGGCGCCGCGGTCGACACGAGTGCAACACCGCCATCGCCCGCCGGCGCCAGCGAAGACCCCGCCGAACAGCCGGTCGAGACAAAGACGATCAGGCATATCCGACCCGCATGGATTCGTTTCATGGGTTTGGAGAAATCGAGCATGAAGAGAAAAGACCATTTTGAAATGGCCAACGGATACGGCAGACGCCACCCCATCCCCTATCCCCCAAAAAATGGCTTCCAACGGGAGCGATCGGGACGAGGCGTGACGAGACTCACGCCGACAAGCGCCAGAATGGATAACGCCACGGCGGGATACGTTACCTCTTGCAAAAACGGATGCAGGTCGCCGAACCAGGCCTGTTCGGACATCCAGAACGTCCATACCAGTGTGACGGTGGTCCCCGTCAGTATAGAAGCGATCGCTCCCGCTGCGGTAGCCCGTTTCCACAGGAATGCGGCGAGGAGCGCCGGCGTTATGGCCGCCCCGTACACCAGATAGGCCGTATAAGCCGCCGTCAGAATGGTCGGAAACCGATCCACAAGCAAATAGGCGATCGCGCCCAGCAAAAGGACCCAGCCCCGGCTCATCAGCACGATAGCACGGGAACTCATATCCGGGGCGATGAAGCGCTGCACTACATCCCGCGTCAGGTTCGTCGCAGGCACCAGCAGGAACGAGTCGGCGGTGGAAACGATGATCGCCATCATAGTGGCCACCAGCGTCATGCCCAGTACGAGCGGCATATAGGAGGAGGTGGCCAGGGTCGGAATAATGTACTCGGACCGGTTGTCCGCCACGTCCGCCGCTCCTCCGGCGAACAGTTCGGGAACGAGCCCCTGATCGGCCGCCACCGCGCCGGTCAGGCCCACGAAATACACGGCGGACTCGAGCACCACCACGCCGATCACCCAGAAAAACACGGCCTTCTGCGCCGCATTGCCGTCCTTTGCGCTGAATATGCGCTGGTACATGTTGGCGTCGCCCATCAGGAGAAGCATGGTCGGGATCAGAAAGGATATGGCTACGATCGGCCCGGACGAGGCGCCGGTGCGCTCGTTCGCCCAGTTGCCGAACAACTCCCATTTTCCGGCCGCTTCCGCATACATCACGATCTCGTCCATCCCGCCAACGACATCCACCATGAAAAACACGGTGGCGAACACCCCCAGCACCATGAGTATGCCATTCACGACATCGGTGTATACCACCGACAACATCCCGGCCAGCGCCGTATAGGCGATCGCAAAGAGCGCCGTGATAACGATGCCCGCCTGTACGGAAATCTCCGCCTCCGTCCCCTGCGTAATGAAGTGCAGCACATTGCCGCCGCCGCGAAACTGGTACGAAACGATGGTCAGGTAGGCAATAATGGTGGCGACGGTCGCCAGTACACTGGAAACCCGTCCGTAGCGCGCCTCGAAAATGTCCGGCACGGTCACCTTCCCGAAATGGCGAATGCGGCGCGCAATAAAATAAATGAGTACGATGCCGGCCCAGGCGCCGGCGCTGGACCACAGCCCCGCCATGCCGTTGCGGTATCCCAGTCCGGCGCTGCCGAACAGGGACCCGCTTCCCATCCAGGTAGCAAGCAGCGTGCCCACCAGCACCCACCAGGGGAGCGTACGGCCCGCCACCATGAAATCTTCCCCCGTCTTCACGATCCGGCTCTTGTAGTACCCGACCCCGACCAAAGCGGTCAGATAAATAAGGATCGCAAGGATGTAGGGATTGTCAAAAAGCGCCAGCACAGGGGTTTTCCGGGGAATGTGGGCAAAAATCCAACGATTATTCGTCGAGACGTTCTAAAGGATACTCTGATCAAAACCACTTCGTTCAGCGCTTCACGTTCGCAACGCCCCGAATTCGCATATTTCCCGCTGATTCCGATGATAAAATCATGATAT
>LXNJ01000444.1_pt1 | contig 29634 bp, 7 predicted proteins | sample 809081 | NCBI WGS metagenome assembly LXNJ01 (sample SAMN04870510, study PRJNA318959) | sponge metagenome | biome: sponge; feature: marine sponge reef; material: water | host: Petrosia ficiformis | place: Greece: Milos, Mediterranean Sea | collected 2013-05-29 | depth 5-7 m | reverse complement strand
GATCGTCGAGGGCGCCGGGACCACGGACGCCATCGAGGGCCGGATCCAGCAGATCCGCGCCCAGATCGAGGACACCACCTCGGACTACGACCGCGAGAAGCTCCAGGAGCGGCTCGCGAAGCTGGTCGGCGGAGTGGCCCTCATCAAGGTCGGTGCTGCCACCGAGACCGAGATGAAGGAGAAGAAGGCCCGCGTCGAAGACGCCATGCACGCGACCAAGGCGGCCGCCGAGGAGGGCATCGTCCCCGGCGGCGGCATCGCCCTGATCCGCGCCAGCGCGGCCCTGGACGAGTTGGCCGAGAGCAAGGACCTCACCCACGACGAGCAGGTCGGCGTGCGGATCATCTCCCGCGCGATCGAGGAGCCGCTGCGCTGGATCGCCCAGAACGCCGGCCACGAGGGCTCGATCGTGGTGAACAAGGTCAAGGAGACCGCCGGCGCCCACGGCTTCAACGCCGCGACCGACGAGTACACGAACCTGATCGAGGCCGGGGTCATCGACCCCACCAAGGTGGTCCGCTACGGGCTGCAGAACGCCGCGTCCATCGCGGGCCTGCTGCTCACCACCGAGGCGCTCGTCTCCGAGATTCCGGAGAAGGAGGACAAGTCCGCCGGTCCCGGAGGAGGTCCTCCGGGCATGGGCGGCATGGACTACTAGTGTCTCGTCACTCGTCCAGTGTCGGATAGAGGCGTTTCATCTTGACACGGCGTCGGCGGTGGTGAACTGCCAGTTGACCGTGGCCTGGATCCGATCCCGGGACGCCTGCCAAGCGGCCACTTCGTCCCGAAGGACGTCGATCGAGTCGAGACGACGGTTGAGGCTCTGGCGGACCAGGACGTTGAGTTCGACCTCGGCAACGTTGAGCCGACTGCCGTGCTTGGGGGTGTAGACGAACTCGAAGCGGTCCCACAGATCCTTGGCTTTGGCCCGGGGAAGGCCTCGTGGAGGGCACCGGGGCGATAGGTGCTGAGGTTGTCCATCACGAGCGTGATCCGCTGGGCATCGGGATGCCGCCGCGCGATGTCGTTGAGGACGTGCGCCACGCCCACCTCTTCGGACGCTGCGAGCCCCGCACCGGTGTCGCCCCCTTCGACCGCCTCGTCGCCGACGTCATGAGCCAGGAGCCCTACCGTTCTCCGCCTCCCGCGTGTTCTGGGTTCTCGACAACGGCTCCGCCCACCGAGGCGCCCGTGCCGTCCGCCGCCTCCAGAAGGCTTGGTCCAACCTGCATCCCGTCTTCACCCCGGTCCATGCGAGCCGGCTGAACCAGATCACGCGGACCGTGGGGTGGGGCGCGGCACCCCGCAACCGCTAGCTAGCCGGTCCCCGCGCCGTTCGTCCTCATGCCGATCTTGGTCATGAACTCCAAGGTGAGTTCATAGGAGAGCTGCGCCGCCTCGACCGGGACGTTGTGGCCGACTTCGGGCAGGAAGTCGTAGTCCACCTTGGTGACCAGCCGGACATCGAACGCCGGCAGGTAACTGACCGGCAGTGTTGGATCGGAACCGATCACCTTGACCGGGCATGCCATCGTGTCGTAGTCCACCAGCGCAGCGTAGGCATTCATGAACTGGATGGCCTGAGCCTCGTACGCGGGCGGACAGCGCAGGTCGAATCCCTGGCCGTCGGGACTCGGCCGCAACGTGGTTTCGGCATAGAGGCGCTTGAGATGCAGGTCGAGTCCCGCCAGCGTCGGGGCAAGGGCAAGGAGCCGCATCAGCTCTTCCTGCGACGCGAAATGGCTGCGGCGGACGCGCACCATGTTCCCGGCCATCTCGGCGTGCTCGTCGAACTGCCGCTGGCTTTTCCCGGGGCCGCAAATCGGAGGATCAAAGAGCAGCAATCCAGCGAGCCGCGCGCCCCGTGAGGGCGCCAACAGACTCACCAGGGCGGAGATCGAATGGAACACGCCGAGAGTCGGTTTCTCGCCGAACGCGTGCGCGATCGCGGGAAGAATCGCGTCGTCCAGATCGGTGGCGAAGAGTTTCGGGTTGTGGGCATCGAGGCTACCGAGCGCATTCCATCCGTGATTGCGCAGGTCGAAGACGACCACCTCGAAGTCCGCCAGGAACCGCATCCAGTAGGGGTAGTAGAAGTCCGCGGCCTGCCCGTTTCCGTGGCTCAGCACGATCCGGTTTCCCCGCGTCTCCCCGTGCCGTCGAACTACGATGGTCCCTCCCCCCTCCACGGGAACATCGAGCGTCTCCCGCGGCGCCGGCAGCGCGTAGCGAGAGAGCGACTCGCCCGCGTCAGACTCCGTCATCTCGCGGGCAGACCTACCACTCCCCGTTCGGACACGTCCGTATCAGGCCCCCTCCAGGCGAGCAGGGATCGCGACTCCCGGAATCCGCAGCATCTCCCGGGAGCCCCTGAGTCGGGCGCAGGCCGGAAGCACGGCTGAATCCACCGCCCGACAGGCGAGCCAACGGCGGTCCGTGAGGCTCTGTCACGACGACGCCGATGAGAACCGCCGGCGTGGCCGGGCGGCACCCGGTTCAGCGATCCAGGAAATCGAACAAGTCCTGCATGGATTGCCACTTGTGGGCCTCTTCGGGCGGGATCACCACCCCGAACTCGTCTCCGATCTGCGTGAGGCAGGCCAGCAATTCGGCTGATCCGACCCCGATGTCGAAAGGCATGAGCCCCTCCGAGACTTCCGCGAATTTCCCCATGTACTCCTCGCCCTTTTCGGTAGCCTGGTCAAGGTTGGCGTGCTGCATGAAAATCGCAAAAACACGGAATTGATCGTTTCTTGTCATAAGCGGACCTCCACGGGCGGCGTATTGTATGCCCCATTGCACAGGTGAACACTCCAACGGGGCAGTCTGATGTAAGGTTTCTGCTGAAGTCACTCCCGCTGCCCCGGCGCCGGTGGCACACCATTGCCGGACCCGTCTCGACCGTGACCGACAACTCCCCGTCCCCGCCCCCTCGGCCGGTGGCCATCACGCCGCCGTCTTTCCGGATGGAGGAGGCTTCCCGGAACCCGCACACCGTCGTACTCGAGATCCTCCGGGAGTACGGAGATCTGGTGTGCTGGCGCAGTTACCAGGATGTCTATCTCCTGAACCACCCGGACCTCATTCGTCCCATCCTGACCCGCGATCATCGTCACCTCTCCAAGAACACTTTCACCCATTGGATCGTCCAGCAGGTGATGGGAAACGGCCTGGTCACGAGCCACGGATCAGAGTGGGCGCGGCAGCGAAGGGTGGCCCAGCCGACGTTCGGAAACCGCGGGGTGGCTCGTTTCGACACGCCGATCAACACGCGGACCTCGGCCCTGGTGGCGCGTTGGAAACGGCAGGACGCCGGCGATGTTGTCTGGGTCGACCGGGAGATGAGCGGGCTTGCCTTCGGCATCCTCGGCGAGACGCTCTTCGGGTGCGAAATCGGAGAACACGCGGGGGAGCTGGCGGAGATTCTCGAGGCCCTCAACGTACCGCTTCACGACCCGCGCGCCTTGGCGGTGGCGATGAATCCCCGAATCTCCACGCCCTTCAGCCGCAAGTGGAACGACGCCATCAAACGGCTCGACGATCTCGCCTTCCGAATCATCCGGGAACGCGGACCCGACCCGAGCGAAGGCGGCGTTCTTCTGGACCGGATACTCGCGGCGCGGCGCGACGCGCCCGCCGAAGGCGAGGACGATCGGCAGATGCGCGACGAGGTAGTCACGCTGATTCTCGCCGGGCACGAAACGACCGCCATGGCGGTCGCCTGGTCCCTCTACCTCCTCGCTACCCACCCGGACATCCAGGAGCGAGTCTCGGAACACATCAAGAGCAATCTGGACGGCGAGGCGGCCACCGCGGAGGACATCCCCCGACTCTCCTATCTGAAACAGGTGGTGCAGGAAGCGCTGCGCCTCTATCCGCCGGTCTGGGGCTTCATGCGCCGAACGGAACGCGAGCTGGAACTCGCCGGAAACGTCCTGCCGCCAAAGACAACGCTCAGCGTCGTTACCTACGCGTTGCACCGGCATCCGGAATTCTGGCCGGACCCGGAGCGCTTCGATCCCGGCCGGTTCGCACCGGATCAGGTCCGGGACCGGGATTTCTTCGCCTATCTGCCGTTCGCCGCCGGGCCCCGTGCGTGCATCGGAGGGGAGATGGCGATGCTCGAAACCCAGTTGATCCTCGCGCAGATCATGCCGCAGTTCCGGATGCGCCCCGCCTCCGGCGATCCCGTCGTAGCGGAGGCGAAGCTCACGCTGATGCCGCGTGACGGAATACCCGTCATCTTGAGTCGGCGTTGATCCCGGCACGCCACTTCGCCCGCCGTCCCGGCTCGTGCCCGACGGCGCCCGCGGACTCGCGAAAACCGTGACCCACCACTCCCCCTCCGCGGGTGCCCGGCCGCTGCGCACGACGCCGCAGTATTACCGGCTGGCAGAGGCAGCCCGGAACCCACACACCGTGATCTGCGAGATTTTCCGGGAGTACGGGGATTTCGTGCACTGGCGCGGCCACCAGGACATCTGCCTGATGAACCACCCGGAGCTGATCCGGCCGATCCTGACCCGGCTGCATCCCCACGTCTCCAAGAAGACCTTCAGCTACCAGGTGGTCCGCCAGGTGATGGGGAACGGCCTGGTCACGAGCGACGGCCCGGACTGGGGGCGGCAGCGAAAGCTGGTCCAGCCGGCGTTCGTGAGCCGCCGGGTAGCCCGTTTCGACAAACCGATCAACGCGCAGGCTTCGGCCCTCGTGGCGCGTTGGGAACGCCAGGACCCGGGGGAGGTTCTCTGGATCGACCGCGAAATGAGAGCGCTGATCCTCGGCGTCCACGGCGAGACCCTCTTCGGGCGCGACCTCTCGGAACACGCGAGCGAGATGGCCGAAATTCTGGAGATCGTCAACGTACCCGCTCACGACCCGCGCGCACTCCTGACACTGAATCCCCAGGTGTCCACCCCCTTCACCCGCAAGTGGAAGGAGGCCATGAAACGGCTCGACGACCTTGTCTTCGGGATCATCGACGAGCGTATCCGCCACGGCGGCGAGAACGACGTGCTGCTGGACCGGGTGCTCGCGGCGCACGGCGCAGGAGCCCACGAGGGCAACGGCCGCCGACAGCTCCGCGACGAGGTGGCGACGCTGCTGCTTGCCGGACACGAGACCACCGCCATGGCGCTCACCTGGACGCTCTACCTCCTTGCAACCCATCCCGACATTGAGGAGCGAGTCGTGGAACACGTCGAAGCCAACCTGGATGGAGGGCCAGCCGCAGCGACGGACATCGCCCGGCTCCCCTATCTGAAACAGGTCGTGCAGGAGGCACTGCGGCTTTATCCGCCGATATGGGGCTTCGCGCGCCGAACGGAACGCGAGCTGGAACTCGGCGGCAACGTCCTGCCAGCCGAGACCACGCTCGCTGTCGTCACCTACGCGCTCCACCGGCGCCCCGACTTCTGGCCCGACCCGGAACGCTTCGATCCGGAACGGTTTACCCCGGATCAGACCCGGGACCGGGATTTCTTCGCCTACCTGCCCTTCGCCGCCGGGCCCCGCAACTGCGTCGGAGGCGAGATGGCGATGCTCGAAGTCCAGTTGATCCTCGTTGCAATCCTGAGGCGGTTCCGGATGCGGGTCCTCCCCGACCACCCTGTCGAGCCGGAGCCGAAGCTGACGCTCATCCCGCGCAACGGGATCCCCGTGAACCTGATCCCGCGCCGCGCCGTTTCGGCACGCTGGAGCGCGGCGGCGCCAGCCCGCCCCGGCCGGTAGGGGAACCAGGATCCGGAACGGTGGCATCGATCCTGAAATCCCACGCCGCCCGCGATTCCGGCGCGCGCGGCCCGGCGCTGCCGGGTGTATTCCGACCGTGACCAAAAGCCCCCCTTCCCCGCGTCCGCAGTCGCTGCGCACCACACCGCGGTTCTATCGGGTGGAGGACGCTTCCCGGAATCCGCACCTGGTCATGCACGAGATGCTCCAGGAGTACGGGGATCTCGTGCGCTGGCGCGGCCACCAGGACATCTGCCTCGTCAACCACCCTGAGCTGATCCGCCCCATTCTGACCCAGGACCATCCCCGCTTCTCCAAGAACACCTTCAACTACCAAGTGCTTCGCCAGGTGCTGGGCAACGGCCTGATCACGAACGACGGACCGCACTGGGCCCGGCAGCGAAGGCTCATCCAGCCTGCATTCGCGAGCCGCCGGGTGGCCCGCTACGACACGCCGATCAACGCGCGGACAGCGGACCTGGTGGCGCGTTGGGAACGGCAGGACTCGGGGGAAGTCGTCTGGATCGACCGGGAGATGAGCGCACTGACCTTCGGCATCCTTGGCGAGACGCTCTTCGGGCGCGACATCGGAGAATACGCGAGCGAGATGGCCGAGATTCTGGAGGTCGTGAACCTCCCCAGTCACGACCCGCGCGCGCTCCTGACGCTGAATCCCCGAATCTCCACCCCCTTCACCCGCACGTGGAAGCAGGCAATGAAACGGCTCGACGAGATCGTTTACGGACTCGCCGGCGAACGCCGCCGCCGTGGGGACGGGAACAGCGCCATCGTGGATCTGCTGATCGCGGCACGCGACGAAGAAACGGGCGAAGGCATGGACGAGCGGCAACTCCGCGACGAGGTGGTGACGCTGATGTTCGCCGGACACGAAACGGTCGCCACTGCGCTGTCCTGGACCCTCTATCTGCTCGCCGTTCATCCGGAAATCCAAGAGCGGGTCTCGGAAGACCTCGCAACCAACCTGGGTGGCGCGCCGGCCGCAACGGAGGATCTCCCCCGGATTCCCTATCTGGAACAAGTCGTACGGGAGGCGATGCGGATCTATCCCCCGGTGTGGGGTTTCATGCGCCGGACGGAACGCGACACGGAACTCGGCGGGACCGTCCTGCCGGCCAAGACCACGCTCGCGGTCGTCACCTACGCGCTGCACCGGCACCCCCGCTTCTGGCCCGACCCGGAGCGCTTCGATCCGGATCGGTTTGCCCCCGGCCGGGACCGGGATTTCTTCGCCTACCTGCCCTTCGCCGCCGGGCCCCGCACCTGCCTCGGAGCCGGCCTTGCGATGCTGGAAGCCCAGTTGATCCTCGCGCAGATCGTCCCGCGATTCCGGATGCGGGTCCTCCCGGACCATCCCATCGAGACGGAGGCGAAGATCACGCTGATGCCGCGCCACGGAATCCCCGTCATGCTGAGCCGGCGCCCTGCCGTCCGCACCCGGCGGGGCAGGCTGGCGGCGTCCGGTCCGGCAGGTTCCCGGTGACTGCCTCGGACCCCTGATCCGCCAACCAGTCCTGCCCGCCGGTCGGCCCGGTTCGTCACGGCCGGACAGGGAAACGAGCGGCGCCGTCAGACGGGTCCGGGCTTTTGCGCGCTGTACCGGCTCAGTTGGAGAAATCCGCCGGCCCCCGCTCGGACCGCCGCTCCCACCATCTCCAGCAGACGGCGAATCACGGGCCCCGGCGCCCCGGCGACCCAGAGCCGCCAAAGCTGCTCGATCTGGAAACCGAGCGCCCTCGCCTGCCCCGCCTCGTCACCGGCGAGCAGCTCGAACTCGATGCGCACCAGTCCGGCCTCCGCCAGCCTCCGGGAATAGATCGCGGGGCTTTCCAGTTCGGCCCACGCCCACAATTTGCACAGCGGGACGACGTGCTGCTGCACTTCCGCGGGCGTCAGGCCATCGCGCGTCAGACAGTCGCTCGCAACGATCCATCCCCCCGGTTTGAGTACCCGGTGCACCTCCCGGGCGAAGGTCCCGCGGTCGCTGTAGTGACAGGCGCTCTCGATATTCACGACGGCGTCCACGGAGTTGTCGGCGAAGGGCAAGGACCGGGAACAGTCCGCGTACTCGAAACGAACGCGATCGCCGAAGTCCGCCTCCCGCGCGCGCTCGTTCGCGATCGCCAGTTGCTTCCGGCTGAGGTTCACCCCGGTGACCGCGCACCCGTGTTTCCTGGCGAGGTAGAACGCCGTCCCGCCGACTCCGCACCCGGCATCCACGACATGGTCGTTCTCGCAGATCCCGGCGGGGGCGACGATCGCATCAATCATCCGCTCCAGCCCCCGCTGCAAGCCGGCGAGATCGAAACCGTCCGAGTCGTCGGAGAGCTCACCAGGCTCGAAGAGTCCGAGATGGATATGTTCCGTGCTCCAGATCTGCAGATATACGTCGGTGATGTCGTCGTAGTGACTTTCGACTTCGCGCTCGTGTTCCGAGAGTGGCATCTGCGTTTCTCCAATTCGCACCGCGCCCCGCCGGACGGAAGGCCGACGCTGGGGCGGAACGGCAATCGGCCCATTATCTCCGGAAGCACGCGAACTCCAGTAGCTGCGGCTGGCCGGCGTGGAGCGCCAAACCGGCGAGCAGCGCCAACCGGGACGGGCCGGTCAGTCCGAATCCAGCCGCTGATCGCCGGCGGGCCGCGCGCTCGGCGCCGGCCAGTAGCGCAGCCGGCGGAACGGATAGGCGGGAAGCGCGATCCGGCGCCGGCGCTCGCCAGCGAACAGCCCGTCGAACCGGAGGTTCACGCCGCGCTCCCAGACCTCCGCCACGGCTTCGGGGAACCGCCGGGAGGCGTCATCCGAGTCCTTCCCGGGCAGGCGCGGGCTCGTTACCGGAGTCTTCCCCGGCCCGGCGCCGGCCGGCGCGGCGACAGGCTTTCCGGCCCGGCGCGGACCGACCTCGATACACAAGTCAACCTCGGGATCCGCGGGCCAGGCGGGCGTGCTTTCGGCCGGCAGGGGTTCCATCACCCGGCGCTGCCAGAACGCCGGATCGAGAAGGCGGCCGGGGCGGATGCGAGGTCCCTGACCGCCGTGGTGTAGCGCGGCCGAGGGCTCCCGGAGCCGGACGCCGGTCACGGTGTTCCGCAAGAGATCCACCAGCGCGGTGCGGGACGGGATCCTTGTCGGCGGCTCGCCGAAAGCCACGAGCTGATCTTCCACCGGCGCCACCGCTTCAAGGGGGCCGCCCACGAGCAGGCGGTCGGAAGCGAACGGGACGACGACAAGCGCCGCGCCGCCGCTAGCGCTCGTGGCCGCACGGACAAGGGACCGCGTCCGGGCGCCGGACCGGCACACCAGCATCGCGATACCGCGGCGGCGGCCGAGGCCGCGGCGGCAACCGCGGAGCGCCGCGAGCCGCAGGCCGTCGTCCAACCCGAAAACACCGGCAGCGTAGCCGGCCGTCAACGCACCGACCCCGATACCCGAGACCACCGAGGGCAGAATGCCAAGACGTGACCAGAGCGCCGCCAGCGCCGCTTCCAGCGCGTAGTGGGCGGCTGCCGTCACCACCGCGGCGGCGAGCGGGTCCCGGGGTCCGCGTTCGCCGTAGCCAGCCTCGAGCAGGGACACCGCGCCGGCGTCGCGGAAGAGCCGGTCGCAGTGGCCGAGCACCGCGCGCGCAACCGGTTCCGTCTCGTAGAGAACGCGGCCCAGGCCTCTCTCGGCCTCGCTCTCGCCCGGAAACAGGAACGCCACTTTCCGGGGCGGGGAGGGAGGGCGCTGGGAAGGTCGCCGGGCGAGGTCCCGCAACTGGCGGCGGAGGTCGTCCGGGTCGGCGAAGATGAGCCCCACCCGATGTTCCCAGGGGTCCCGCCCGGCACCGGCCGACCAGGCGACGTCTCCCAGGTCGAGCGGTTTGCCGCGCGCCGTCCCATCGTCGAGCAACTCGAGATAGCGCTTTGCCAGCGAACGGAGCGCGCCCGGCGAGCGGGCGGACAGGGGCAGCAGGCGCCACGGCCGGGCAGCGCCCTCCTCGTCGGGCGGAAGCGTCGCGACTCCCGGCGGCGCCGGAGACGGGATGCGACGTGGCGCGCCGCGCACCTCGTCCAGGCAGTCGGCGGGCGCGCGCGCCGCCTCCAGGATCAGGTGGGCGTTCGTGCCCGAGACCCCGAACGCACTCACCGCCGCGCGGCGCGGCCGGCCGGTCGTCTCCGGCCAACACACCGGCTTCGCGATCACCTTGAGCGCGGCGTCCCCCCAAGCGATCTGGGGATTCGGCCGCCGGAAATGGAGTTGGGGGGGGATGGTGGGAGACCGGAGCGCCAGCACCGCCTTAATGAGGGACACCACTCCAGCCGCAGCCTCCAGGTGGCCGATGTTGGTCTTCACGGACCCGATCAGCAGCGGCCGCTCCGGGGGCCGGCGGCGCCCGTAGACCGCGGCGGCGGCGTGCGCTTCGATGGTGTCCCCGAGCACCGAACCGATCCCGTGGGCCTCCAGGTAGTCCACCTCCGAGGGATCCAGTCGGGCGCGGCGGAGCGCCGCTTCCATGACGCGGCGCTGTCCCGGTCCCGCGGGAGCGCTGAGCGCCGTGCGCGCTCCGTCCTGGTTCACCGCGGAACCGCGAATCACCGCCAGAATCCGGTCCCCCGCCGCCTCCGCGTCGGCGAGGCGTTTCAGCACCACCACCCCGCAGCCCTCGCCCCGGACATAGCCATCGGCCGCCGCATCGAAAGCGCTGCAACGGCCGCTGGCGGACAGCAACCCGGCGTCGGTCAGCAGGCGGGTACTCGCGGTCGACAGGATGACGTTGGCGCCGCCGGCGAGCGCCAGGTCGGTGTCATGGCGCTCGAGGTCGAGGAGCGCCTGGTGGACGGCGACCAAAGAGGAGGAACACGAGGTGTCCACCGACACGGCCGGTCCCTCGAGACCCAGGACGTAGGCGATCCGCCCCACCGCGGTGGCGGCGCTGCTCCCGGTCAGCCCCTGCATCCCGAGCCCTGACGTTCCCGCCACCTGGATGAACTCCCGGTTCGCGGCGCCCAGGGCGGCATACACCCCCGTGCGGCTTCCGTCGAGCGAGCGCGGAGGGATCCCGGCGTCCTCGAGGGCGTGCCAACTCGTCTCCAGCAGGAGCCGCTGTTGCGGCTCCATGAGCTTGGCCTCCGCCGTCGGGATGCCGAAGAAGCCAGGGTCAAACCGCTCGATCCCCTCCAGGTAACCCGCCGGAACCCCCTCCTCACCCACAGGACCAACCCCATCGCCGGGACGGTGCGGCCGGATGCCGTCCAGCCCGGCCCCAAGTCCACGGGCGAACGCGGCTACGTCGGCAGCGCCCGGGAAACGGCCGGCAACGCCGACGACCGCGATCGGGTCGCCCGCGACCCGGGGCGCCGTGCGCGGCCGGGAGGCCGCGGTGGGCGGGCTGACGCCGGGCAGTTCCTCAAGCAGGTGTTTCGCGAGCCGGGCGATGTTCGGATGATCGAAGACCACGGTGTTGGGGGGCCGGTACTCCCCTGCGAGCGCGTCTTCGAGCCGGTTTCGCAACTCGACCGCCATCAGGGAATCCATCCCCAGATCGAGGAAGCCGACATTGGCAGACGGGCGCGCCGGCAACCGCAGCAGCTCCTGGACCTGCGCTTCGAGGAAGGCGATCATCATCCGTTCGCGTGCTCCGGACTCCGTCGCAGCGCGTAGCCGGGACACCAGATCAAGATCCGCCGGCGCTTCCCGTTCCGCGTCCGTAGCGGCCGTCAACTCGGTCAGAAGGGGGGGTACGGACCGGTCCTCGCTGAACGCCGCCCAATCCACCGCGCCGGCCGCCACCGCATCCAGGTTCGCGCCGAGGGCCCGCGCCAGGATCCCCGTGCCGCGTTTCGGCGCCATCCACGCCACCTCCTCCGCCAGCCCGTCTTCTTCGTCCCACCACCGGCCCCAGGCCACTGCCTGCCCGACAAGCCCGTCCGCGCGGCGGCGGCGGGCGAGGTGGTGCAAGAATGCGTCCGCCGCCGCACTGCGAGCTGGACCGGGCCGTCCGGCGACGCCGCCGAAGCCGGAGAAGAGGACGAAAGAGTCCAGATCCAGACCGAGGGTCGCCCGGTGGAGGTTCCAGGCCCCGCGGGCCGTCCGCAACGCGGCGAGCGCGCCCGCGGCTTGCGGGGCCGCGGGGGCGTGGCCCGCCGGATCCGCTCCGTGGAACACCCCGCCCAGGGGAGGAAGGCCCGATTCTCCAAGGCCGGTCAGCATGCGCGTCACCGCCGCCGGGTCGCTCGGGTCCACGTCCAGCACCCGGACCTGGCGGCCCCGGCCCCGGAGCCGCTCTACCATCTCCCTCCCTTCCGCATCGGGAGGGTCCCCGTACAGCACGATTTCGCCGGCGCCGGACTCCGCGAGCCAGTGCGCGAGCTCGCATCCAAGACGTCCCAGCCCCGTGTTCACCAGATAGACGCGGTCCTCACGGAAATGGCCCGCCGGGAACTCTCCTTCGTCAGGGCGCTCCGGCGTCTTGTCGGCGACCGGCGCCGCCGGCGCGGGAACGAGCCGGGGAACCCACCGCTTTCCGGCGCGCCACGCCACCTCCGTTTCCCGGTCGGGGAAAAGCAGTTCCCGGGTGAGGAGCGGTGCGGCCGCCGGGGTCGCCGGATCGACGTCGAGCATCCGGACGCCGAGGGCTTCCGTCTCCTGCCCGGAGGCCCTCCCGAATCCCCACAGTGCCGCTCCCACCGGGGCTCCCGAAGGTCCTCCCCGGGGCCCGGCTCCACCGCGGGTGATAAACCAGACGCCCGAGGCCGGCGTCCTCCGGGCGTCCCGGAGGCCATCCAGCATCGCCGGGGCGTCCGCGAGCACCCGCTCCCATGCCGCGGCGAACTCCCCCGAAGGCGGATCGGGGGCGTCTCCGAACGCTCCCGGGTACACCACCCCGCGGAAGGCCGGCCGGTCGGGCAGCCCCAGGAACAGCTCCCGCCACGACGCGCGCCGGTCGGACTCCGCAGGCGCCGACGCGCCGGCGCGGACCACGGTCTGACCGCACCGCTGGAGCTCCGCGGCGAGGCCTTCCACCGTCGCCTCCGCGGCGCCGCCATCGGGCCCGAACACCCATACTCCCGGTTCCGGAACGACTTCCGACGGACCCCGGGCCATGATCACGGCGGTACCCTCCCCGCGGGTGGCCGCATCCCCGGCGGGCGCATCCGAGCCTGCCGTCGCCAGGACTGCGGACTCCTCGTACCCGGAATCGGCGAGCGCCCGCCGCCACACCGAGGGACCCACCAGCGCGTAGTCCGTGCGGTACGCGTCGTCGAAGCGCCACCAGCCAGGAAGCAGACCGAAAGTGAGATCCGCCCAGCCTCGGGGTTTCGTTCCCTCGAGCGCCACCAGCACCCCCGACGGAGCCAGCAAGCGGCGGCAGTGCTCCAGTGAGACGCGGAGGTCCCGCGTCGCGTGGAGCACGTTTCCGGCCACGATGACGTCGTAGCGGTGCGGCTCGAAACCCTGCTCGCCCGGGTCGCGCTCGATGTCGAGTACCTGGTAGGTGATCTCGGCGGGGGAATCGCGGAACCTCCGTTCCGCCGCCGAGAAGAACCCCGCGGATATGTCGGTGTAGGCGTAGTCCGTTCGCGCCGCGGGAATCGTCGCCAACACCGCGCCGGTCGTGCCTCCGGTCCCGGCGCCCACTTCCAGTATCGAGAGACGCCTGCCTGGCGGCAGCGCCGCGACGAGGTCCGACACCATCCCGGCGACCAGGCGGTTCACGGCCCGGTAGCCCGGCGCCTCCCGGTAGATGTCCGCCGCGCTCGGCTCGCCGGAAAAGAGCAATTGGAGAGCGTCGGCACGCCCCGCCAACACCTCGGCAAGCGCGCCTCCGCAGCGATCAAGCAACCCGATCTCGACGGAGAACTCGGGGAAGTCCTCCCGCAGTCGTTCCGCCAGCGCGCCCGGCTCCTGAAGCGCAACCGGGGAACCAGCCGCACCCGACGCGATCCGCCACGCCGCGTCCCCTTTGGCGCCCACCAGTACCCCGCCCTCGGCGAGCATGGAGAGCAGCCGGGCGAAAAGCCCCCCAAACTCGTCTCCGATCCGTAGCGCGCCGCGGAGCGCTTCCGGGATCACCCGGGCACCGGCCTCCCGTTCCCATCCCAGCCGCTCAAGCGCGGCGAGAGCGCGGGAGCAGGCCAACGCCTCGAAGCCGCGCTCGACAGCCAGCAGACGCTCCCGGTCCAAGCCTCCGTTCCCGAAAAACACCGCGGAGTCCCGCGGGATGCCGGCGACGGCCGCCGGGGCGGCCAGGAAGTCGGCCGACCCGCGCCCGGCGGATTCCCGCCAGTCCAGTTCGTAGAGCAACTCATCCGCCGCGGCAGCCGCCGACGCCCACCGCGCGCGCGTCGTCCGGCGCAGGGTGAGCCCCCGGACCCCGCCAAACGCCTCGCCGCCCGGCTCGCAGAAGGTAACGTCCGCCGTCCGAGTCTCGGATCCATTCACCGGGTCCGCGGCGGCGGCGACCCGGGCATGGCATTCGAAGGTCACCGGCCAGGGCGCGCGAAGCCAGAGGCTCTTGCAGCCCGCAGGCAGCCAGGCCGCCTGTTCCCGGCCCGGGGGCGGGCCGTCCCCGGCACCGGGATGATCGAGTACGGACGCCAGTTGGAAGCAGACTTCGAACAGCATCGGGCGAATGCCGCCGAGCTCTCCGGGCGCCTCTGCCGGCGTCCGCACCACGGCCACAGCGTGCGCGCCGTCGGACCGCACTTCCTCGAAGAAACGGAGGGAGGGCCCGTAACGCAACCCCTCCGCCGCCGCGCGCCGGTAGATGTCGGTGGCGGCGGCCGGCGGCGACGCCGTATCCGGATCGCCGAACCCGGCCGCCGGAAACGCCACCTCGCCTCCCGGCCCGTCCGCACCGAGCGCGGCGATCCGGACCCGCGCCGTCGCGTGACGGATCCAGCGGTCCCCCGGAGCGCCCCGGCTGAACACCGCGAAGGCGCCGCCGCTTTCCCCTTCGTCCACGCCCAGCATGACCTGGATGGCGCGGCCGGTGGACGCCTCGCCGAGGTCCGCCTCCGCCTCACTCCAGAGCAGGTGCCGTTCGACACGCAGATCCCGCACCTCCACGCCGTTCGAAGCACTGCCGGCGGCCGACTGGGCTGCGGCCACCGCCAGCGCCGCATGGAGCGCCGCGGGCGCCAGCGGCTGCCCGAACGCCCGGCAGTCCCCGAGCCAGGCGGCGCGCGACGGGTCGAGCTCGTTCTCGAACAGCATTCCCCCGCTCGCGAGCTCCCGCCGCACCCCGAGCAGCGGGTCGCCGGCGCCGTCCCGCCGCCGCGACCCCCCGGGCAACCAATGACGAACGCGCTGGAAGGGATAGGTCGGCAACCCGACCCGCCGGCGGCGCTCCCCCGCGAAGAGCCCCTCGAAGGCGACGGGAAGCCCCGCCTCGTACACCCGGGAGACCGCCTGCAGGAACGGCGTTTGGGTGCCGCGCTCCGGCCCGTTCAGGCTCGCGAGCACCACCGGTGGCGGAGCGGGCTCGTCTCCTTCCGGCCACGCGAGCGACGCGAGCGGGCCGAGCACGGGTCGGGGCCCAAGTTCCACCAGGACGTCCACCCCGAGGCCGGCAAGCGCCCGGACGCCGCCGGCGAAGCGAACCGGCGCACGAGCCTGGCGCCGCCAGTATCCCGGGTCGCCGGCCTCGGCCGGGCCTGCCACCCGGCCCGTCACGTTGCTGACCAGTGCTACCGCGGCTGGCGCGCCGGACGGATCGGGAGCCGCGCGCTCCAGTTCGTCGAGGATCGGATCCATCAACGAACTGTGGAAGCCGTGGCTCGTCCGCAGCCGCTCCGACCGAATGCCGCCCCGTGCGAGCCCCTCCCCGAGCGCAGCCAGCCGCGCCGCCGGACCGCTCACCACCTGATGCGCCCCGTTGTCGGCGGCCAATTCGAGTGGCGGCCCCGACGTTTCTTCATTCACGATCCGAAGCGCCGCCTTCACCGCCGGGGCGGCGGTAAAGACCGCGAGCATCCCGCCGGCCCCTTCGCCCTCGTTCGGCAGTGATCCCATGAGTGCCCCCCGGCGGGTGGCGAAGCGCATCCCGTCTTCGAATCCGAAGAATCCGGCGGCAGCCGCGGCGGCGATCTCACCGGCGCTATGACCCAGGACCGCGTCGGGCGTGATGCCGATGCTCTCCCAGAGCGTCGCCAGGGCCCACTCCAGGGCGAACAGCGCCGGTTGGGCCCACTCGGTCCGGTCCAGACGTTCGGGAACCACACCCCGTCCGAAAGCCGCCTCCAGCAGTGACTCTCCGCGCTCTTCGGCGAAGATGGCTTCGCACCGGTCGAAAACGCAGCGCGCCACCGGTTCCGTCTGATAGAGATCGCGCCCCATCCCGGCCCACTGGCTACCCTGCCCGGTAAAGAGGAAGGCGACCCTCCGGCCGTCCCGCGCGAGAAGGTCCGCGGCGGTCGGCGCAGCGGCTCCCGGTTCGGTCCGCGGCCGCCCGGAGACCACTGTCAGCCCTGCCCGCAACCCGGCAACGTCGGAAAAGACCACTCCGGTTCTCTCACCGAAGTGCCGCCGGCCCGTCCCCGCCGTCCATGCGGCATCCGAGAGCCGCTCCCACGAAGGCGGTTCCGGACTCCCGTCCAGCCACTCGAGATATCGGTCCGCAAGCTCCGCGAGCGCCTGCGAGGTGCGGCCGGACAGGGGCAGCAGCCGGGACCGCCGCGGTTCCCCTACCGGGGGAAGCTCCTTCCCGGCGACGGGGTGCGCCGGCGCCGGAGCGCCCCACGGCTCCCCCGGGGGCGCGTAACGCTCCATCACCACATGGGCGTTGGTCCCCGACACCCCGAACGAACTCACCGCGGCCCGCGCCGGCCGCTCCGACGCCGGCCACGGGGTTGCCTCAGCGGTCACCTCCAGCGGCAGGCGCTCCCAGTCCATTCCGGGATTCGGGGTCCGGAAGTGGAGGTGTTTCGGAATCACCCCCCGCTGCATCGCCAGCACGACCTTGATCACTCCCGCAACCCCAGCCGCGGCTTCCAGGTGACCGATGTTCGTCTTGACCGAACCGATCCGGAGCGGACGCGCCGGGTCCCGCCCTTGTCCATAAACGGCGGCGGCCGCCCGCACCTCGATCGGATCCCCGAGCTCGGTTCCGGTCCCGTGCGCCTCCAGGTAGTCGAGCGAGGCGGGCGCGACCTCCGCCCGCGCCAGCGCGGCGGCGATCACCCGTTCCTGGGCGGGACCGTTCGGCACGGTGAGGCCCGCACTCGCGCCGTCCTGGTTCACCGCCGACCCGAGCAGTACCGCGTGGACCCGGTCGCCGTCGCGCTCAGCCTCCCCGAGCCGCTTCAGGAGGAGCACCCCGCAACCCTCACCACGCCCGAAACCGTCCGCGGCCGCATCGAAGGTCTTGGAGCGCCCGTCCGGCGCCAGCATGCCGCCGGCCTGCAGCGCGTACCCGGCCCCGGCGCTCAGCAGGGCGCTCACCCCCCCGACCAGCGCCAGATCCGCTTCGTCGCGCTGGAGCGCCGTCACCGCCTGGTGGAGCGCCACCAGGGAGGATGAGCACGCCGTGTCGGTGGAGACTGCCGGCCCCTCGAGGCCGAGGGAAAACGCGATCCGGCCGGCGGCGGCCGCGTAGCTGGTTCCGGTCACGACGTACACACTGGGGGTCCGGATCTGGTTCACCAGGATGCGCTGGTAGTCGGAGTCCCCGATCCCGACAAACACCCCGGTCCGGCTCCCGGCCAGGCGGCTGGGCTCCAAGCCCGCGTCCTCGATCGCCTCCCAACTGGTCTCGAGCAGCATGCGCTGCTGCGGATCCATCAGTGCGGCTTCGGTCGGCGCGATGCGGAAGAACTCCGCGTCGAAGAGATCCACTCCGGGCACATAGGCGCCGAAGGGGTGCACCGCATCGTCTTCGGGACTCACCGCGAGGCCGTCGGGCCGGCCGCGGGTCACCGCGTCGCCGCCGGAGGCAAGGAGATTCCAAAAACCCGTGAGTCCCGCGCCCCCGGGGAACCGGCAGGCCATCCCGACGATGGCGATCCGCTCCCGGGCGCGGGCGAGTTCCCGCTTGCTCTTCTTGAGCTCCGCGACGAGCCGCGCCACCAGCTCCAGCCGGGGTTCGCCTTCCGTCATCGTCTCCGCGCCACGGCTCAGTCGGCGTCGAGCAGCGCTTCGGCTTCCGCCAGAATGCCGGCCTCGTCAAGACCCTGGAGGCGGCCGGGCTCCCCGCCTGCCGTCGTCTCCGGGACCGGACTCCTCGACCCCTCCGGCACCGCCGCATCATCGAGCTGGGCGGCGAGGTGAACGGCGAGCCGGCGAATGCTCGGATGGTCCAGCACGACGGTGTTCGGCGCCACGTAGGCACCGGACAAGGCGCGGTTCACCCGGTTCCGAAGCTCCACCGCGATGAGCGAATCCATGCCCAGATCGAAGAACCCGACGTCCGGCGGGGGCATCGAGCGAAGCCGCAACACGGACTGGACCTGCCGCCGGAGGAAATCCTCCAGGACACGGGGCCGGTCTGCCGACGCCGCGCGGTCGAGAGCGGCGCGCAGTTCGTCCGAAGTATCCCTCCGGTCCGCTCCCGAGGCCGCAAACGCCAGGTCCTCGTACAGGGGCCGCGCCACCCGGCCGGCGGCCTCCCAGTCAACCGCCGCCACCACGCCCGCAGCGACATCGTCGCGCACCAGCCGGCTGAGCGCGGCGATGCCCTGCTCCGGTCCGAACCAGTCCGTGCCCGCCGCCGCAAACCACCCAGCGACCTGGCCGCGCTGCTCCTGCGCCTTGCCGAGCCCGGACCACGCACCCCAGGCGATCGCCTGACCGGGGAGGCCCCGCGCCCGCCGCCAACGTGCGAGCTGGTCCAGGAACGCGTTGGCGGCGGCGTGGTTCGACTGCCCCGGGCTCCCGACCACACCGGAGAAACTGGAGAACAGCAGGAACAGGTCGAGATCGCGGTCCAGCGTGGCCCGGTGCAGGTTCCAGGCCCCCAGGACTTTCGGCGCCAGCACCCTTTGGAAGCTCTCCCAGTCCTGATTGGGCAACATGCGGTCCGAAAGCGCTCCCGCGCCATGGATCACCCCCCCGAGCGGTGGAAGGTCCGACGCGGCGAGTTCCGCCAGCATGCCGTCCACGGCCTCGGGATCCGCCACGTCGGCGATGACCACCCGAACCGCCGCTCCCTGCCCGCGGAGCGCGTCCACCGCTGCGGCCTGGTCGGGGTCCGGATCGCGGCGACCGTTCAGCACGATGCTCCCGGCGCCAAGGCTCGCCAGCCAGCGGGCCGAGGCAAGGCCAACGCCTCCGAGGCCACCCGTCACCAGATAGCTCCGATCCGCCCGGAGCGCGCCGCGGGCGACGGCGGACGGCGTAAGCACAATCTTCCCGACATGCCGCGCGGACCGCATGAACTCCATCGCCGAACCCACTTCGGCCAGTGGCCAGCGGCGGGAGGGCGGGGGCTCCAGTGCGCCCTCCGCGATCCGCTCCATGATGCCGCGGAGCACCGAGCCGACCGCCTCCGGGTCCTCTATGAGGCGCCGGTCCAGCGACAGGATGCGATAGCGCACATCGGGGCGCTCCGCCGCCATCCGCTCGTCGCTCCAGATCCCCCGCTTTCCGATCTCGATAAACCGTCCCGCCGTGGCGAGGGTACGGAGACTGGCCTCGATGAAGGGATCTCCGGCCAGGCTGTTGAGCACCATCTGCACGCCCATCCCACCGGTGGCGTCGAGGATGGCTTCCCCGTAATCCGGGCTCCGGCTGTCGAACACCCCGGCGACCTTGAGGGAACGCAGGTACGCCTGCTTCGGAACGCTCGCGGTCGCGTACACCTCAAACCCTGCCTCCTGCGCCAGCCGGATCGCCGCGTGTCCCACGCCGCCGGTTCCGGCGTGCACCAGCACCCGGTCGCCGGGCTCGAGCTCCGCGAGATCGAAGGCCAGTTGCGCAGTCACGAGGGCCACGGGCGCCGCGGCCAGCCGGGTGCTCGGGAGCGCCCCCGGCGCGGGAGCGAGCAACGACGCCCGCGTCACCGCCTCCGTTGCGAAGCCCCCGACGGCGAAGCCCACCACGCGGTCTCCACGAGACATCCCGGCCACCGCCGATCCCGCTTCGAGAACGCGGCCGCAGACCTCGCTTCCGAGTGGCGTCCCGGAATCGACCAAGCCCATCCCCACCAGAACGTCGTGGAAATTCAGGCCCGCCGCTTCCACCACAATCCGAACATCGGACGGCCCGAGAACCGCCGGCGCCCGTTCGATCGGCAACCGGTCCAGCCGGCCCTCGGGATCGCTCCGGAATCGCCAGGCGCCGCCCTCGGCCGGGGCCTGGCCGGCGGGGAGCCGGGACAGCCGCGGCACCAGGCGATCCCCGGCGCGCCACGCCATCTCGGGCTCCCGATCCGGGAACAGGAGTTCGTCCACGATCCTTCCGAACGGCGGGGCGGCTCCCGGGTCGAGATCGAGGAGGCGGATGCGCGCATCGAGGCGTTCCTGCACGGCGGAACGCGCAACGCCCCAGAGCGCAGCCCCCGCCAGTTCGCTTCGCGCCTCCCGGTCCACCACCTGCCCCCCGCGCGTCACGAAGGCAACCCCGCGCGCCGGCACCGTTCCGGCGTCGTAGAGGCCCTGCAAGAGCGCGAGCGCGCTCCGGGTGACTCGGGTCACGTCCGCACTCAGCGACGCGGTGGTCCCATCCCCGCCCGATCCGGCGAGCCCCTCCAGGTGCAGCACTCCCCGGAGCGGGGCCGGCAACCTCCGGAACCGATCCGCCCACGACTCGCGGCGCCATGGTTCAAACGGCTCCGCCTCGCCTTCCCCGGACGCCGCCGTTTCCAGGGACGCAACCCGCTGCCCCCTTTTCTCGAGTTCCCGGACCAGACCGCCGGTAACGGCGTCGCCGTCCGGCGGCCAGACAACCCAGAGGCCGGCGTCCGGGCGGATCTCGGCGGGAGCACGGGCCGCGATCACGGCGCCGGAGATTCCGCCGCTTGAAGCCGCCGGCTCGGCAACTTCGTCTTCGGCCCCGAGAACGGCGGCCCCCTCGTAGCCCGAATCCGTCAGCGCCCGCCTCCAGACCGGGGCTCCGACGAGGGCGTGATCCGTTCGGTAGCCATCTTCGAACCTCCACCACCCAGCCAAAAGCCCGAAGGTGAGATCGAGCCAGCGTTCCGCCTTCGTTGCCTCGAGCACCACCAGCATCCCCGAGGGCGCGAGCAGGCGGCGGCAGTTTTCGAGCGATTGCCCGAGGTCCCGGGTCGCGTGCAGGACGTTCGCAGCGAGCACCAGGTGCCAGGCGTGCAGATCGAAACCCTGCTCGTGGGGTTCGCGTTCGATGTCGAGCGTCCGGCACTCGATCACCGCGCCCGACGATCCGAACCGCCCTTCCGCTTCCTCGAAGAATGCCGGCGAGATGTCGGTGTAGGTGTAGTCCACCCGCTCCGCCGGCAGCTTCGGCAAGACGGCCGCGGTCGTCCCTCCAGCGCCAGCGCCCACTTCGAGGACGCGTAGCCGGGCGCCTTCCGGGAGCCCCGCGACGGCGGCGGCTACCGCGTCCCCCACGATCCGGTTCACCGTCCGGTAGCCCGGTGCTTCCCGGTAGAGATCCACGGCGCTCGGCGTCCCGGAGAACAGCAGGTCCACCCCGTCGGCCCGGCCCCGGAGGACGTCGGGAAGCGCGGTGCCGCAGCGGCGCAGCAAGGCGATCTGGATCGCTCCTTCGGGATAGCGCTCCGTGAGTTCGTCGGCGAGCGCCTCGGGATCCCGGCGAGACTCCGTCGCCGGGTCGCGGGCGCCTGCCGCCACCCGCCAGCCCAACTCCGGCCCTCCGCCGGCAACGAGCCGCCCGGACTCCGCCAGCATCCCGAGCATCCGGCCGAACAGCCGGCGATGAGCTTCCACGATCTTGAGCTGCCGGCGGAGTGCCTCCGGATCCACCGCGTCGCCGGCGCGGGGCTCCCACCCCAGCCGGTCCAGCGCCTCGACCACCTGAAGACGGGCCAGGTCTTCCAGACCGGCGCGCAGTGCATCCGAGCCCTCGGTATCCGCCTTCGCCTCCCCGGTTTCCGCCTCCGTTTCGGCGGCGCGGGCCGCTTCCCACGCCCTCAGCGCGACCTGCACCGCGGAGTCCGGCGTTTTCAGGAAATCCGCCGGGGCGAGGCCCGCACGCGCACTCTCCGACCGCTCCCAGCCCAGTTCGTAGAGCAAGTCCGACACCGGAGTGGACGCCGACAGCAACGCCGACCGGTTCGTCCGCTGCAGGGTGAGTCCGCTCACCGCGCCAACCGGCGCGCCGTCCTTTCCGTAGAGCGTCAAGTCGACTCGCCGGGTCTCCGCCGCCGGCCCCTCGGGCGGCGATGCGAATCGCACGTGGCACAGGAGGGTTTCGGGAACCGAAGCGGCGAGCCACAACCGCTCCCAGCCCACGGGCAGGAAGAGTTCGGGGCCGCTCGCCGCCCCGGACATCGCCACCCCTCCCGTGACCTGGAAGCAGGCGTCGAGCAGAGCGGGGTGGATCGAGCCGGTGGCCGCGTCCAGGCCCGCCGGCAACGCCACTTCCCCAAGCGCTTCGAGACCGTCACCCCACAGGTGGCGGACCCCGCGGAACGCCGGCCCGAGCTCGATTCCCGCCGCGCCCAGGCCGCGGTACAGGTCGGCTACCTCCCTCCGCTTCCAGCCCTCCTGCCAGCTTCGCAGTTCCGGCGGAGAAAGCCCGCCATCTGTCGGCGACGTCCCGGCGCGCACCCGGCCGCCGGCGTGCAGCGTCCAGGACGTCTCGTCCTCCCGCCGGCTGAAGACTTCAACAGGGCGCACCCCCCCGGACTCCGCCTCGCCGAGCAGCACGTGGACCCGCCGGCTGGAGGCCTCCGACCGCTCTTCCTCTTCCTCCTCGGGCAGCACCAGGGCGCGATCGATGCGAAAGTCCTCGACGAACCCGGGTGCAGCCGGCCCGACGGCCGAACGGAGCGCCGCGAGCGCCTGCGTGGCGAAGACCGCTCCGGGGGCAATCACGCGGCCGAAGACGCGGTGGTCCGGAAGCCACTCGAGTTCGCCGGCCGTCATCTCGAAGGAAAACCCGCCGCGCGGCAGTTCGCGCCGGCTCCCGAGCAGCGGGTGACCGGCGGCGGACCGGCGCGGCGGGCGGGGCTTCACCCAGTGGCGTTCCCGCTCGAACGGATAGGTCGGGAGCGCGATCTTGCGGCGCCGTTCCCCGGCATACAACCCCGCGAAAGAGACGGGGAGCCCCGCCTGGTACGCCTGCGCAACACCACCGAGGAACCCCGCGTCGTCGTCCGCGTCCGGCCCCGCCTGGCTCGCGATCACGACCGGCGCCTCCGCTGCGGGCCAGCTGAGCGCCGCCATGGGCCCGAGCACCGGGCGCGGCCCGATCTCCACCAGCACCGCAGCGCCGAGTTCTGCGAGGGCCCCGATACCCGACGCAAAGCGAACCCGGGCGCGCGCCTGACGCCTCCAGTACGCCCCGTTCTCCATTTCCCCGCGCCGCACGGACCGGCCGCTCACGTTGCCGACGAGCGGGATGGCCGGCGGTGACGAGCCGAGCCCGGACGCCGCGCTCTCGACCTCTTCGAGGATCGGCTCCATCAGCGGGCTGTGGAACGCGTGACTGGCGCCGAGCCGCGCGACCCGGAACCCGTCGGCGGCAAGGCGCCGCGAAAGGTCCTCGAGGCTCGCGAGCGCACCGCTCACGACCTGGTGCGCACCGTTCTCCGCCGCCACGTCGAGCGCCGCTTCACCGTTGTCGGTGGCGGCCAGCGCCGCCTCGACCGCCGGCAGCGGCGCAAAAACCGCGAGCATCCCGCCTGCCCCCGCTCCCTCGCGCGGCAATCCCCCCATCAGCGCCCCGCGTCGGGCGATGAAGCGCATTCCCTCGGCGAACCCGAACATCCCCGCCGCCTGCGCCGCCGCCACCTCCCCCACGCTGTGACCGAGAACCATGTCGGGGACGATGCCGACGCCAGCCCAGAGCGCGACGAGCGCCCCCTCGAGCGCGTAGAGCGCCGGCTGGGTAAACGACGTTTCGTGGAGGTCCGCGGACGGATGTCCCCCATCGAACATGACCTCGAGCAACGAGACGCCGCGCTCCTCGCGGAACACCGTTTCCGCTTGATCGAGGATCGCGCGCGCCGCCGGTTCGCGGTCGTAGAGTCCGCGGCCCATCCCGGCCCACTGGCTCCCCTGCCCGGTGAAGAGGAATGCGACCCGGGGGCGACCGGCCGCTCCGGCGGCCGGCATTGGCGGTGACGGCGCCCCCGCAGACAACTCCCCGAGCGATTCCCGGAGCTCGTGCGCCGTCGAAAACACGACCCCGGCCCGACAGGCGAAATGGCTGCGGCCGACCCCGGCCATCCAGGCCGCGTTCGAAAAGCGCTCCCACTCGGGCTCGCCCGCACCTCCATCCACCCAGCGCGCGTAGCGGCCCGCCAGCCGGGCAAGCGCCCCACCGGTGCGCGCCGACAGCGGCAGCAGGCGGCGGCGCCGTTCGGCGAAGGGTGTGTCGCCGGGCGTGTCGTGGGTATCCGCCGGACGGCCGCCGCCAGGAGCTCCGGGGACGGCCGGCGCCTGGGCCAGCGCCGCCCGCGGTGCGCCCCGGGCCTCGCCGGGATCTCCGTACTTCTCCAGGATCAGGTGTGCGTTCGTGCCCGAGATCCCGAATGAACTCACCCCGGAGCGGGACGGTCGATCCAGTCCGTCCGGCCACGGCATCGGCTCGCTGGTAACGCGGACCGGGAGTCCGCTCCAGTCGAGCTGGGGATTCGGGGTCTCGAAATGGAGGTGTTTCGGGATCGTTCCCTCCCGGAGCGCCAGCAGGGACTTGATCACCCCCGCCACCCCCGCGGCGGCTTCCAGGTGGCCGACGTTTGTCTTCACCGAGCCAAGCAGCAGCGGCCGTTCCGGCGGCCGGCCTTCGCCATAGACGGATGCCGCCGCGCGCACCTCGATCGGGTCGCCCAGTTCGGTCGCGGTCCCATGCGCTTCCAGGTAGTCCACCCCGTCGGCCTCGATGCGGGCGCGTGACAGCGCCTCCGCGATCACCCGCTCCTGGGCTGGACCGTTGGGGACCGTGAGCCCGGCACTCGCCCCGTCGTGGTTCACCGCGGACCCGAGCACCACCCCGAGGATCTGGTCGCCGTCGCGTTCGGCCTCTTCGAGCCGCTTCAGCACCAGGACCCCGCAGCCCTCGCCCCTCACGAATCCGTCCGCAGCGGCATCGAAGGTCCGGCAGCGTCCGCTCGCCGAGAGGATCCCTCCCTCCGCAAGCAACCGGGACCCCGCCGAGCCAAGGATGGCGTTCACGCCACCGGCCAGCACCAGATCCGCGTCCCCCTGACGCAGCCCCGAGACCGCCTGATGGATCGCCACCAGCGACGAGGAGCACGCGGTGTCAACGGAGATCGCCGGTCCCTGGAGCCCGAGCGTGAAAGAGACCCGCCCGACCGCGGCCGCCGTGCTGGTCCCGGTGACAGTGTGAAAGTTGGCGCTTTCTCCGATCAGGTAGTCGTAGTTGGCGTCGCTTATGCCGCAGTAGAGGCCCGTGCGGCTCTCGCGGAGGCCGCCAGGGTCCATCCCCGCGTTCTCCAGCGCGGCCCAACTGGTCTCGAGGAGCAATCGCTGCTGCGGGTCCATCATCTCGGCCTCGACCGGGGCGATCCGGAAGAACCCGGCGTCGAAGCGGTCGAGGTTCCGGAGATAGGCGCCCCACGCCGGGGTCCCTTCCTCATCGCCGTCGACTCCGGGCAGATCGTCCGGACGCCCCCGGGTGACCGGGTGTCCACCGGTGGCGAGCGTCTTCCAGAACTCCTCGAGGTCCTCGCCGCCGGGGAACCGGCACGCCATGCCGACCACCGCCACGCGCTCCCCGAGCGCCGGCTGGATGGCGGCTCGGCGGCGCGGCGCCGGCACCCCGGCTTCCGGTCCACCGACGCGCTCCGCCAGGAACGAAGCGAGATCGGAGATCGTCGGATAGTCGAGGATGACGGTGTTGGGAACCTGGCAGGCGCCACCGAGCGCCCGCTGGAACCGGTTCCTGAGTTCCACCGCCATGATCGAATCCACCCCGAGGTCGAAGAATCCGACTTCCGGCGCGGGCGGCGAACCCAACCGCAGCACCGCCTGCACTTCCTCCTGGAGGAAACGGACGAGCACGGCTTCGCGCCCGGATTCGTCGGCGCCGTCCAACTCCGCCAGCAGGTCCCGCGCGACGGCGCCGGCGGCTCGGGTAGTCGCCCCGGAATCGTCCAGATGGGCTACGAGCCGTTGCTCCGCGCGGGACGACGCAACGAAGCGTGACCAGTCCATCCGCGCCACCATTGCCGACCCGCTTCCGTCACCGACCAGACGTTCCAGCGCCCGGATACCCTGATCGGCTGGAAACCAGCCGAAACCGATCTTTTCCAGATTCCGCTCGAGGCGCTCCCGCGCTTCATCCGCGGCGCCCACTCCGGACCACCCGCCCCAGGCGATCGCCTGCCCGGGGAGTCCCAACGCCCGGCGATGGCCGGCGAGCCGGTCCAAAAAGGCGTTGGCGGCGGCGTAGGCACCCTGGCCGGCGTTCCCGATCACCCCGGTGGCGCTGGAGAACAACAGGAAGAGATCCAGGTCGAGGTCCGCCGTTGCCTGGTGGAGGCGCCAGGCGCCGAGGACCTTCGGCCAGAGCACGCGTCGGGCTAGCGGCCAATCGTGGTTCGTCACCGCCGCATCCCAGAACACGCCGGCGCAGTGGACCACCCCGCCGAGCGGCGGCAGCGCCGCCTGTGCTCCCTGGGTACAGGCGATGAGCCGATCCACCACCGCCTGGTCCGTCACGTCGCCCCGTTCGACACGCACGTCGACGCCGCGCGCCCGAATCCCGGCAATGACCTCGGCCGCCTCTGGCCCCGGCGCCCGGCGGCCATTCAGCAGGATCGCCCGGGCGCCCCGCTCCGCGAGCCACTGCGCCACCCGCAGGCCGAGGCCCGTGAGCCCCCCGGTCACGAGCCAGGTCCGCTGTTCGCGCAGCCAGCCGCCGGCAAGGACGGCAGGGAGGGGAGGGCCGCTCTCCGAGTCGGGCGGAGTTCGGCGTCGCTCGAGGCGCGCGACCAACCGCCGTCCACCGCGGTGGGCGATGTGGGTCTCGCTGTCCGGGAACAGCACCTCCGCCGCGAGCGCCTCCGCGGTCCCGGGAGATTCCGGATCAAGGTCCAGCAGCCGCGGCGAGAAATCCGGCAGTTCGCGCTCCAGCACCTTGCCGAGCCCCCAGAGCACCGATCCGGAAAGCGTTCCGGGGCCCTCTCCGTCAAGCGCCTGGCCGCCCCGCGTCACGAACCAGACGCCCGAGTCCGGCGTCGCGCCCACATCGTCGAGTCCCTGCACCAGGGCCAGGGCGCTCGACATCTGTTCCTCCACCTCGATGGCCAGCACACCGGCCGCCGGTTCGCCGGCCTCTCCGCGGGCGGCCTCCAGGTGCAGCACTCCGGCGAGGGGGAGATCGGCAGGCAGGGCGGCGAACACCGCGCGCCACGATTCCCGGCGCCGCGGATCGAAGGCCGCCGGCGCACTCCGATCCACGCCGGGCAACACCACCGTCTGGCCCCGGCGCTCGAGGGCGGCAGCGAGGCCGTCCACCGCCACCGGCATGTCGCCCGGCCAGATCACCCAAGCGCCCGGATCCGGACGCACTTCCACCGGGCCGCGGGCCAGCAGGACAGCCGCCGGGAGATCCCGGAACGCCGGCGCTTCTCCCGGAACCGCCAACGGCGCCCAGGGTTCGCCGCCCCCGACGATCGCCGTCTCCTCGTATCCGGCGTCCGCCAGCGCGCGCCGCCAAACGGGGGGCGCCGCCAGCGCGTGGTCGGGGCGGTAGAGGTCGTCGAAGCGCCACCACCCCTCCAGCAACCCGAAGGTCAGGTCCCACCAGCCAAGGCGGCCGACGGTCTCGAGCGCCACCAGCATCCCCGAGGGCGCCAGGAGCCGGCGGCAGTTGGCGAGCGAGGCTCCGATGTCGCGCGTGGCGTGCAACACGTTCGCCGCCAGCACCAGGTCATACCGGTGCCGGGCGAAGCCCTGTTCCCCGGGATCGCGTTCGATGTCGAGCACGCGGAATTCCATGGAAGGCGCGACTCCGCCAAGGCGCTCCTCCGCCTCCCGGAAGAAGGCCGCCGACACGTCGGTGAACATCCAGTGGACGCGGCCGTCGGGCAGCGCCCGCAACACGGCGTCCGTCGTCGCGCCGCTGCCCGCGCCGACCTCGAGCACCCGCAGCGGACGGTCATCGGGAAGCCCCCGGGCAGCCACGGAAACCGAATCGGCGAGCACTCGGTTCGTCGTCCGGTAGAACGCGGTGTCCAGGTACAGATCCGTCAGCTTCGGCTCGCCGGAGAACAGCAGTTCCACGCCGTCACGCCGCCCGCGCAGCACGTCGGCGAGCGCCGCGCCCGCCCGGCGCAGCAGCGCGATCTCCACCGCTCCCCCGGGATGGCCGGCAAGCAGCCGCTCCGCCTGGCGTTCCGGATCGCCCGGCGACGCGGGCGACGCGTCGTCCGGCTCGCTGAGCACCACCCATCCGGCGCTCCCCTCGTCCGGCGCCAGCACCCCTGCCTCCCCGAGAAGCGAGAAGAGCCGGGCGAACAGGCGCTGCTGGCTTTCGACGACCTTCAGTCCGCGCCGTAGCGCTTCCGGGTCCACCGACTGTCCCGCGTGCGGCCGCCATCCCAACTCGTCGAGTGCCCGCGCCGCGTAGGAGCGCGCGATCGCTTCGAGTCCCGTGGTCAGCGCCACGGCCAGCGACGGATCGCCGCCTTCCTCGAGCAGGATTTCGCTCAGGTCCCATTCCCGCGACGCCACGGGATTCGGCCCCTCGAGGAAGTTCGCGTCCCGCATCGGCGCGGACGGCCGCCACCGGACCTCATACAGGAGCGCGTCGGTCCCGCCAGCCAGCGACTCCAGTTCCGAACGCCGCACCGGTTGCAGCCGGAAGCCGCGGACTGCGCCCACGCACAACCCGTCTTCCCCGTAGAGGGTGAGGTCCGCCAGCCGCGTTTCCGCCTCTCCGGAGGCCGCGGCGCCCGCGCGGCCCCGGGCCCGCACGTGGCAGAGCACGTGGTCCGCCAGCCCGTTCCGCACCCAGAACTTCTCGAAGCCGGCGCCGCGCCAGACACCACCGCCAGCCGATGCCTCTTCCCAGTCCGTCATCCCCGCCGGGACCTGAAAACAGGCGTCCAGGAGCGCCGGATGGACCCCGCCGCCCGCGCCCGCCAATCCTTCCGGCAATTCGATCTCGCCGAGCGCCTCCCGCGCGCCTGACCACAACCCGACCAGCGCGTCCAAGGACGGCCCACAGCGAATTCCGGCGCGTTCCCGACGGCGGCGCAGCTCGGGCAGCGAAACCGGCGTCAGGCGTGACTCAAGACGGCGGAGCGCCGGACCCGCAAGGTCTTTTGCCGGTGGCGGTTCGCCGGCGCCGCCGCGTCCGGCAGCATGCAGGACCCAGGATTCCCCATCGGCGTCCTGGCTGTACGCCGCGAACGACCGCGACCCCCGGCCCCCGGACGCCTGGAGCACCAACTGCACGGGACGGTCCAGCGGGTCGGGCCCGGCGGGCGATTCCGGAGGCAGAAGCAACGGTCGTTCGACCCGGAAGTCCTCGAGCGTGGTCGCCGGCGCGGACCGCTCCGGGCGCCGGATCGCGGCAAGCGCCTGCGCCACGAAGAGCGACATGGGCGCTTCGACCTGATCGAACACCCGGTACTCGGACAACCAGCCGAACGCGGATATCGAAGTCTCGAAGGAGACTTCCCCCCCAGGCAGTTCCCGTCGCCATCCAAGGAGCGGATGGCCGCCGTCCCGCCGCCGCGCCACCCGCACCCAGTGCCGCTCCCGCTGGAACGGATACGTCGGAACCGAAACCCGCCGCCGGCGCTCCCCCGCGAACAGGCCGCCGAACGCA